>Ga0307991_1001313_pt1 | contig 17426 bp, 13 predicted proteins | sample EllFjometagen131_FD_203146 | JGI IMG/M metagenome (GOLD analysis project Ga0307991, IMG submission 203146) | Marine microbial communities from Ellis Fjord, Antarctic Ocean - #131 | ecosystem: Environmental > Aquatic > Marine > Unclassified | place: Southern Ocean | collected 2014-10-08
GTAAGGTAAATGCCTAATCGTCTATGAAATTTCCAAAATCCGGTTTTTTTGAAAGCCAGACTTAATTTGAGATGTGCGATAGTATAGGGTGCCATCATTAGCTCGAAACCGTGCAAGCGGGGTAAAAGGTCACGATGTACATAGGTCGGCCAGCGCCCTATTTGCCCCTGTTTCTTAAGGCGCTCGTAAATAGCCCTTATGGTGGCACTAATGAATGTTCCTGTCCCAACAGCAGGATCTAAAATTTGAACTCGATGCTTATTGTTGGTTAATTTTGAAGTATCCGCAAGTCCATTTGGAAGATTAAATTGATTTTGTAAAATATAATCAACAGAACGAATAATAAATCTTACAACAGAGAGTGGGGTGTAGTATGCACCCATTTTCTTGCGTAACGCCGGATCATATTCCTTTAAAAAATCCTCGTAAAAATTAATTACCGGATCGGCATCGCCCATATATTCTTCAATAAGTTTTTTGGTATCGGAATGCTGGAAAACTACACAAAGCTCATCAACAATATAGCTTAAGCGTTTATCAAAATTGGGGCCGGCAATGTGATCAAAGAAATGTTGAAGAAAAGGGTTAGATGCGGGCACAAGATCGCGAGCTTCTTGACGACTAAATGTATCTGGTGAATCATCGTAGTATCGGGCAACAAATAATCCATAAACCAAGGTCTGTGCGTACATATCCGAAAAAGCATCTATGGTAAGATCGTGCACGAGCATTTTCTTAATCGCCTTATAAATATGAACAAGTTCTTTATTTTGTGCTAAATCAGAGGCCAGAAAATGTCTTATATTGTCTCTGATTCTTTGTGCTTTTCCTCCCATAATCCTGGAGAGATGTTTACCTGATTTTATTGGTTCCTTTTGTGATTGGGTAAAATCGAGCAAGGTTTTTGCTGCATGTTTATAATTTTGTGAAAGTGGAGTAATGATTCGATTTTTTAAATCATAACTTGCTATTTTAATTGGTTCTTCATACGGAAGGCCATTTCTGTAAAATCGAAATTCTACATAGTCGGTAAGAACTAAGTTTGTATAGCCAAAATATCGTGCCATCTGCTTTGACTTTTCAACTTTATCTAAAGATATCCCAATGTCTTTTGCTTCTATATACAAAATGGGAACATCTTTATTTATTACAATAAAATCCGGTTTGTTTCCCTGCCTGGCTCTGGGGTCATGATCTACGCGTTTTACATTGATTAATTTAAAAATACCTTTTAGTAAAATTTCAAAATCGGCACGGTAACCCATTTCACTTGTTTCTATGTGAGAAAATTTAGAAGAAATCGATTTAATATAATTATCAAAAATATTTTTCATAGTTTATAAAGTACCGGGGTAAAATCTTTATTCTTGGCAAATAGTTTAATTAACTGTCAAGAAAAAATATTTGAGCCTCTTTCCTTTCAATTATTAAATCCTTTTCAATTCTACTATAGCTTATTATTGATTCGACATAAGTCTTATAAAATCCTTCTTTTTTATAGAAATATTTTATAAATAATTATAGATTCCCGCCTACGCTTGTCTGTGCCTGTACACGAGCAGACAGGCGTAAACGACATATGAAAAAGCGGGAATGACAGAAGGGCTAAAACTAACGATATTTACTTAAAAATGGGGGAATGGTGGATAATATGTGGAAAAATAGCTTCCTGAAAGCCTTGTATAATAAGGACTTCAGGAGTGGGCTTCGTATTTTGATTATATGAGCAAATTTCGCCCCAACCTATACTTTTACCCTCGGAAAATGAGTGTTTTTTGGCATATTTTTACTCTCTTAAAATCTAAAAATGGCTTTCTGTAAGGGTTACGGAGTTTCGGAGAAGCTAAAAAAGGCTAAAAAAAACGTCGTAATTACCGATTTTTCGAAAATTGAGACGCATTTAAAGGCACTCTACGTGCGTTTTTAGGGCATTCTTGAAGGGGGTCTGAAAGCCCTGCAAATAAAGGGTTTAGAGGGGAAGTATAATTTTCCAAAAATCCTTCTTTTTGAAAGAAAAAGTTTTTGGTTATCGGTTGTTAGAAAAAGAAAGACGGGTCTGATGAATCAGACCCCTACCTGTAAGATTGCCACGTCACTTCGCAATGATAGCGTGATTAAAACTAACAATATTTTATCTATGAATGGTGGAGGCTAGTAGACGACTTTCGCAACTTTTGCATAAATGATGAAACTGAAGCAGTGTATCACAAATTGGAAGAAGTCTTTGAAATCTGTTTAGAATTTACATAGGCAGAACCTCAAACAAAGAAGTTCTGCCTATGTTCTTGTCTGGCTCCCCAGGCAGGACGAGTTTCGCAACTTTTGTATGAGGGAGGAAACTAAAAAGGTATATCGAAAATTGACCTGTACCCGATTAGCTGGACACATAGAAAGTCTGCTATAATAAAAAAATGAAAGGAAGTGTTAAGCTAATAGGTAAGAATAGATTTACTCCTGAATACAAAAAAGAAATTATTAAACTGGTTACCGAAGGTAGAAAGAAGATTAGCGAATTAGCAAAAGATATTGGAGTGACCTCCACTTCGATAAGAAGGTGGATGACACAATACAGTGAATACGGAAAGGATGTTTTTCCCGGTAAAGGTAACCTAAGGCCTGAAGATGAAAAAATAAGAAAACTATTACACGAGAATATCGACCTGAAAGAGGAGAATGAAATATTAAAAAAAGCTGTGGCCATCTTCAGCCGGGACGTGAAATGATCTATAAATTTATCAAAAAATACCGCTCCGCATTTCGCGTTGTGAAGATGTGCCAGGTTTTAGAAGTATCAAGGAGCTCATATTATGACTGGCTGAAAAGGCCGCCAAGTATGCACCAAAAGGAAGATAAGATACTCATAGAAAAGATGAGGAGGATTCATAAAGAATCATATAAATCCTACGGGATACGCAGAATAAAAGCTAAATTAAATAAAGAGGGTACCCCCTGTGGTAAGAATAGGATAGCTAGGTTGATGAAAGAGAATGGTATATTTAGCCGCCTAAGAAGAAAATACAAAGCTACTACCAATTCTAACCATCGCTTACCTGTTGCTCCCAACCTTTTAGATCAAGACTTTACCGCAGATAAGCCAAATACCAAATGGGTTGGTGATATAACCTATATACCCACAGATGAAGGTTTCCTGTATTTATCAGGTATTGAAGATTTATTTCAGAGAAAAGTAGTCGGCTGGTCATTAGGAGACAGGATCACCAAAGAACTGACCATAAATGCCTTAGAACAAGCGGTAGGCAGAGAAAATCCGGGTGATGGCTTGATATTTCATTCTGATAGAGGGTCTCAATATGCCGCTTATGCCTATCAAGAGGTATTAGGTAAGTATTGTATCCGGCAGAGTATGAGCCGCAAGGGAGATTGCTATGATAATGCTTGTATGGAATCTTTTTTCTCTACTTTAAAAAAAGATATTATCTATGGTAATAAGTTTAAGACACGGGAAGAGGCTAAATTGGTTATTATTGAATATATTGAAACTTTCTATAATTGTTGCCGGCTTCACTCTACACTGGAAAATATGTCACCAATGGAATATGAACGCCAATATTATTACCAGGAAGAGATAGCCTAACAATGGTTATTAAAATAATGAGCAATTCTAAGAGAATTAAAGAAAAAGTACACTTTTATGTGTCTAGATTAGCGGGGGCAGTCCAATTTTCAGCTCACGTGCACGGACTCTCCAGTTGAACCCATTGCAAAAAGCCCATGCACACTGCTTTCAATGCAGTGCTCAATCTGTTTTTCGTAAGCTCCTTGATCAAAACTCTCATCATCAAACAAAGTCATAACCAGCGGAACAACCACTCCAAACAGGCTATTACGTACATTTTTCATAAAAAACCACCTTTACTATTTAATACGATACTTTTCCCGCTTTAAGCAAGTTAAAGACCTCGGTTTCATCCAGTCTTTTTATTCTTCCTACTCCACCGTTATAAATCCTGCATGCTGTTTTAGCTACATGCAATAGTTTTTCATCCGAAAAGGGAAGCGATCCGATATCAAAATAAGTGTTAGGCGCTCCGATAGATTTCATCCACGACTTATGTTTTTCTATTCCCAGCTTTGCAGCGCATAAATCATCTTTTTCAGAAATTCCGAAAATTACTCTTCCGAACCTCGCAAATATTGCTGCATTTGATTGATAAACAAGTTCCATCCAACGAGGTGTCAACACTGCGAGACAGGCTCCATGATGTGTATCGAAATAACCGCTAAAACTCTCCTCAATCCCATGGCAGCCCATATCCGGGTCGCCTCTTCCTATACCATTGAGACCAATTCCCCATGCTGATGTTGCACACCACATAAGCTCTCCGCATGCATTTATATCGTGAGGATCCCTGTTAAGCATCTCGACCGCATGCATAGTTGCGAAAATAATTGCCTCTGAATATCTTTTTTGAAACTCTGAATTTTCGTTTCCATTAAAATAGTACTCAAATGTGTGGCTCAATATATCCATAGCCCCCCATACCGCCAACCTGTACGGAACAGAGCGCAAGATTTCCGGATCCATAAAAGCCATTACGGGATGTACTGAACGAAAGAAATACTTCTCACTCGTCTCATCGTTGACAATAACTGCTGATGGATTCGCTTCCGAACCGGTCGCTGCCAATGTAGGGATCATCACTGTGTCAATACTTCCCTGAGGAGTAATTCGTTTTCCCCATATTAAATCATAGGGGTCAATGCGCATTTTGGCCGCCGCACCGATTGTTTTTGCACAGTCCATGGTGGAACCTCCGCCAAGTGCGACAATACAATCAACATCATTTTCAATACAGATCTGAGTCCCACGCCGGGTGCTGGCCAGCTTCGGATTGGATGCGATATCTTCCATTGCAAAGAAGTGTAGTCCATTACGTGTCAAATCTGTACATATTTCATCATACAGTCCGTTCTTATGAAATGGGCCTTCACTGCATACCACTAAAACTTTTTTGTAATTTCTTTTCAGAGTGCTCCCTAATCTTTTTCGGATACCCTGCCCAAAGTATATATGTACCGGATTAAAAAATTCAAATTGCTCCATTTTGTAACCTCCTTTACTATAACATTATTTATTTGACTATAGCCTGATTAAATTAATTCATAAAGAAAAACCAAGAAATTAGCACAATTTCTGAATTCTTAAGTAAATAATATTATGATTATCTCCCAAAAACTAACTATTTAAAATAACATATTTTAATTTAAGCAGCAAATTTAACTTTTAATCTATTAACCATATATTTAAATCAATAATATGATTAATAGTGTGCCAAAGGATCGTCCCCTGGCTTACTGTCTTTGCTTAATAAATAAGCATCATATATCATCCACAGTACTGGTGGTAAGAATCTTGTTGGATTTTAAATACAGGACAAAAATTCTCTTTGTAAATTACTTCAATTGTTTGCAAAATACACGGCACCAATTGCCTGTGCAAACTGGGCAACAGTATAATGCTCATTTTTTTCAAGTTCTTTCATTAAAATAGTATTGGCAATTCCTGTTCCTGCTGCAATAAATTTTAAATTTTTACTTATTCTTTCTGCTCCTTCGCAAATCAAATTAAAGCATGTTTTACTTTTAACAAGTCTTCCAAAAAGAAATCGTATATTGGTTTTAGGATTAAGGATTTTTTTTGTTTCAAGCCCGGCAACCGCAAGAAATTCTCCCAATTCCCTCCAAATTTTTTTATTTGTTTCATCGTTTTCTGTTTCAGCAAGCGTTATCATAAATTCAAGAAACGGTTTTCGTAGATCTTTCGGTTCCGTTGGAACATAAAATACTTTTACTCCATTGACTGACCGCTCTAAAATGAAACCTTTTTCAATTAATTTTTTAAATAAATCCGGACGTTCTTCAGGAAAATATTTTAAGGCAAGGCGGAATATTCCACTCTGGCTGCAGTACTTCTGGAGAGTACCAGGCAGACCTGTATTAAAATTATTTATACTTCGTAAATCGTCGGGTTCATATTTTTTTTCGATATAACTGCCAAGATCAATAATAAAATTATACGCTTCGAGAGGAATCTCAGGAATCTTTCCATCACTCATTATCCAACCAGTACCAAGCTCTGTCCCCAGCGTATGGGCAAATATCCCTTTTTCGATCTCATCTGAAGAAACAGAAAAAGCAATTTCAACTGCGGCAGTAAAAGCAGCCATCAAACCGTCATTTATTATTTTTACAACACCGTCTTTTTTAATGTATTTTTCCAGTTCATTATCAAGATTGGTTAATTGTTTGAAATCTTTTTCATAATTAATTTCCTTATTGTTTCTTATGCCTCTTGTTTTGTAGGCTTCGCCTCCAACAATTTTATTTCTTACAACTACATCAGGAAAGGCAAGTCCTATGGAATCAATTTCAATATTATCTTCGATCATTTTCTCAATTTCATTAACAGCATTTTCCATAAAATCATCACTCGCACTTTTATCTAAAGCTTTTTCGATATTATCTTTTAATTCTTTATTATAATGATATTCATCAACAAATAGTTTTGCCCTTAAAAGTCTTACAATAAGACAAATTGGGTCAACCAGCTGTTTAGATAACTTAAAATTTGTGGGAAACCAGTCGTATTCTTTGAAACACTGAATTTTCCCTTTATTAACCAGAATAGCTTTGATATCTGTTCCACCAACATCAATACCTATAACAATTTTTTTATTCAATCCCAGCGGAACTTTTTTAAAGTAATCTATACTTGGTAAAATATTATTTTTTTCTTCTTCCACGGCAGGTAATTTTGATATATCTTCAATTACGAATTTGAACTTTTGTTCTCCCAGACATAAAGTCTCAAGCATTCTATCTAAAACGTTAATACATCTTCCATACCCTTTGCGTTCCAATCCGTCTTTATTAATACAAAATACTTTATTAAGATTGGATACAATACCAAAAATATGTTTTTCAGATTTATCTATATAAATGGTCATCATCCTACCGCCAAGACTTGATAAAATGTTATAAATTTGAGCATGGACATATGATTTTATGAAATCCATTTCCTCATCGGTTGGAGAGGAAAGTAAAGGAATATCAAATTTAAATAATCTTCTATTATCCTTTGCGAGGAGTTCTAGTATACAAAATATTGTACATCTTTCTTGTTCTGGCAGGTTATTAAATTGTTCATATACCTTACTGATATATACTGGATCACCATTTTTTGCTTTGTTAATAAAATTTTTTAACATTCATTCTCCTTAAAATATTAGTCAATATCCTCTTCTCTTAGTATTTTGACATTCTCGTTTTCAATAATCCTATAAAAATTATTAAGTTCATCTTTATCAAACGGTTTCATGTTTTTAAAAAAATTATCGGAAATTCCCATAAGCCTGTATTTATTTTTACAAAGTGGATTGTAATTAATCAATTCAATCGGAATGCCGCTGTCGATTTTATTAACAAACTCTGCTATATCCTGCAAATTATTAGATATAGTAGTAATATTCGGAATGAGTGGGATTCTTACTAAAATCTTTACACCTTTAGAAGCAAGAAATTTGAAATTTGATTTTATTAGTCCATTATCTTTACCGGTATATTTTTTATGCAATTCAGAATCAAATATTTTTAAGTCAATGATAAAAAGATCAGTAATGCCAATGAATTCATCAATAATTTTCTTTTCCGTATAAAGACAGCTTTCAATGGCAGTATGAATTTTTTCCTTTTTACACAATTTTAATATTTCAAGAGAAAATTTATATTGATAAAATGGATCACCTCCCGAAATAGTGATACCACCATTGGAATTTTCATAAAATTTCTTATCTTTTAAAAGTATCTTTACAACTTCTTCTGAAGACAAATTGATTCCATCAAATTCCAGGGCACCTGTTGGACATATACGGACACAATCACCTCTTTTTTTGCATTTATCCTTATTAATCAAAATATGGGGTTCGTCTTTTTTACCTATAGTAAGCGCTTTATTTTTACATGAATTAATGCATTTATGGCAGCGTATACATTTTTTTTCAAAATACCATAAATTGATCTCGTTTTTTATTCCTTCCGGATTCTGGCACCACAAACAGTGTAACGGGCAACCTTTCAGAAAAACTACTGAACGTATTCCGGGCCCATCGTGAATGGCAAATCGCTCTATATTTATAATGTTACCATTCATTTACGCACCACCATAAGCAGTTCTGGCAATAATTTCATCTTGAAGATCATCTGCAAGTTCAGTAAAGTAAGCTGAGTATCCAGCAACTCTTACAATAAGACCTTTGTAAGCTTCCGGATTATTTTTAGCTGCCATTAAATCTTCTTTTCTTACTACATTAAACTGAACATGATTAATTTTTAAATCAACGAAGGTGCGGAGCATAGCTGAAAATAGCTTTATACCTTTATAAGTCTTAAAAAATTCGGGTTGAAATTTCATATTAAGAAGAGTCCCATTACTGCCGTTTATCGATTTAACTTTTGAAACTGATTTTAGTAAAGCTGTAGGCCCATTCTGATCTCTTCCATACATTGCAGACATTCCTCCGTCAGCCAGTGGATCTCTTGCCTTTCTACCATCAGCAGAAGCTCCAACATTCTGACCCATAGGCATATGAGCCGATACAGTATAAAGACCCATATGATAAATTCCACCTCTTACGTTTGTATAGTGAGTCAACTTTTCTGCAAAGTAATCCGCCCATTTGTTACCTAAAATATCAACATAGTCAATGTCATTTCCATATTTTGGTACTTTCTTTATAATCCATTGCCTTAAATCTTCTTTTCCTTCATAATTAGTTTTAATTGCCTCTAATAATTCCTTTGCAGTAATACTTTGATCTTCATAAACACATTGTTTTATTACTGCGAGACTGTCTGCAATATTCGCAACCTGAATTGCTTGAATTCCTGAAAGATTGTAATGCGCTCCTCCTTCAGAAACATCAACCCCTTTTTCGATGCAATTACCAATAACACTGGATAAGAATGGGGAAGGCAATATTTCAGCATGAAGCTTATCGACAACGCCACACACTTCTATCATTCTATCTATGAAATGACCTAATTGTTTTCTATATGCCTCTTCCAAGTCATTAAAAGTCTTATAATCAGTAAGGTAACCGAGTTTCAAACCCATTTCTTTGCCTGTTAAAAGGCATATTCCATTATTCAAAGTAAGTTCAAGAGCTTTTACCATGTTAAACATTGCAGCATCGCTCCACCCAAGATTGTTACCATGAGTTGTAAGTTCTACACAGCCTACGATTGCATAATTGACTGCGTCTTCGTGTGAAATCCCTTTATTCTCAAGAGCTGGGATTATACTTTCATCGTTAAAAATTTGTGGCAATCCACTCCCAAGGCCGATGACTCGGCTGCATTCTTCAATAAAGTTAAGACTAGAATTTTTAAATAGTCGGGCAGAAAGATTTGGCTGTGGAAGTCTTATATGTCCCTGCGCTTTGAGAAAAAGATAGGAAAGCTCGTTCGAGGCATCTTTTCCATCTAATGTCTGGCCACCGCATGCTATATTAAATCCAATGGGAAATCCGGCAAAATATTTTGCACTATTAGAATTTCTTAAATAAACAATCTGGTTAAATTTAAGCCATAATGCTTCAATGATTTCTAAAGCTTGTGAAAGTGGCAAATCTCCACTTTCATAATCCTTTATAAAATACTGATAAAGATATTGGTCTGCCCTACCCGGAGAAAACGACGAAGCATTTGATTCCATTTGTAAAATCACATAGAGAAACCACATTAACTGAACTGCTTCGTGAAATGTATCTGGCGGCTTATCGGCAATCTTATAGCAGATTCTACTTATCTCATTGAAATTGTTTTTCTGATTAAAATTTTGAACTTTATTTGCCATTTCTGATGCGAGTTTTCCATACCTTTTCATAAATTTTTGGGACGCTCCCAGCACTATTATGATTCCCTCATAAAAGTCTTTTTTACTACTAGTATTGCCCATCTTTTTCAATGCTTCTTTTTTTAAACCAGCTGGACCAAATTTTAGCCACTTTTGAGTATTTGGGCAGATATGTCCTTGGGCATGGTCTGTCTGATTGATTTTTGCCACCTTTCCAATCTTTGAGATCTCTTCTCCAACCATTTCGCTGACTTTTTCATCAAGAGATTTTCCTTTCCAGTAAGGCAAAATGATTTTTCTAAAATTTTCAATATCTTCCTCTCTGACATTAAATTTATCCTGAGGACGTGTAGAAAGCGTTTCAATCTCCTTATCAACCCATGAAATGCCTGCTTCCGGTGAAATAACCCCAGCTCTTACCCCATGAGTTCTATTACCAACAATCAATTCATCGGGATCAATCTTTATATTTATTTTTTCCAATGCCAAAGCCAGACTTTTTGCTCTTTGCAGGTTTCTCGGTATATTTTCATTATTCTTATAACATTCTGTAATCAGCAATGCCTGTTCTATGGATAAGAAACGAGGCTCATCTAACATCTTTTTTTTCAAAGTAGAAATTCGATCTGTCATTCCCAAATCTTTTATTTTTTCAATATTATTTTTTAGTTTCATAAAAATATCCTCTAATTCCTGTATTTTTTCTATCTATTCCAGACATCATTTAATGCATACAGTAATATTTTTTTTCTTTGTTTAAGTTTTCTGCTCTCATATTAATCAAACGAGAGAGAAGCAATTTTAAATACCACGATAATAAAATGTAACCCGTTACACTTTTATTATAATGACACTTTATGCGAAAGTCAATGATTAAAATGAGTTGGTTATGAGGTTGCCAGGGCTTTGTAAAAAAATATGGATTTTAAATAGAAGTTGACTCTCTTAATATAAGTTTATGATCCAAAATAACATTTGCTATTTTAGATTTTTGTTTTATTCTCTCAATAAGTACCTCCGCAGCTTTATTTCCAATTTTAAAAGTTGGCTGTGAAACAGTACTCAATGATGGATTACACCATGCTGAAAAATTAATATTATCAAATCCAAATATTTTTAGATCCTGAGGAATACGTACTCTTTTTTCCTTGAAAACTTTCAACATACCGATTGCGAACAAATCAGCAACCACAAAGAGAGCATCTGGTTTATTTCCCAAAGACAGAAAATAATTAGCAGCTTTCTGCCCGTTTTCAAAATTAAGCCCCGATTCTATCACATACATTTCCCGGTAATCCAGGTTATGTTCATTTAATGTTTCCAGATAACCCTGTTTACGTAATTGTGAAAATATTAATTTTTCATTATAATTAACAAGACCTATTTTTCTACATCCAATTGAAATTAAATAATTGACTACTTCTTTGGAAGCAGTAAGATTGTCAATGGAAATATAAGGAGCTTTAACATCAGGATAATATTCACAACACTGAACTACCGGGTATCTTTCCGCTATATCTTGAAGTTTTTTTAAATCAACAGCTGGTTCCATTGCCGGATCCAGAATAATCATACCGTCAACAAGCTTTTGGGTTAAAAGATTAAAATAGCTCTCATTTCCTTTGGTAATTTCTTCTCTCTCACAAATCAGTAGATTGTACCCATTTTTAGTTGCTATATAGTGTATGCCATGAATAATTTCAGAAAAAAAAGGATTTTCAATATTCGACAGCAAGATCAAAATAATCTTGGTTTCAGAAAAACGCAAATTCTTTCCCAGCATATTGGGTTCATATTTTAATTCATTGATGACTTTTCTTACTTTAGTTTTTGTTTTTTTGGTGACAAGAGAACTATCATGCAGGACCCTTGATACTGTCGCAACAGAAACTCCTGCTTCCTTCGCCACCTTATCCATTGTAATCATATATGTCTCTTTTCCTTCATTTAAATATCTAATTTTAAATTACTTCAAAGCACCAAGTGTTAAGCCTCTTGAGATATGTTTTTGCACAATTAGTGTAAAGATTATAACCGGTATTAAGATTATCACACCAGCCGCAAAAAGTGGACCCCAATTGATAGCATATGCTGTTACAAAGTCGCCAGCTGCAACAGGAAGGGTTTTTGAGTTTTTAGATACTGACAATACGAGAGCAAATAAAAATTCATTCCATGAAAAAATCGCGCAAAAAACAGAACAAGCTATGATACCAGGCCTCGCCAACGGAACGCTAATATGGTAAAAAGTACTCATTCTTGATGCTCCATCAATCAAAGCAGCCTCCTCTATCTCTACGGGTACTTCTTCAAAATAACCTTTCATGACCAATACTACAAAAGATAAATTAAAAGTAGTATATGCTATGATAAGAACATACCAAGTATTTATGATACCAAGATTCCTAAATATAATATAGAACGGTATAACTAAAACAGCAGGAGGTAACATACGAGATGATAATATCCAAAGAGCATAATTCATTCCGCCAGTATTAAATCTAGCTAAACTATAAGCTGCTAACGATCCGGCCCAAACCGAGATAGCTGTTGTAAAGATCACCACTATTGTACTATTGATTAAATAACGAATAAAGGGATACTTGGTGAACACTAATAAATAATGTTCAAGGGTTGGTTTAAAAAACAATGTAATCTCTTTGGCAATGATAGCTTGACCGGATCTGAATGAGTTAATAAAAATCCAGAAAATAGGAAAAACCCATATCATGGCAATTAAAACTGTAAAAATACCTAATAAGGTTTTAAAATTATTTTTTTTCATTATCATTTTTCCTTTAAATAAATAGGCCTAATAAAAAAATTGCTAATCACACTAACAAAAATTAACACAAAAACCGACATGGCTGCACCTACACTATAATTCCATTTCGTTATACCTTCATTAAAAATGTACATATTCAACGTTCTCATAAGAATGGAGCTACCAAATAATGCCCATATTGTATCAAATACTTTTAGGGCATCCATGATTCTTAGCAGTAAAGCAATCAAAATGATATTTTTCATTTGTGGAAGAGTTATATATCTAAATTTTTGCCAGAAACTGGCTCCGTCAACTTCTGCTGCTTCATACGGTTCAACGGGAACCGAACTCAATCCAGCTAATAATATTAGGAACATGAAAGGAGTCCACTGCCAGACATCAGTTATGATTAGCGATAGAAACGCATAATTAAAATTGAGATTCTGTACAAGCCATGGACCTATCATGGGTATATTTTTTACAACAGGTAGAGGAGTAGCGGTAAGCCAGGGGATTATTGGTAAATTAAGCAATTCTAAGATCCTTGTCATAAAGCCACTGTTCATATCAAGAATATATTTCCACATCAAACCAACGACAATAGGTGTGGACATCATGGGCATAAGAAATAAAGAAAAGGCAATACTCTTTCCTTTAAACTCTCTATTTAACATAAGCGCAAACCCCATTCCAATAATAAATTCTAATCCAACTGTCACAATTACAAATTCTAAAGTTAGTATTAGATGTGAAAATACTTCAGGATTATTAAGGATATCCAGGTAATTTCTTAATCCAACAAAAACCCACTCTTTATTAAAAGTTACAGCTTTAACATTATGAACACTAAGATTCAAAAGATATATAAAAGGAATAATAGTAATAATAATCAATATTACAGTTGTTGGTATAATAAAAACATATTTAATTTTCCGTTCTGCCCATATCAATAAAATAATCCAGAAAACTGCTGCACCAATCATCACTATGGCAATAACTTTCCCATCAAGCCACTGAAATTTAAATGATAAACATAAAAGTATTGAAGATATGATAATGCTTATTACAGAAATGAATATTTTTAATCGTACCTTATCCGTCCGTATAGCGGGTGCATTTGTGAGACCTCTAAAAAAGGCTAAATTCATTCTGTTCATTCTCCTTTTATCTTTTTTTATCTTCTTGATATTGGACATACTTTCTGATCTTTATTTCATCCAACCCGATGGTGCTTGTGCAGTATCCCTCCAAATGGTATGATCGTTTATCCATTAACCTTCTAAAAAGATTAATTTCTAAGGTGAACTAAAAATTTGGAAATAAATTTTCTTCTCACTGATTCCTTTAAAGTAAATATTAATAAAAAAGTATACTTAAAAACACAAATATCTACCACATAAATCACAAAAAGCCTACATTAATTTCAATTATTATATTTGGGAGGATTCATAAATCATTATAAGTCCTCCCAAATATCTATCATGTTCTATCTGTTACTATTTCATATTCATCAATTCATCTATTTACTGTGCCTTTAGTTTCTCTATTTTCGCAGCAGCTGTATCTAAAGCATCTTTTGGCTCTAATTTCCCAGACATTATTAGAGTTAAAGCTGTATTCATAGCATCATGCATGTCTTCATAAAAGGTAACGGAAGGCTCACTCTTTGCAATTGCCAGTGATTCTGCATGAAGTTTATAGTAAGGAAATTTTTTTAAAAGCTCAGGATCTGTTAGTAACGAAACTCTGGCAGGTGTGGATCCAGATTCTATAGATGTTATTTTTGCACCTTCTTTACCTGCTACATAATTGAGAAATTTCCAAGCGCCTTCTAAATTAGCAGAATTTTTGTTAATTACGAAACACCAACTATGCTGGAAAGGCACTCTATAGATACTGCCATCATTCTGTTTTATTCCTGGTACCAACGTTACTTTTATATCATTTTTATATGGACTATCACTACCAAGAATATCACCCATTGCAGCATCCCACATAGGACCGGCCATAGCAACTTGTCCTGTTTTAAGAGCATCCGTAACTGCCGTATATGCATAAGTCGCTACATCTTTTGTTATTATACCAGCATTTATAAATTTCAGGTACAAATTGGCAGCTTTAATAGCAGCAGGACTATTTATGACAACATTACCATTATCATCGAATATATCCCCCCCGTAAGTCCACAACACAGAATACCAACATTTTGGTAGCTCTTCTCCAGGCATACCGATAAAAACAGTTCCATAAGTTGTAGGTGAATCTGGATTAATGGATTTAGTAAATTTCTTGGCTACTTCGAAATATTCATCCCATGTCTTTGGAGGATCCGGTATCAAATCCGATCTATAGTAAAGATAATTGGTACTGATAGTCTGTGGGAGTCCATAAGTTTTGCCCTCATAACCATATGTTGCTAACAAGTCTTCACTATCAAATTCTGCAGGATCAGTTAAATCCGGATTATTAATATAATCATTTAATGGTTCAAGAACACCTGCTTCAGCCATTTCTCCAATTGATGTACTTAAAAACCAAATCACATCGTATTCACTCGTACCTGCAAGAAGGTGGGTCATCACTGATGTCAAGTATCCTTCTCTACCTATTTCTACAATCTCCACATCAACTCCCGTCTTTTTGGTATACTCTTGAGCAGTTACCCTTAATCCATCTCCTTCAGGGCTCGTCCTGACTACAAGAACGACTTTCCCTTCCGCAGCTGCTGGAGTAAATGAAAAACCTGCTATCATAACTATAATTATTATTAACCATATTAATTTCTTTCTCATTTATATATACTCCTTTTAATTATTTATTTTTAAGCAATTTTTAATAAAACCTTTCGGAGTTTTATCTTAATTAATATCAGGTAGCGCTTCTACTTGGGAAAAATCTCATTGTTTTATCTTTAACATCACCCCCCTTTTTTTTATTACTAAATCTCATTGTTTTATCTTTAACATCACCCCCCTTTTTTTTATTACTAAAAGGAATATTCATTTTATCTATTCTTCTCGTCTTCTCATATAAAAAACTAATTATCTATTGCAGAGGTAGATTAATAATATCTTATCTGGGTCTCGTCTAGACCAATGGTGCTGATACAATATCATCGGCTCCAGAAATAGTTTTCCCAGTAGAGTTTCTTCTTGAAAACAGGGAAACTTTAAATATTTTGATGACTGTCTTCCATTTAATATGCTTATGGCTTCGGATACCAATAAATTGGAAAGGATATAGAGTATGTGATGGATAAGCTTGTCTTTAACATTCATCTCCACAATCTTGATGTTCTTTCACTCAGAGAATATCCTCAGGGTTTGTCCGACAAACTCAACCAGAGCACCTTTAAGGATTTAGTATCTTTTCTTAGGATACCCTACACATGATATTTGCATTTATATATAATATGGGAATATTAATTTCACATAGCCATACTCTATCATTACATATAGATCGTCCTATTAGTGAAAACAATGAGGCATTACCAACTTCTAACAAGGTAGGTTTTTAAGATTAACTAAAAAATTTGGTTTATATCTAAACTTTTTATAAGGTTTAGTATTATATCTCTTTTTTCATGATTGTAACTACATTTTTTCTTTTCTTTAATTGTAACCCGTTACAATTTTATTTTAACAACAATTTATCTGCAAGTCAAGTACTTGTTTCACGTTAAGCAAAAAAGACGACAAAATATCGATAAGTTATAACCTAGAATGCTTTTAAAATAGGGATTTTATTTTAGAGGGAATTGAATAATGACGTATTTTTTACACAGAAGGCGATAAGAAGGGGTAATATACTTTTCAGTTAAATTATAATAAGTTTACCAATTAAATTTGAAGGATTCCTTAAATACCCCGGCAAATATCCAAGTAAAGAAGAGAATACAGAAGATAAAGAGAGTATATCAGAGGAAAGAAGGTTAAAAGCGGGATATTTCATGAACCAAGAAAAATAAAAGCTAATTTAAGCGTGTTTTAAGCCCTTGTTTTGAAGTGGCTGGTATAAATCATCAAATAAAAAAAATAAAGCTCATATACGCCGTATTAGAGCTTTTTCTAAAAAACGCTGAAACCCTTATGGATCAACGTTTTCATTGATTCTTGGCAAAATTAGTATGTAATTCGCTGATGGTTTTCTTGATTTCTTTGATTTCCACGGTAACAGATTTAGAGAATTCCTTCTGGTTTTTAATGATCTCATTGATGAAAAAATCCAGTTTATAGACCAAATTTTCTGAAAGCACCAATGGAAAACCATTGTTGTCGATGAGCTTCAAAATATATTCAACATGTAATAGACTGATGTCCTTTTCAAACCCTCTTTTGTCCAGGCCTGATATCCAGATGCAGGAAGTTTTCCTCCACGTAAAAACCGATTTTTTAAGTATAGATGAACAGGTCGTAAAGTAGATAATTTTAACCTGGATATCAATTGCCATACCTTGAAGGTTATAAACTTAGAATCCCTTCTATCACACTGAATCTTTTCTCAAGTACACAAAAAGCCCTTCAGTAAAATCGCTGAAAGGCTTTATTTATAACAATTTGGTGGAGGCGGCGAGATTCGAACTCGCGTCCAAAGATATTTCAGTAAGAACCGCTACGAGTGTAGTCTATAATTTGTTTCTCACTCTTTTTACCTCCTATAGACAGGATGTAAATTGAGCCAGCCCTTAATTTTCTCTTCTACCTCCCAGGGCAGTAAGGTAAAAGATAGTCTACTTTATGTTACACCCATAAAGGTCTCGTAGACACAAGACCAGTACAGACGTGC
>Ga0307991_1001315_pt1 | contig 17421 bp, 17 predicted proteins | sample EllFjometagen131_FD_203146 | JGI IMG/M metagenome (GOLD analysis project Ga0307991, IMG submission 203146) | Marine microbial communities from Ellis Fjord, Antarctic Ocean - #131 | ecosystem: Environmental > Aquatic > Marine > Unclassified | place: Southern Ocean | collected 2014-10-08
AAAGAAAATGGAGCTTCGTTAACGAAACGGTGCACCGCGGCAAAATCCTCAGAGTTCTCATAAAAACCAAACGCCGAAAGAGAATACTCATCAAAAGAATTCATTAAAGAACTGTAATCACGCAAAACCTGAATTGTCATCCCAGAACGAAAATGAAGCGGAAGAGGGTAGTAATAATAAAGGTGCATCACAAAATAGAACTCCACAAAAAAAAGATAAACCATTTTTCATTGCTAGAGTTGGTATGGCGGATCCTAATGTTAACTGATGTTAATACTAAAAAACAAAAATACGATTCACATTCCAAAAAAAGACGAGCCTTTGGCTCGCCTTTTGATTCGGAGGAGGTGGGATTCGAACCCACGGTACGCGATTAACATACACACGCTTTCCAAGCGTGCTCCTTCGGCCACTCGGACACTCCTCCGAAGGGAAAATCAGGGACATTGTATGCAATGTCCCTTGGTGTAATCGGAAAGAGTGGGATTCGAACCCACGGTACCCGTAAAGGTACGCGTCCTTAGCAGGGACGTGCTTTCGGCCACTCAGCCATCTTTCCATAAAGTAAAAGTATATGGTAGCGATACTATCATTTTTCGGCAACATTCTTTTGATGCTGTCATTTCTAATTATTGACTTTTTGTGATAATATTGGATATTGTCGAAGTTACAAATTTACATTGTTTGTCTAATTATTAAGTTCCAGAGGGTGTTTTTATGGTTGGTTCAGGTGATACGGTGAAGGTTGCTCCTAATTCAAAAGAATCTGAGATGATGGTGTTGGGGTGCATGCTGACGAGTGTCAACAGTCTTAATATTGCGTCTGATACTCTCGATGATTCCGATTTCTACTTTACGGAGCACAGGATAATTTTCAAGGTATTGAAGGCTGCATATAGTAGTGATAAGCCTGCCGATGTACATCTTGTTTGTGAGGAGCTGAAACGTCAGGATAAACTCGATGCTGTTGGAGGCCCCGCTTATGTTACTACTTTGGCGCAGTATGCAGGGACTTCGGCATATATCGAAGAGTATGCCGAAATTGTGCGCAAGAAGTCAATTCTTCGCAAGATGGTCAACGCGTCGCAGATCATCGAGAAGAAGGCTATCTCGGATCCTCAAGATGCTTATGTTGTCTTAGATAGTGCTCAGCAATTGTTTTTTGAGATAAGTCAGTCGTCAAATCCCGCTGCAGGTACGCTTATTGGTGATATTTTGTCGGGGGTTAAGGCTCAATCAAATATACCATATCTTAAGGAGCTGGAACAGAGGCAGGAGGCATACCAGGAGCGTGGGGATCAGGATATCGGAATCACTGGGATTCCTACGCATTTTACAGACTTCGATAAGATGATTAACGGCTTTGAGAATTCTAACCTTATGATACTTGCTGCGCGTCCTGCCATGGGTAAGACAGCCTTTGCTATAAATATCTCTGAGAATATATGTTTCAACAACAACATTCCGGTGGGAGTGTTCTCTCTGGAAATGAGTTCTGAGCAGTATATACATAGGATGGTATGTTCGCAGTCCGAAGTGGAGTCTGAAAAAATTCGCACAGGGGCGCTTAATGGTATGGAATATCAGCGTATTGTTGCTGCTGTCAATAAGATGCAGAATCATACTATGATAATAGAGGATCAGCCAGGGTTGTCGGTTACGGACCTCAGAGCGCGGGCTCGCAGAATGAAAGAGACATATGGTATAGGTGTTCTTATCATTGATTATCTTCAGCTAATTTCAGGAAGCGGAAGCAACAGAAGTCTTGAGAATAGACAGACCGAGATAGCGGAGATTTCTCGTATGTTGAAAAATCTGGCGCGGGAGCTTAATATTCCAGTTTTATGCCTTTCACAGCTGTCGAGGAAGGTTGAAGAGCGTCCTGGACATCGCCCTATGATGTCGGATCTTAGAGAATCGGGGAGTATTGAACAGGATGCTGATATTGTGATGTTTTTACTGCGCAGAGAGTACTATGATCCTAATGAAAAGCCCGGAATGGCTGAGCTTATCGTCGGCAAAAATAGACACGGAGCTATAGGCAGTGTAAACTTAACCTTCAGGAAAGAACTCGCGCAGTTTGCCAATTATACTCCTATTGATGATCTTAAGCCTGCTGGTGATGCAGTGCCGGATGATTTTTAGTAGCGTCGGTTATAAATTTATAACAGGTAGCAATGGGGGGGGGTGATACATTGCATTTTCCCCCGTGGATATTCTCAGGTGTTCTCTTAGACTATTGGGAGTTAGTTTTTAGCGTTGTCATCCAGAAATTCGCTGGTATACACGCCATACTGCTATGAGTATCGATCCCGTAGCGACGAAGAAGACGAAATATATCATATCTTTGGGGATGTTTAGAGATAGGTATTGCGTTATGTCGTGGAATACATATATTCCGAATGATAAGGCTATAAGCCAGCCGTAACGGCGCTTTTTTATTGTGGCAATAAGCACTCCAAGCACCATTACCACAATTTCGAGCATTATTGAGACCTGGTGAAGTAATTCCATGATATCCTCACATTCTAGTATGATTGTTGATATAGTTTTAGGGCTACGATGATATTGTGTACAGAGATATCTACGAGCCCTTTATACATTGTTCCTTGCTTGATAGCTCTGCGTATTGTTGTAGCTGAATAGTTTCTTAACTCTTTGGGGAATTTTACGGCTAGTATATTCTTTCTCCATGACGGATTTGCTTGCATTATGATGCTCTCTGTGTCGACGTTTCCGCGTGGAGCAATATATACGCTATTGTTTATGAAAAAAGTATCGAGCTTCTCTGCAGTATTGTAGTCTAGCATCTCTCTGAAGTTGTCGAGGCCCATGATGAAAGAAAATTTACCAGTACGATAATACTCTCGAAAGTCGTCGACCATTTGCAGGAAGCTTCCTGTGAGGGTGATGGCTATGGATATTTTGGGATTATCGCCGACAAGCTCTTCTATCATAAGAAGTCGCTGGGCTATAGTTGCACTGAAGGTCGTTTTGGCGATATGATCTATCGAAAGAACGAGTAGTAGTTCATCGCATGAAGGATTACTACACGCAATTTTGATTAGGGAGCCATGTGCAATAGTAGGGGGGTTGAACGACGAAGCGAAGATGAAAATATTCGAAGGAGCCCTAGTACTATCTGCTCTTTTTGTAAATTTTACAGGGCGCGATACGTCAACAGTATGGTATAGCTTTTCCAGATTGAAGACGCGCCGCATAAGCTTTTCTTTGGATGGCTTTGACTTGTTCATGGTGTTTTATGTATAATTACTGTTATTTTGCTGTCAACTACAATATGCGGGTGTAAATATGAATAATGGTAGAGGAAAAGCACGAAAGATCATGGGCAAGAACTGCTTGATCGAGCTTGTTCGTTATGATCCGGAACGTATTCTTAATGTATATACGTTTAAGAAAGAAGATCCTCTTATTAGTGATATTCAGAGACAGGGAATATCTGTAAAAGTGGTATCTAAAAAAGAGCTTACTGCTCTCGTAGACACTGAATCTCATCAGGGTTTTGTTGCTACTATAAAAGATAAAAATAATCCTGGCCTAAAAGAATTCCTTGAGCAACCACGAAAAAAAAGCATGGTGGTCATGCTGGATTCTATATACGATCCACAGAATCTTGGTGCGATATTGCGGGCGAGCGAGTGCTTCGGTGTCGACGCTGTAGTGTGGTCGAAAAATCGTGGGGTGGATATAACGCCTGTCGTTAGCAAGGCTAGTGTAGGTGCTTCTGAGATCATCGATATTATAAAGGTGTCAAATTTAGTAGATGCTATAAAGAAGTTCAAAAAGGCTGGATACTGGGTTGTCGCTGCTGATGCTGACGAAACGGCAAAACCACTAAATTCCTTCGATTTCCCTGAGAAAACACTTCTTATTATGGGTTCCGAGGGTAAAGGTCTCAGAGACCTTGTAAGCAAAAGCGCCGATTACAAAGTGTATATCCCCATGTTCGGAAATATCGATTCACTTAATGTCTCACAGGCGACAGCGGTCTTCCTATCGTTTAGCCGAAGTAGCGTCGATGGTAATGAATAGAATTGGTGATGCGCATTTTTTTTAAGCAACGTTTCCATTTTTCAACTTTATGAGAGATTATATATTATTTCGAAACAGTCTCTCTAAATTTTGTATATCGGTCGTTGACGGTATGTTGTGTGTAGATATTTGTGTGCGTTCTCGCCCAGTGGTTCGCCAAGGAAATCTTTATATAGTTTTATGATGTCAGGATTTTGATGAGAACAGCGATATGTGCTTTTTTCATCATCGAGATATAGTCCCTTGATTCTTTGTTCCCGTATCTCGTCAGTGGTGCCATAGGGCTGTCCGCCACCGCTGATACAGCCACCACGGCATGCCATAACCTCAATGAAATGGTACGGTGGTTCTTCGCCTTTTTTCCGCGATTCTCTGATTCTATTTAAGACAGTTTCGATGTTTGACATCCAATGTGCGACTGCGATTTTTATTTCTTTGCCATTGATATCTATTGACGCTTCTTTAATGCCCTCAAGTCCTCTAACTGCTGTGAAGGCTACATTCTCCAGCTCTTTGCCGGTGACTAGGAAATATGCTGTCCTTAGGGCAGCCTCCATAACGCCACCAGTGGCGCCGAAGATTGTCCCTGCTCCAGTATATGTCCCAAGTATAGGATCAGCGTCTTCTTCAGGGAGGTTGTTGAAGTCTATGCCGGCAGCTTTGATCATCCTAGTGAGCTCTCGTGTTGTCAAGCTTACATCGATATCCTGGTAGCCACTCGAGAACATTTCTTCAGATCTGGTGATTTCATACTTCTTTGCTGTGCATGGCATTATAGATACCATGAAGATCTTGGAAGGGTCGATGCCAGCCTTTTGGGCGTAATATGTCTTGGACATCGCACCCACCATCTCGTGAGGTGATTTAGCCGTAGAGAAATTAGGAATAAAGTCCGGAGCATATTTTTCCATGTAATCGACCCAACTCGGGCAGCAACTTGTGATGAGAGGAATTTCTCCCTTGCCATGGACAAATCTTTGTACAAATTCACTGCCTTCTTCGATGATAGTGAGGTCGGCGCCGAAGTTTGTATCGAAGATGGCGTTGAAACCTATCCTTCTTAGTGCAGCGTATGTCTTACCAGTAAGAAGTGTTCCTGGGGCGTATCCGAATGCTTCGCCGATTGCTACGCGTACCGCCGGAGCTATCTGCACAACGGTATGAAGTTCGGGGTCTTCCAGGGCATCCCAGACCTTGTTGCTTTCGTCTTTTTCATATATAGCTCCGACAGGGCAGTGTGCGGCACATTGACCGCATTTTATGCATGGACTTTCAGATAGCTTTGCGTCTGCAGCCGGAGCAATGCGTGTATCATCGCCACGTCCTACGAATTCTAATGCCCAGACGTTTTGCATGTCCTGACATACATGAGCGCATCGCCCACATAGAATGCATTTTTCCGGGTTTAAGATCAGAGATGTTGTAGAATCGTCGATGGGTAGGTTGCGTAGGCGTTTTTCTAAATGTATTTCGCGTATACCGAATTCGGCGGCAAGATTCTGTAGTTCACAGTTCCCATTGCGAGGGCATTGCAGACAGTCGTTAGGGTGTGTTGAAAGGATAAGCTCCAGGACCGTTTTGCGCACCTCTATGATCTCAGGGTCATGGGTTATAACTTTCATTCCCTCTTCTACAGGAGTTGCACAGGCGCGTACCATTTTGGGGGATCCTTCGATCTTTACTACGCATATCCCACATGCTGCCCATGCTACAAGATCAGGGTGGTAACATAGCGTTGGGATCTTGACCTGTACTTTTTTTGCTGCATTGAGGATTGTTGTTCCTGTTTCGACTTCTACAGGGATATTATTTATTTCTAGTTTTATCATATTCATAGGAAGGTCCTTATATTATTGACAGGAAACGGCGCCAAATTTGCATGCTTTCAAGCACGCTCCGCATTTAATGCAGAGATTTTGGTCGATGACATGGATTTTTTGTCTCTCGCCAGAGATGGCATTGACAGGACACGCTCTTGCACACATTGTGCATCCGATACATTTGTCAGGAAGTATATTGTATGTTATTAGGTCGATACATTTTTTGGCGGGGCATTTTTTTTCTTCTATATGCATTTTGAATTCTTTTTCGAAGTGTCTCAATGCTGACAACACTGGGTTGGGTGCTGCCTGACCAAGACCGCATAGAGATGCTTTTTGCATAGCCTTGCATACTCTTTTTATTTGAGGTATATCAGAAAGCTCCCCTTTTCCTTCTGAAATTTTTGTTAACATGTTCAATAATGTCCTGCCACCAATACGACATGGGGCACATTTTCCACAAGATTCATCTACGGAAAATTTTAGATAAAATTTAGCGATGTCTACTATGCAGTCGTCGCTGTCCATTACTATCATACCACCTGATCCCATGATCGATCCAAGGTTCTGAAGGTTTTCATAGTCGATAGGTGTGTCCATAAATTCTTCTGGGATAAGTCCTCCGGAGGGGCCTCCGGTCTGTATGGCCTTGAAAGCCTTGTCATTATTGATTCCTCCGCCTATATCGTAAATCATTTCTCTCAGTGTCGTACCCATTGGTACTTCTGCGAGACCTGTATTTCTTATCTTACCCGTTAAAGCGAAGACTTTAGTCCCTTTTGATCCCTCTGTGCCTATGGAGGCCAACCATTCGCCACCCTTAAGTATTATCATAGGGATATTTGCATTTGTCTCGACGTTGTTGATGATGGTCGGCTTCCCCCACAAGCCCTTCACAGCTGGGAATGGTGGGCGTGGGCTTGGCATGCCGCGTTTGCCCTCTACCGAAGCAATGAGCGCTGTTTCTTCGCCACAGACGAAAGCTCCGGCACCGTATCGAAGTTCGATGTCGAAGTTAAACTTGCTTCCCAAGATATTGTCGCCCAGAAGTCCTAATTCCTTAGCTTGACGTATAGCGATCTCCAAGCGTTCTATTGCCAGCGGGTATTCGGCGCGTATGTATATGATGCCATTACTCGCCCCAGTGGTATGCCCTGCGATAGTCATGGCTTCAAGAATGGAATGTGGATCACCTTCCAGAGTACTACGATCCATATATGCTCCTGGATCGCCTTCGTCAGCGTTGCAGATAATATATTTCATATCGCTGTCGACATTTTTGGTGAAGGTCCATTTTTTCCATGTCGGGAATCCTGCGCCGCCACGTCCACGTATACCAGATTTTTTCAGTTCTTCTATGACATCGTCAGCAGTCATTTCGAAGATAACCTTTTCTAGGGCGGCGTATCCGTCGCGGGCAATATACTCTCCTATTGCTTCTGGGTCTATAATGCCACAGTTGCGCATAACTACGCGTATTTGTTCGCGGTAGTGGTCGGCGTATAGAAGGTCTGAGACAGTATTCCCTCCGATGATATGCTTTTCGATAATATTGCTGATGTCTTCGCGTGAGGAACATTTATATAATGTGTTGCTCGGGAAAACCTTAACGATGGTTCCTGTATCGCAAAGCTTATGCGCTCCAGCTTTTATAACCTGTGTTTCATCGTCGATATTATGCTCTATAAGCTTTTTGATGAAATCGTCATGAATTTTTTTATCGCGTTTTTTATTTTCTCCTAGACCAATATACACAAGAATGAAATTTTTGTAAGTCATAGCATTTCCCTGGTTATAATGTGATTGCGCATTCTGTAGGGTTGTCGAAGATGAGATCGTTGACAAGGCGTTTCCTGATGACATGCTTGTCTATAATTCTGCGGGCGGCGTCAGCAGTTACTTTGCCATATACCACGGTAGGCATTCCGGGGACTTGGACCTCGACAGTAGGCTCAGCGTAGCAAAGGCCGATACACCCTGTTTGCTTTATAACGACATCTTTGATATCGTTATTGGCGACCTCTTCTCTGAAGGTCTCTAAAGCCTCTTCTGCCCCAGCAGCGATACCGCATGAACCCATTCCGATGGTGATGCGTATCTTAGTGTTATCGTAGAGGGCAGCTTTTTGCTCTTCTCTGAAGGCTCTGATAGTTTTGGGAGTTAATTTTTTCATTGCGATTCCTTGTATTTTGCTAATATATCGGCAAGCTGTTCTTTCTTCAGATTTCCGTAGACTTTGCCGTTTATTGTCATTGCCGGTGCCAACCCACAACAACCTATGCATCTGACAATTTCTATAGAAAATTCTTTGTCGGCAGTTACTTCGTTTATTCCTATGCCTAGAAGCTCTTCGAGTCCTTGTACTATGTCGCTTCCGCCCTTAAGGTAGCATGCTGTGCCCATACATATGCTTATCCTGTATTTGCCCGGCTTCTTGAGCTTGAAAAAATGATAAAATGTTATAACGCCATAGACTTTAGCTACAGGGATTTCAAGGATGTCGGCTATTTCGAAGGCTATATCTCGCGGAACATAACCATATTGTTGCTGGACCTTGTGAAGGACCATTATCAGGTTGCCTGGTTTTGATTTCCATGTGTCGATGAATTTCTTAAGTTCAGGGGCGAATGATGATTTGCTGGAAGTATCCACAGAAAATTCCTCTTTCATAGTTGCAAAGATTCTTTTAAAGAAAAGCAGAATACGGGAAAAAGCACAATGAAGAAATTTCAGAAAGTCGATAAAGTGAGGGTAATTCCATAATTGCTCCTGCTTTTGATGGAATTTATATAGTCCTTTACGATTCTTGAATCTGATTGAGTATAAGAAGAAATTTACTGTTTTTGTAACGAAAAGCTTGTAAGCAATGGTGTTATTGAGTATACCCGACTTGCTTATTGTAAAATTATATGGAGGATTAAACCATGGTATTAGTAAAAAAACAGGTAGAAAAGTTTAGGAAAATCCTTGAAGGCATGCGCGCACAATTGACACGTACTGTTAAGGGCTCAACGGAAGAAGCAAAGAATATTGACGAGTCGTCAGGTTATTCACAGCATCAGGCCGATGAGGGAACCGATGACTTCGACCGTACAGTAAGTCTGGAGGTTACAAGTAAAGAATTTGGTATCCTGAAACAAATAGATAGAGCCCTAGAGAAAATAAATGATAACACTTACGGAGTATGTGATATCACCGGAGATGATATACCTGTGGCTAGGCTGGAAGCTGTTCCATATGCAACGATGACGGTAGACGCTCAGGATAAGCTCGAAAAAGGGCTTCTGTAAATGAGTAGGGGTAATACCAGAACCTTTAGATACATTGTTATAGTATTATCTATCGTAGTTGTTGATGCAGTGACGAAGTCTCTGACTAATAGCTATATTCCTATGATTTCCGGAGCTTATGCGGTATATCCTTATGGTGGTATAGGAGTTTTTAGCGATTTTTTTGGTATACAGCTTTCCATCAACTACGTTGCTAATACTGGTGCATTGTGGGGGCTATTTCCTGATTTTCAGATATATCTTGTGATTGTGCGACTTATAGTTATAGGTTCTATGATTATATACGCGTTTTTCTATAATAAAAATCATAAGGTTTATTTGCCATTAGTTGTGATTATCAGTGGTGCTATCGGGAATGTTATGGATGTATTCTTGTATGGACATGTTGTCGATATGGTTAATTTTTCTTTTTGGGGATATAACTATCCTGTTTTTAATGTTGCCGATTCTTGCATATGTGTAGGCGCTCTATGGCTTATGGCTATCATAGCATTCGATAATAAAGCTGGTTCAGAAGGTGTATCATGAATCGTGAAGAAGTAGTTAGGGACCTTTTCATTGATAGGGGAGTAACCTTAAGCGTCGCGGAATCGTGCACAGGAGGGGCTCTAGCAGCACGATTAGTTTCTGTACCAGGGGCATCCCAATACTTCTCTGGTGGAATAGTGGCGTATTTTAATGACATAAAACAACGCGTTCTTGGAGTGCCAAATGATATACTTGATCGATTCGGTGCTGTCAGCAAGGAAGTTGTCGAGTGTATGGCTGAAGGTGCTGTAAAAGTTTTCCGTACTGACTATAGCGTGGCAGTGTCGGGAGTAGCTGGTCCTTCCGGAGGCTCCGAAGATAAACCTGTCGGGACAGTATGGGCATCAATAGTTCATAAAGATGGGAATATAATCTCCTGGACATTCCATGCGCCAGGAGATCGTGTAGCTGTTATTAAATATTCTGTAAATGAAGTATTAGAAAGCTTATCGCGCATAGCATAAACAGAGGCTATGCGCGCTAAGGAATCATTAAAGAGCGCTTTGTGATGAAGATTTTCCGATATGTTTTTTTTTGTATTCGTTGATTGAGTCGGTATGTATCACCCACGCAGCTCCGCAACGGTGGGCTTTTAGCTGACCAATACGCGTTGCATAATAGATCTTTTGAGCAGGAACGTCTAACATCTTTGCAACCTGATTTACAGAATAAAAACCTTCTGCGCTGTCAAAAAGAAGCTTCCCGTTGAATATGGATTTTGTCCTAGAATATTTATTATTGCGATATTCATTCAGATCTTTGAGAGCTATTGTCCAGCGTGTTGATCTTTTTATTGCATTAAGCTTTTTTAGTTTTATCGCTACGTAGATAGCTTGTCTCGTAACATTATTTATTTTGGCAGCTTCAGTTATTGATATGATAGCATCTTCCTGATTCTTATTTTTATTCATCGATTATCACTCCGTTATACTAGTTAAAAAAAATTAATTTTTTAACCTCACTTGCACATAATTTTGTGTAAGGGTGGTTATTTATTTAAAATTTCTACAACATTATGCATAAAAAAGAATTGAAAGCAAAGAATTAATTTAGTAAAGAGTAAAAATCTACTTAAAATCAGTTATGTAAGAAAAAATTATATTTTTATGGCTTTTAACAAGTAGGGTTTGTATATACTTCTGAATAAGGAAAATGAGATCGAGGCTTGTATGATTCGTAGACTTATTGTCTGTATATCGTTGATTTTTGCAGTGAATTTTATTGAGGCGCGTCTTCCAAATTTGGAAGGTAGCGATGTTTGTGAGAAGATTTCAGAGATCATGAATGCTCATGTCAAGTATAAGAAACTTGACAGTACGTTGATAGAGCGTGTTCTTCGGAATTTTATCGAAGAGCTTGACCCGATGAAAACATATTTTATAAAGCCGGAGATTCAGAAGTGGTTGAGTCCCTCAGGAGAGATTTTTGGGGAGATAATAGAAGATTATGCCCATGAGAATTTTTCTCATTTTGAGGCTATTCATGATAAGATGATAGAGGCTATTGCGCGACGTAATATTTTTGAAGGGCGTGTCGATAAGGAATGTCTTCCTGTCCCTATACCTTTTAAAGAGTTTGCTGGCGATTGCTGGGCTGATGATGTCGATGCGCTTTTTGATCGTATTGGTATGTTGAAGTCTGTTCTGTTGCAGTCTTCGGAGGTCTTTTCTGATGAGAGGAGGGCGAAGTTTTTCAGTCGTATTGTTAAGCAGCGTCTTAATTATGAAGAGATGGTTATTGGTGATGATATGTGTGAACGTAAAAAGTTTATGTTCTCTAACATTTTGAAAGCTTTTGCGTCATCTTTGGATGCTCATACAATGTATTTTACTCCCGATGAGGCTACGCAGTTTATGATCGATGTTCAGCGTCGGTTATTTGGCATAGGTGTTCAGTTGCGTGACAATCTAAATGGTTTCACTATAGTAAAGATTATCGAAGGTGGGCCGGCATGCCTCACAAACAAGCTGAAGCCTCAGGATCGGATCGTGGCTATAGATGACGAGCCTGTGACTGGGATGAGTATAGGCGAGGTCGTAGAACTTATGAGAGGTGATAAAGGCACCTCTATAGAGCTGACAATAGTAAGAGAAGTGCTAACTGAAGACGACGTCAAGGTTGATGAAACCTTTGAAATCGATCTTGTTCGTGACGAAGTTGTCATCAGTGAGTCTCGTATCGAGTCGGATTGTGAGGCGTATGGTGATGGAGTTATAGCTATTGTTAAACTTCATAGTTTTTATCAAGATCAAAATCATTCTTCAGAGGAAGATCTTGCCACAGAGATTGAGAAGATTAAAGCAGAGCATAAACTTAACGGGGTTGTTCTTGATATGAGGTATAATTCCGGAGGGTTGCTATCGCAGGCTATAGCGGTTACTGGATTGTTTATAACTCAGGGTGTTGTCGCGTCGGTTAAAGACAATACTGGAGATGTGCATCATTTTCGCGATTTTGGGAGAAGAATGATCTGGGATGGTCCTATGGTGGTGCTGACCAGCCGTATGAGCGCATCGGCTTCGGAGATCGTGGCACAGACATTACAAGATTATGGCTGTGCCATTGTTGTTGGCGATGATCATACTTTTGGCAAGGGAACATTTCAGACTTTCACTCTGGATACGACGCATAGTGGTGATGTTAATTCTAAAGGAGAATACAAGGTTACGAGAGGGATGTACTACACTGTGTCGGGAAAGAGTCCTCAGTGCGAAGGGGTTTGCGCTGATATCGTCATACCAGGAGTCTTTTCGCAGAAGGATATCGGTGAGCGTTACGAATCTCTTGCTTTGGAAGGTGATAGCATATCAGAAAATTTTGTCGATACAATGTCAGATCTTTCTTCTTTGCAACGCCTGAGAGTCAAGCAGTTCTATGGCCTTGATCTTCAGCTTAAAATTGATACGTATACAGCACATCTTGAGATACTTAGGGGGAATTCCGCGACGCGTATCAATAAAAATAGTACATATCAGAAGTTCCTTTTGATGCTGAAAGACTCTAGTGATGTTGATGATGAGATCTTTAAGGACAATGATCTTCAGCTTACTGAGTCTGTAAATGTTATCAAAGACTTGGTTTTTCTTACTCACGTAACATAAATAGGTATAAGCAAAAGGTTTGAAGTTTTGGTGCATTACGTGTATAAGTTTGTTTCGGTATATCTAAAAGTATTTGATGTAGGAGTTTATTATGACTGTTCGCGTTCGCATTGCGCCGTCACCGACGGGGGATCCGCATGTAGGTACTGCCTATATGGCGTTATTCAATATGATTTTTGCTAGACATTATAGTGGAAAGTTTGTGCTGCGCATAGAAGATACCGATCAGTCTCGTAGTCGTAAGTCTTACGAAGAAAATATTTTTAAGACACTTCATTGGTGTAATATTTCTTGGGATGAAGGTCCTGATGTTGGTGGGGAGTATGGACCATACCGCCAGTCTGAGCGCCTTGACATATATAAAGAAAATTGTCAGACACTCCTCGATAATGGCAAAGCTTATAAATGTTTCTGTACCGCCGAAGAACTTGCTGAGATGCGGGAAATATCTTCAAATAAGGGTGGGCGACAAGGGTATGATCGTCGTTGCCGGAATCTTAGCGATGAGGAGATCCGTGAGCGTGAAGATGCTGGGAAGCAATATGTTGTCAGGCTTAAAGTTCCTCTTACTGGAGAGTGTGTCTATGAAGATGCTATCAAAGGAAGGATAACTTGCCCTTGGGCTGATGTCGATGATCAGGTTCTTATGAAGTCTGATGGTTTTCCGACATACCATCTGGCAAATATTGTAGATGATCATCTCATGAAGATATCACATGTCATCAGAGGCGATGAATGGATGAGCTCGACTCCGAAGCACGTATTCTTATATGAATGTTTTGGGTGGCAATCGCCGCAGTTTCTGCATATGCCGTTATTGTTAGGGATTGATGGGAAAAAATTATCAAAACGGAAGAATCCTACTTCTATATTCTTTTATCGCGATAGCGGATATCTTCCTGAAGCTTTTATGAATTTTCTGACATTGATGGGATATAGCATGGTCGATGACCAGGAGATATATTCCCTTGAAGAGATTGTCAAAACTTTTGATGTTAAACGTATTGGGGTTTCGGGTGCGGTGTTTGACATTAAGAAGCTTGATTGGCTCAATCAGCATTATCTTATCAATAACATTCCTGAAGACAAGTTATGGCAACGTATCAAAGAGTGGGGTTTTTCTGATGAGCTAATGGATAAGTTGATACCATTATGCCATACGCGCATAAAGACTTTTGGAGAGTTTATGGAATTGTGCAGTTTCTTCTTCATAAATCATATGAGTTATACGGAAGATTTATTGTGTCCTAAAAAGATATCTCCGGAGCAGGCGGCATATGTTATACAGGCAATTATTTGGCATATGGATGAGAATGAAGATTGGGGTAAGGATGGTATTGAAAAAGCGTCGCGATACGTAGCTGGGTGTTTCGGTATCAACCATAAGAAAGTCGTCATGCCTGTGTTGTTTGGAAGCATTACAGGAAAGAGACAGGGACCTCCGCTGTTCAGGTCTGTCGATATTTTAGGGAAAGATCGCACTCGGGCGCGATTACTTGCCGCTATAGAGTTTCTTGGAGGGATTTCCAAGAAAAAACTTACTATTCTATGTAAGGGCTGGAATAATAATGATTGTCGCTCGTTGTTCGAGTAGATTCTTTCACTGTTTCAGTCTCTGGTTTAGTCGTTTGTGAAATTATGTATCCTCTCTGCATAGGAGCGATAGTGCAGCCTACTGTCAATAGCAATGTTGCAAATATTAAAAGTGTTTTCATGATTACCGCTGTGGTTTTGTTGTTATACTTACTCACTGATGTTACGCAGATTCTTGAATCTGATTAGTGCTATTCCTTGTCCGCATAACTTTATTATAAGCTATTGTGGCTTTTATTAAAAATAAAATTTATAATCCCTTGCAATAAAAACCTTTTTTTTGTTAAAATAATTAATGAAGAGAGACAGAAAACAAGGAGAATAATTATGTCAGACATAAACCCACAAATCGCTAGTGCTAGTGCTAGTGCTAGTGCTAGTGCTAGTGCTATAAGATCTGCTTTACAGCCATTAGAATTTACTGTAAACGAGAATCGCAGTGGTTTTATGTATGGAAGCACATTTCATAGGGTTGAAGTTTTGGTTAGCGGTAGCTATCGACAGCTTCCTATGTCATATTCTTCCGATGAAAAACGTGAATTTATTGATAAAATGGCGCGTATATATATAGCAGGTTTGAAGGTTCAGGAGACTGAAAAAAAAGTCGATCCTTCTGATGCTACAAAGGTTGCGGTGCTTACTAAGTCGGCTGTATACGACTTCTCGGCGTATAAGATGGCATATACTCCGGTTGGTTCTGATGTGTCTAGCTTCGACTACCAGGTTACTGAAGCTAAAGTTGCAGACGTTGGTTTTAATTCTCTGAATGATTTAGGTAGCTTTATGAGTGAAACGATGACTGTGGTTTCTACTCATTTCGCTAAGCTTGATGGTTTCTTGACTTCTGGACTTCCGAATGTAGGTAATACTTGTTATATGAATGCTTCATTGCAGATGCTGTTTTCAACGGTTCCGAGGGATACTTTTGAGCCTAAAGATGGTGATAGCCCGCAACTTATTGCGCTAAGGGCGGCGTTGAAGACTATTAATGATAAGAGGCTAGATCCTGGGAAGAAAGTTGAAGAAAGGGATATGAAAGCCTTTCTGAAAGCTGCTAAGACGATGAAAATGGAGTCTGTTAGTGTTTGGGATCGGGAAGGAAAACAGGAGGACGCTCAAGAGTTTTTTCAGGCCATTGAACAAGCTCTTAATTTACCATCTCCGTGGAAGATTGGTTCTAACGTTTTCGCTATGGGGAATTTTGCTGTGATGCCTTTGGAAAAAGGCTCCCCTGAAGGCTCCCCTGAAGTCCCCCTTGATGTTGGGAAATTTATCGATAGCTTTTATGGCGCTAATGTTAATGCTGACAAGAGATTGCCGATAAAGGTGATGTTGCCTCGAAATGATACTCAGAAGGATACTACAAAGATCACGATGCCTCTGGATGTGATGTGTCCCGATGGTGCCGTGTATAGGGCGAAATCTTGCGTTAAACATGAAGGAGGAGGTGTAAATAGCGGGCATTATATTTCGTTTGTTAGGAGCGATGAAAGCTGGTTTATGCAAAACGATAATAAGGTTAGTAATGTTACTTTTGAGGATGTGCAGAAAGAGATGAAGACTGATAGTTATCTCATCGCCTACGAGAGGGTCCAGTATTCTGTCGAGCAAACAGCCAAAGATGCCGCTATAAGAGAAAGGGAAAGCTTAAAGGTAAGGGATATTAAGGAAGGTTTCAAATTGTATGAAAAAGATGGCGATTTCAATCCGAATGTTACCTTTACGAGCCTTAACGCCCTTATCGTTGCATTGGGCAACGAAAATATTAATTTTACCAACCATATCGGTAAAGATAAGAATCATTTTGTAGCTTGGATAAGCGACAAAGTAGATGGAGATCTTGCTGTAAAGATTACAGGTACAACTTCTGCGAAAGACATGCTCGCCGTCATCAACGATTGGCTCGCCGCCACGGATCTACCATAAGTAGGTACCATAAGTAGGGACAGGCACTTTATAATTCGTTCTAACCAACTGTGTTTTAAAAGTATAAAGTAGGGACAGGCACTTAATATAACGTTTGCCCTTTTTAAGAAAGAGGTAAATATTAAAAATAAAATTTTACGATCCGATGTAGCAAATTTTTTTTGTTGAAAAAACTGTTCAAGGAAAATAGAAAACCAGGGGAATAATCATGCCACCACCAGTATCACCAATATTACCAGCATTACTAATCAGTACTTCTGGGCTTACTCCACAGGCGTCAGAATTTGTTGTAGATGCTAGTCGCAGTGGTTTTGTGTATGGAAATACATTTCATAAGGTTGTGGTTCTTATTAGCGGCAAGCATCGCGAGCTTCCTTTATCATATTCTTCCGATGGAAAGCGTGATTTTATTGATAAAATTGCGCGCGTATATATAGCTGGTTTGAAAGAGAATGCGGTGATACGAAAAGTCGATACTTCCAATGCTGCGAATGTCGCGACACTCGCTAAGTCTGCGTCATACGATTTGTCAGCGCATAAGATGACATATACGCCGGTTGATTCTGGTGTGCCTAGCTTCGCTTATCATGTTACTAAGGCTAAGGCTAGGGATCTGGGTTTTGCTACTCTGAATAAATTAGGTGAATTTATGAGCGGAGCGATGACCAGGATTTCGACTCATTTTGCTACGATTGACAGTTTCTCGACCACTGGACTTCCGTTTAATGATAATAGGTGTTATATGAATGCCTCATTGCAGATGCTGTTTTCAATGGTTCCGAGGGATACTTTTGAGCCTAAAGATGGTGATAGCCCGCAACTTATTGTGTTAAGGGTGGCGTTGAAGACTATTAATGATAAGAGGCTAGATCCTGGGAAGAAAGTTGAAGAAGGGGATATGGAAGCTTTTGTGGAAGCTGCGAAAAATTTAAAAGCTGTAAAAGGCTTTGCTGACGATGGTGGTTGGGAGCATAAAGATCGTAATGGTAACGGCCAGCAGAAAGATGCTCAACAGTTTCTTAGTTTCATTGATGAAGTTCTCGAGTTGCCATCCCCCTGGAAGACAAAAAGCGGAGATATTCCAATTATGGGGCCTTTTGTTGTGATGTT
>Ga0307991_1001317_pt1 | contig 17399 bp, 21 predicted proteins | sample EllFjometagen131_FD_203146 | JGI IMG/M metagenome (GOLD analysis project Ga0307991, IMG submission 203146) | Marine microbial communities from Ellis Fjord, Antarctic Ocean - #131 | ecosystem: Environmental > Aquatic > Marine > Unclassified | place: Southern Ocean | collected 2014-10-08
ACCCACAGATGGTTTTTCAGAACAGCAATTAGATAAAATGAGAAATGTTTTAGATCAATTAAACACAGAGCAATTAATTATTGTTAGTCATGAACAAAAAATTGAAGGATTTGTTGAAAATATTATTCGGTTTAAAAAAGAAAATGGAATTAGTGTGAGAGCCTAATCTTAGTTAACTTTTTAAATACAGTATTTCTTATATTTTTAAGGTGATGGAGCGAGTCGCCTCAAGACTTCTAACAAAAAAATGCCAGTCGATTTAAGAACAAGAAAATTAGCACAATTATTAGTAAGATATTCTGTATTTGTTAAACCAGGTGAAAAAGTAATTATTTCTGGAGGAGTAGAAGCTATGCCTCTTTTAGTGGAGTTATACAAAGAGATAATTTTACAAAAAGCCCACCCAATTGTAAAGTTTGCATTGCCAGATGTTGCAGATTTTTTCTATAAATATGCTACAAAAGAACAACTTGAACTTTTTCCAAAATACACAATGGACACAATAAAGCAAGCAGATAAATATATTGGAGTAAATACTACAATGAATACAAAAGAATTAACAAACTCAGATCCTAAAAAAATAACTCAAAGAGGAAAAGTTACCCACCCCATAGGAACTTATATTTGTAATGAAAAAGATAAAATAAGAAGATGTTCAACAACTTACCCTGTTCATGCTTTAGCTCAAGAAGCTGAAATGTCTTTAACAGAATATGAAGATTTTGTTTACAAAGCAGCTTTACAAGATTGGAAAACATTAGGAAAACAAATGGATAAAATATCAAATACTTTTGAAAAAGGAAAATTTGTGCATTTAATTGGGAAAAATATTGATTTAAAGTTTTCAATAAAAGGAAAGAATTGTGTTTCAGATAAAGGGCATGAAAATTTACCTGGTGGAGAGGTTTTTATGGCTCCTATTAGAGAAAGTTTAAATGGATACATTCAATTTGATTATCCTGCAATTAAAGCTGGAAAAGAAGTTACAGATATTTCTTTAAAATTTAAAGACGGAAAAGTAATAGAAGTAAAAGCCTCTAAAAATGAAGATTTTTTAAAACAAATGCTTGCAACTGACAAAAATTCTTCTTATGTTGGAGAATTTGGAATTGGTTGCAATCCAAAGATAAAGAAATTCACAAAAGATCTTTTATTTGATGAGAAAATGGGCGGAACAATTCACTTAGCTTTAGGAATGGCGTATAAGGAAAATGGTGGAGGAAATGATTCTGCAATACATTGGGATATTGTAAAAGACATGAAAAACGCAAAAATCATTTTAGATGGAAAAACAGTCCAAGAAAACGGGAAATTCAAAATAAAGGGCGTTAAAATCTAACCAAAAAATTTATAAAACCTCTATGCTCCACAATAATATAAATTGGTTCTATTAAACATAGAAAATGGATAACGATATTAAAAAAAACATCTTAAGAACAGGTACAACAATTTTAGGAATTGTGTGTAGAGATGGAATTATAATGGCTAGTGATAGGCAATCTACTGCAGGAACTATTGTAATGAATAAGAATTCTGAGAAGACTAAAAAATTAAATGATTATCTTTTAATTTCTGGGACAGGAATGGTTTCAGATATACAAAGAGTAGCTAAGATTTTACCTGCAGAATTAAGATTGAAAGAATTAAAATCAAAATCAAGACCAACAATTAAGCAAGCAGCAAATTTACTTGGAAATATTTCTTATAATGGTATAAGGCAACCTTCAATGATTCCTCAACAAGCAGGATTTTTAATTGCAGGAGTAAATGAAGACAATTCAACAGAATTATATTCTGTAGAACCTGCAGGTAGTTCAATAAAGGTCGAAGATTATGATGCAAATTTTGGATCTGGAATGCCCTATGTTTTAGGTCTTTTAGAAAGACAATACAAAAAAGGATTAAGTCTTAAAGAAGGAATAGAATTAGCAAAAGAATCATTAAAATCTTCAACTCAAAGAGATGTTGGAAGTGGATATGGAATTGATATTTTCACAATAACAAAAGAAGGGATTAAAAAAGTAGTTCAACAAGAAATATTATCTGAATATAGAGATCAATAACTATCATAATTTACATTAAATTAATTAAAAATATATCTAAAAAATGACTGACATACTAGAGACCATAAAAGGCAGACTTGCAGGAAAAATCAAAGAAGCAAATTTTGAAGGAGCAAATATAGTTCTTTACACACAAAATGAAACCTTCTTTATAGAGGGAGAAGGAAAAATAAAAGAAATTGTAAATGATATTAAAAAAAGAATTGAATTAAGAGCTGATTCAAAAATTTTATCAGGTAAAGAGATAACAGAAAAGAAAATTAGAGAGATTGTTCCATCAGAAGCAGAAATAACAGAAATACTTTTTGATCCACAGAGGAGCATTGTAGTTATAGAAGCAAAAAAACCAGGGATGGTAATTGGAAAGCAAGGTTCTATTTTAAATGAAATAAGAAAAGCAACTCTCTGGACACCACAAGTTCAAAGATCTCCTGCAATTAAATCAAAAATTACAGAGAGCATAAGAAGTGTTCTTTATGCAAATAATAATTATCGAAGAAAGTTTTTAGATTCAGTTGGAAAGAAAATTTATCAAGAATGGACTTCTGAAAAGATGGAGGGTTGGGTTAGATTAACTTTTTTAGGTGGAGCAAGACAAGTTGGGAGAAGTTCAATGCTTTTACAAACACCAAATTCAAAAATTTTAATTGATTGTGGAGTAGATGTTGCATCTTCAGGAGCAGATAAATTTCCTGTTTTTAATATTCCAGAATTTAATCTTGACCAAATAGATGCAGTGATAATAAGTCATGCACACTTAGATCATGTTGGATTATTACCTTATTTGTTTAAAATGGGATATAAAGGCCCAGTTTATATGACTGCTCCCACAAGAGATATTGCTTCTTTATTATCTTTAGATTTTATTGGTGTGGCTTACAAACAAGCAGAAAGACCAGTTTTTAGTTCTGCTAATGTTACTGAAATGGTAAAACATAGTATTTGTTTAAATTATAATGAAGTTACAGATATTGCACACGATGTTAGATTAACATTTTATAATTCAGGACATGTTTTAGGAGGAGCTTTAGTTCATTTAAATATTGGAAATGGATTTCATAATTTACTTTATACAGGAGATTATAAATATTCAAAAACAAGATTATTAGACCCTGCAGTAACAATATTTCCAAGAGTTGAATCTGTGATTACAGAATCTACTTATGGTGCAAAAACAGATATTCTTCCTCCTAGAAAAGAAACAGAAGAACAATTTATTGCATTAATTAAAGAAACTTTAGATAAAGGGGGAAAAGTTTTACTCCCAGAATTAGGTTTAGGACATGCTCAAGAAACTCTTTTAAGAATGGAAGAATCAATGAGGTTAGGAGAAATTCCTAAAGTCCCAATTTATATTGATGGGATGGTATGGGACATTAATGCAATTCATACAGCATATCCTGATTTTTTATCAAGTAAAGCAAGAACTCAAATCTTCCAGGACAAAAATCCTTTTACTTCAGATATCTTTTCAAGGGTAGGATCCCCTCAAGAAAGAAAACAAGTTATTGAAGGGGATTCTTGTATTGTGATTGCAACTTCAGGAATGCTTGTTGGAGGTGCTTCTGTAGAATACTTTAGAGAATTTGCAATAAATCCAAATAATACTATGATTTTAAGTTGTTATCAAGGCCCTGGTTCATTAGGTAGACAATTACAAGAAGGTGCAAAAAAAGTAATTATTGAAGAAGAAGGCATGAAAAAGGAAATTGAAGTGAAAATGAAAGTAGTTTTATTTAATGGAATGTCTCCTCATGCAGGAAGAAATGAAATAATTAATTTTTTCAATAACATGAGACCTAAGCCACGAAGAATTATTGTAAACCACGGAGAGGTTTCAAAATCTTTAGATTTAGCTTCTGCACTTTATAAGCTAAACAGAGTCGAGACAAATGTCCCTCGAGGCTTAGAAACTTTGAGATTGAAGTAACGAAATCTTTTTAAAGAACAAAGTTATATTTAGTTTATGAAAAGAGTGAATATTAAGATATCTAATAAGGCTGTTTATTCTCTATTAGCAATATTTATTATTGCTGCAGTTGCTGTTAGTGTTTTTGCTGCTCTACCTAGTTCTGCTCCAAATCCAGGACATCTTGCTAGTGAAATTGCAAGTGTTTGTAGAACAGATGGTGTTGGATGCGAGGGTCTCCAAAATAATTTAAATCTTTATATAAGGTCTTCTGACGGTTTACTTTGTTATCCTACTGCTGAAGCTTCTAGTTGCACAACAGGTCCAGAATTATGTAGTTATTCAGAGGCAGGTTACCAGATTTCAGATATGGGTGCATGCGATTTATCAGCAAGTGTACAAGATACAATATGTAATTTTGCATGTAAGGATATTGTTGCTTGTGAAGGAGACACAACAAACTTTGGTTGTGGGGATACTGGAACTATTAAGTATGCTTCTGGTACTGCAGATGGTTGTCAAATTTATGAAGGAGAACATTTGGTTGATTGTTTATGTAGTGTTTCAGAAAACTATCAAAAAGAAACCGCAAACAACGAGAGATGTATTTAACTAAGTTTTAAAAACTCTTTTTAATTTTATAATTTATTGAGGTTAATTTATATGAAATTTGAAACACAAAGTATATAAACCGCTGATATTATATTGTATCATATGATACAAAATTGTAACAAATATAAAGTCTTAGAATTGTTTTTAGAAGACCCTATAAAAGGGTTTAAGTTGAGAGAAATTTCTAGAATTTTGAAATTAGGATTGCCTTCTGTTTCAAACTATATCAAAGAATTAATTTCAGAAAAATTGGTAATTAAAAAATTTTCTCATGGAATTCCTTTAATTTTTTCAAATAGAGAATTAGAATTATTTAAAAAGTTTAAGATTTCAGATTATTTAATACAGCTAGAAAGTTCAAGTTTGTTAAGTTTTTTAGATAAGGAATTTTTATTTCCTACAATTATTCTTTTTGGATCTTCTTCAAAAGGGGAGGATATAAAAGAATCAGACATAGATTTATGTATAATTTCTTCTTCTAAAAAAGACATTAATCTTAAAAAATTTGAAAAGGTATTTAAAAAAGAAATACAAATATTTTTGTTTTCAGAAGATAGTTTTCCTAAACTACAAAAAACAAATAAAGAATTATTCAATAACATTATAAATGGAATTGTATTGAGAGGATTAATAAGGGTTTAAAAATGTTTGAAAAAAAAGAGAAAGTGTTAAAAATAAGTCCTAATTTAGAAAGAGCAAAATCTTTACTTAAAGCTTCTAAGAAAACTCTAAGATTTGCAGATTCTCATAAATTAGACAAAGAAAATTGTGGAGAAATTTTTAAGAGTTATTATGAGTCATTGGTTCAAATTCTTCACGCTTCTTCGTATGAAAAAGGATTTAAAATTCTTGACCATATAACCTTTTCAGAATATTTAAAAGAGGTGCTCTTAAGTAGGGAAAGTTCTTTGTTATTTGATAAATATAGGAAAATTAGAAATAGTTTGGTTTATTACGGAGAGAATATACCTTTAGAGTTTTCCAAAAATTCAATAAAAGAGATTAAAAAGATAATTAAATTTGTTGAGAGTAAATTATTAAAGTAAAAGATAAAGAGGTTAGAAAAATAAAAAAAATTAAAATGAAACATCCATTAAAACTAATAGCTCTAATACTCTTAATGTTTATTGTAACTCAGTTTATTGGACTCTTTGTAGTAAATCATTATTTAGATGATTCAAATCAAATCCCTTATGGAATGGGAGTTTCTGAAGAAGAATTAGAAGCAACAAGTAGTGCAGGAAGTTTTACATCAATAATTATGGCATTTATCTTTGCAATAATTATCTTTTCTTTATTAACTAAATTTAAAGCAAAGTTTGTAATGAGAACCTGGTTTTTTATAGTGATCTTAATAGCCTTAGGAATTTCCTTTGTTGCTTTTTTATCTCAAATTCTTCCTGGATTTAAATATCTTGGAATTATGGCTCTAATATTAGCCTTGCCTTTAACTTTAAGCAAAGTTTATTCTAGAAATATTTTAACTCACAATTTTACAGAATTATTAATTTATCCTGGAATTGCAGCAATATTTGTTCCTTTGCTTAGTGTTGTTTTTCTTATTGCGTTATTAGTCTTAATTTCACTTTATGATGCTTGGGCTGTTTGGAAATCTGGTTTAATGCAAAAGATGGCTAACTTCCAAATAGATAATCTAAAAGTCTTTGGAGGATTTTTTATACCATATTTATCTAAAAAACAAAGACAACAAGTAAAGAAATTAAAAGAATCAGATAAATCTAAATTAAAGAAAAAGAAGTTTAAAGTAAATGTTGCAATCTTAGGCGGAGGAGATATTGTATTCACTATAATTGCAGCAGGAGTGATGTTCAAAACACTTGGCTTATTATCAGCAATATTAGTTATTGTAGGAGCAGTATTAGCTTTAAGTTATATTATGTTCTTTGGTAAAAAGAAAGTGTATCCTGCAATGCCATTTATATCTACAGGGATATTTATTATGATTGGACTTAGTTATTTAATCTTGTGATTTATTATGCATGCATGCCAATTTTATTAGCTTTTTTATAAGTTGAGGAATCGCTTCTTCCAACAATGTTTAGGGTCTCGCAATATTCTTTGAGTTCTTTTTTAGTTGTTTTATAAATTACAATATTTGTTTTTGGATTATTTATGTATAATTCAAGAGTCTTATGTTCAAGACCTGATTTGTTGAATATTTTGTCATCTTCATTTGTTAATTTTAACTGAACATGGGGGTTAAATAAAAAACAATTATCAGAGATATCTATAAGTTTTCCGTAAACAACTACGTCTCCAGTACTCAAGCCAATATAATCTGTAAGATGTTTTTTATATGCTTTTAAGTTAGCTTTTCTCATAATTTTAATTGTTTCCCTTTATTTATAAATCTTTCCTTCTGGTGTCACTTTAAAGAAACAACATAGTAGAAACCTTTATAAACCCCTTATGTGTAGTGACAATACAATGTTAGTAAAACAAGAATTAGTAAACAAAATAAAGGATTATTTTAATCTTAATATTTATGAAACCAAAGTATGGTTAGCTTTATTGGGCAAAGGAACTGCTTCGGCAGGTGAAATCGCTTCTATCTCAGGTGTTCCAAGATCAAGAACTTATGATGTTCTTGAAAGTTTAGAAAAGAAAGGTTTTGCAATAGTAAAATTAGGAAAGCCAGTGAAGTATCTTGGTGTAAAACCAAAAGCAATTTTAGAAAAATTAAAAAATAATGTTAGAAAGACTGCAGAAGATAGAATTGTTAGTCTTGCAAACATAAAAGAAACAAAAGAATTCTCAGAATTAGAAAATTTATACAATGTTGGAATAAGTCCAGTAAAAAGAGAGGATTTATCAGCAGCATTAAAAGGAAAATCAAATATTACAAATTATTTAAGAGAAATTATTGAAAATGCTAATAAAGAGGTTTTAATCTGTACAAATGCAGAGGAAGTTAAAATCAAATTAGGAATATTTATACAAACATTAGACATACTTAAAAAATCAAATGTTAAAGTTAAAATAGCTTTATCAGGAGATCAAATGCTTATTGACCAACTTTCTAGTAAATTGAAAGTTAAAATAAATAATGTAGATATTGATGCAAAATTCTTTATTATTGATAGAAAAGAAATATTATTTTATTTATCAAAAGGAAATACCCAAGAGGATACAGCTATTTGGTTAAATTCTGAGTTTTTCGCAGAAGCTTTTGCTTCTTTATTTGAAAAGGTTTTGTAAAAATGGAAAAGATAACATTAACAAGGAAAATTGCTAAAGAAGAAGAAGTGGAGACTGGAGATGAAGGAGATTTAATTCTTATCAAAGTTAAAGGAAGAGAAGGGTATAGGTTAGGGAAATTCAAAGAGATTAATGAATCCTTTGCTCAAGGGAAGAATGTTCCAGTAGTTGTTTTAAAGGGGGTTTCGTATAACCTTTTTTTTACAGATGTTTTTGGACAAGAGATTATAGATTTTAGAAAGTCACATTATGTTGATGATAAGTATTTTACTAATAGAATAGAAGATTTTGTAGTAGGCAAGGAAAGAATAGTAGAATATATAAATAATATCCAAAATGGAAGATACAAAAAGCACGCAGATTTTATAAGGGGTATCAAATAATATTTAAACTACTAATATCCATTTCTCTTACTTTTCGCAAATTATCTTTTTTCCACTGCTTAATAAATCCACTTAAACTAGAAACAATTTTCTTTTTAACATAAACTCTCCCCTTTTTACTAAATGTTTTCTTATGTTTTTTCTTAAATTTAACTACATTCTTTTTATCTTTTGTTCTCGGTCCCTCTAAAATTATTTGTTTTTTAGATTTAACCACAAAAAAGAACTTTGAAGCTTTTTTATAACCATAATTAAAACCCCTATCTTTTATTTCAAATTGTTTTGAAATTTCTTTTGTTAAATGATTATAGAATTTTAGTAATTTTGAACCTGCAATATCTCCTTCTTGTTTTCTTGTTTTTGTTTCAATTAAAATAAATTCGTGTTTATTTTTCTTAGCATTTTGTTTTACTTTATCTAAATCCAATTCTTGAATCTCAAAGTCCTTTATCGATGGAGATTTTAAGAATTTCTTTGCATCTTGTTTAAATTTCTCAAAAGTTTCTTGAGATAATGCAGCTAAAGCATTTCTTGACTTAAATGTTGGATCAATTAGGATTATTGGAGATTCTAGTTTAGCTTCATTCAAATCCATCATAATTTGGTTTTTATTTTTGTAAAGTTTTTCTGTATCAATCACAATTTTACCTTCTTTAGGGGTTGTAATCTTTTTTAAGAAATTTGAAAACGTTTTATAATGTATAATTAAAAGTTCTAAAGCATATCCTGAAAATCCTTTAATATATGATTCTGCACCATAGATTCCTTTAGCTTCACAAAAGGCCTTCGATAATTTAATTTCATTTAATATTTTTGTTCCTTTGGTCTTTTTATTTACATATCTAACATGAGAATAAGACAAATCTGTAATGTTTCTTGCTTGTCGGGGATTATTTATTTTTAACACTGGGACAATTTCAATAAAAAAAGAATTGCTTATCTTTAATCGATAATAATCTCTTGATCCATGCACTTTCTTTGAGTCTTTAAAATCCTTAAGGGTTCTTTTAAGTAATTTGGGAAATTCTTTTTCTTCATATTTATGATCAAATCTAATAAATACATCTACATCATAAATTCTTTTCTTTATGATTGTTGATTTTGCAAAACTTCCTCCAACAAATATTTCTGCTTGTATTTTTTCTCGAACTATTCTCTTTTTTATTTTAATTAAGAATTCTTTTAATTTTTTACTAATAAATTCTTCTTCTTCACAACTAATTTTCTGTAAAGTGTCTTTTAGAATATTATTAATTTTATTTCTCATGTGATTTTTCACCTTCAGATTTCTTAGTGTATCTTCCAAGAGTTGTAGCCAAATCAATTAAATATTTTCCTTCTTCAAGTTTATATATTAATGGACGAGATTCATTAAATAAATTAACAACATCAATTTCAAATTTGCCGGGTCCAGCAATTCTTACAGACTCTAAATCCAAAATTACAGGTTGATCATCTTTTTCAATCCCAACAATTTCACGAACATCTTTTTCAATTTCTTTTCTTTGAATTTCAGGAATTTTAATTGGGTCTTCTCTAGCTTTTTCTAATTGCTCGTCCCTAATATAAAAAAAGAAATGACTCCCACAGTTAGCACAACCTTTTAATAATTCTTCACTTGCTTTAGGCAAGATTCTTGAGCATCTCACGCATTGATGAGGAATTTTCTATTACCTCCAATAAATTTAATCTTCATCTTATTTTAAAGATTTTCCCATATAAAAATCTTATTGCCAGTATGTTTCAAATCATTTTAAAATTAATAGAAAACTTTAAATATCAAATGGTATCTATTAATATTATGACCGAACAAATTAACTTAAGGCTTTCTACAGAGTTTATTAAAAAAGCAAGAGAATATTCTAAAAGAAAAGGATATTCTAACTTACAAGAATTCATAAAAAACCTATTAAGAGAAAGATTGTTTGAAAAAGAAAATGTTGGCGGAGTTTTCACATATAATGCTTCAGAAAAAGCTTTATCTAAAAATTGGTTAACAAAGGAGGAAGATAAAGCATGGGCACATTTGCAAAAGGAGAAATAGTCCTTTTTCCTTTTCCGTTCACAGATTTAACTCAAAGGAGATTAAGGCCTTGCCTCGTTTTATCTGGAGAAATGAATCAGGATTTAATTTTATGTCAAATAACTTCTAAATATTCAAAAAAAGACAAATATTCTCTTGAATTAAAAAAGCAAGAAACCATAGGAGGATCTCTGAATTTAGATAGCTATATTCGGACAAACATGCTTTTTACTGCATCAAAAGACCAAATAGTAAATAAAATTTGTCGAATACAAAAAGAAAAATATTTGGAAACAATAAAAGCAATAGTAAAAATAATTTCTTAATTACTTTGTCAACAACAATTTAATCTTTTTAAATAATTTTTAGATTATATTCTTTGAAAATTATTTCGATGAGAAAAATTTAATTTTTCGAATTGGTTAGTTTTACTTTGTCAATAATAACTCAATCTTTTTTGGATCTCTTTTTATTTCTTTAACAATAGTAGCTGGGCCAATAATTGTTATTGCTCCTAAATCTCCTCCACTCAAACCTCTAACTAATCTTTGTTTAAAATTATCTAAAAATCCTCCATTACCATTTCCAGCAATAACAGCTAATTCAATTCCTTTAAAATTTTTAACATGATCAATCATAGCCATTGTATCTCCAATAAGCCTTGTTTCTTCTTCATTTCTCAATCTTCCTTGTACAATTAAGATGTTATTTCCTAAAACAATCCCCAAAATTTTTCTTATTCTTTCGTCGCTGTTCAGAGATTTTATTTCAGAGTAAGGTAGAAATTGAATTGAAAATCCTTTAATTCTACCTAATCTTCCTTTTTTATTTACCTTTTTTTTCACCATCTTTTGATTTTAGACTTTTTTTGAAACTTTGAATAACGATTCGTAAAATTCTTCTAAATTTTTACCTTGTTTTGCACTAATTCCCACAACATCATATTCTGGAAAAGCAGATTCTATTTTTTTAATGTTCGCTTTTTTAAGATCTATTTTATTTGCAACAATTAATACAGGAATTTTTCGCGCAACTAAATTCCCAATTATAGTAATATTAACTTGATTGTAAGGATTTTCACTAGCATCCATAACCACCACAACCATATCCATGTCATCTAACCACTTTATACTTTCAATTATTCCTTGTGTTGCTTCTTTTGCTCTAATTTTTGCGTCTTTCTTACTAACTTTATATTTTAAGAAATTTTCATAGTCTATTTTTGTAGCAATTCCCGGCGTATCAATTATTTTAAAAGTTAATTTTTTACCTTTATAAGAAATATCTACTTTTTCTTTAAATTGAACATTTCTTGTTTCATGGGGGACTTTACTAACACTTCCAATTTCTTCACCTGTAAAATCTTTACAAATTCTATTTGCTAAGCTGGTTTTACCTGCATTAGGAGGACCATAAAATCCTAATTTCATTTCTTTTTTATTCTTAAATATATTTGTAAAAATCCTCTTAAAAAAATTTTTAAATATTTTCATTGCCATTTTTTTTATATTTTTTAAAATGTTATAACCCAAATTTTACATTTTGAGTTTGCCATAGTTTACTTTAATTTTTGTTCTTTATTAATTTTATTGTCTTTCTTTTTCATGAAAGAGAATAATGAGCTCATTCCTGTATTTTGTCCAGAATATTTTCTCATTGCATATCTTATTTGTTCTGAGTTCCATTTAGCTTTTTTCAAATTCTCTCTTATATCTGAATTAGAAACTCCTTTGCTTTTTTCTTTATGAATGTAATTAGCAAGATTATATAGATTATTTTTATTCTTAAATAAACTTCTTTCATATTTATTTTTATACCATTTTTGTAAAACAATATAAACTATTGCACTTCCAACAACTAAAACACCAATTAATATCCATAAAAGATATTTCTTATTGCCTGGTTCTGGAGAAGGAGAATCAAGATTTACAATAGATAGTTGAGAGATTTCTGGAGAAACAAATGCTGGAAGTTCTGATAATTCAATATCTTGAGTAGTATCAACCTTTAGGCTATTTGTAGAAGGATTAATCTTAAGATATTTGTATCCTTGTCTTTCAAGAGGCTCTATATTCATTTGTATATCTCCAAGATCTTCTATAATCAAATAAGGTTCATAAGATCCTGATTTTTCAAATCTAAGATCAAAAATAGTTAAAGCATTTTCAATCACATTACCATATTTAAAAGAAATCTTGCTTGTAGAACCTCTTATTCTAAAGTTTTCTTGACTCCAAGAAGAGATTGCATCAATATAGTTTTGTTCATTATAAGAATCATAATTTTCTCCTGTTATTTCAGATAAAACTTGAACATTTATATCATAAGGATTTGCATAAAAAGAGATTTCATTTTGACTAGAGAAAAGGATTGAATCTGGAACATCTAATTCAAATAATGCTTTTGCAATTTCCACAAACTCTTCTTCTGTAGTAGCTTGCGTAAAGTTTGCTTCTAGTTCATCTAATTGAATTTCTTTTGCATCAAGATCTAAAATAGATTCAATTCTTTGCATAGTATAAATATCAAAATTTTCTAAACTAGATCGAATATTATTAATTGCTTCTCTTAAACTCTCGATTTTATCTTCAATTATACTCTCAGGAGATTTAACTTGTATATCAAATATTTTAGTAAATTCTTGATTTGTAGAGTTTTGTGTTGCTGTTACAGTTAAAGTTAAGTTTTCAATATCTAAATAAGTATGTTCTACTGAGGAAGTTGTAGTAATTTCACTAGCTCCATCTCCAAAAAGCCATTTATATTTCTTTATATTCTTGGAAGGAGTTATAGTTATTTTAAAAGTAGTTGGAATCTCTGCAGCAGTTATAGTAGGATCTACATTCATCTCCACATCTTCTATAGTAATTTGCTCATCAATTATCTCTGTTCTGTCTAAATCTAAAGTATAATCTACTTCTCCGGGTTCTTCAGAGATTAAAAATAAACCCTCTAAAGATAATTTTTGATGTTCAGAAGTTATTTTTACTGGAATTTCTTCAAAGTCATAAATAAAGTTCTCTTCTAAAGATCCTAAACCGATTTTATTATAATTTAATTTAATCTCACTTAATGTAACTGTTTGACTTTTTTGAGATAAAAGATTAATTGGAATTAAACATTCATCTGAACAATCTAAACTTCCATATTTATCTATAACATAATCTTCAATTATTTCTGCAAGAGTTTTACTTCCTCCAAAATCATTGGCAATATTAATAGTGCCTACTGCATCAAACTTCAATCCTTGAGCAAAGAGATCATAAGCACTTGTTGGTTCTTCAGGAGGATATCCAATAAATCCACAAGCATCTTCCTCAGGAATATATCCTCTTGTTTTATATTCTCCTGCTGTTCCTTCAGTATGAACACACACATAATATTCTTCAGAATCTTTTATTTCAAGTTCTGTTGAACATACAACTCGTTTCCCAGTACTACTTATTGTTGCCTTAGAGAGAGTACAATTAGCTACAAAATCATCATCTAAATTATATAGTTCCATAATTATTTGCCTATTTCCTGGAACAGTTTCTTTTATCCAACTTCCAATACCAATTTCTGGAGCTTCTGGCAATTCTATTTTTTGACACAAAGGAGTATTTGTAATTAATATGTTTACAGGGTCATAAATCACAAAACCAGTAATCCCTTTGGTAGCATTAACGGCTGTTTCACCAGGAGGGGGGGGAGCATATCCTGCATCAAAACAATCATCATATCTTAAAGAACAATAACCAGTATAACTTTTATTATTAGATATTTCAAAGTCTTCATTATTAGTGAAATCTAATTTAACTTGATTAGAACATGAATTTTCTGCATTGCTTTCTAGTTTCATTGTTAAAGAGTTTATGCTCTCAATTTGGTCTTTTAATTTAAATCCAAGCATCTTAGTTTCACCTGAATCAATTTCAAATGATTTTATTACGTCTTTCATACTAGCAGAATAACTACTTGTACAATCAGGAGTGTCACAAGTATAGTCATAAGTTGAATCTAAATCTAAAACTTCTTTTATACTTGCATTGTTGTTTAGAGAATCTATAAATAAATAATTTGCAGGGGTTTCATCAAAACTTATATTTATCCAACCACTTAAATAAGAATCTTGCAAATAATAGTTTTGTATAGAATAATCATTATCTCCCATATTAAAACCTGCAGAAACAAATAGCACCATTGCTGCAAAGACTAAAACTGAACTAAAGACTAAGATAGATTTTTTTAACCTCATTTTATATTTTTAAGAAGAAGAATGTATTTATAAATATTGTTGAGGGGAATTAGATTAAAGAGATAGGTGTAGTTTTTAAAGATTAACTTCAGGACCAAATTGATTCCATGTGATAGAGAAATCCATAAAATCTATTTCACCAAATTTATTCAAGTTAACTTTTCCTTTTCCAGTCAAATATTTAAAAATTTCCATTACTTGAATATTCGCAACAGCTCCTGCAATTGGACCTAAATTTCCAGTAGTTTGAATATCTTTTATCTTTTCTAAATTGCTTAATTTATCATTTTTCTTTTGATACTCTAAAAAATCTTGGAAAGTTAAAGTCTTTCCAGGGACAATAATAGGGCCAATCATTCCTAAATGCAAATTATATCCTCCAGAAACTAAATATGGAATATTAAATTTCGTAGCATAATTATCAATAATTTTAGAGGTTTCTTGAACTGAAGGACTATCTGCACAATTTACAATAAAGTCTGTTCCACGAATTATATTCTCTAAATTTTCCTCACGAGAAATAAATGTCTTGTAAGTTTCAATTAAAATATCTGGCAAATGTTCTTGGATTACATCGACTTTATATTTACCAATATCTTTTTCTGAGAAGAATAATTGTCTATTTAAATTAGATATTTCGATCTTGTCAGGATCACATATTCTAAGTTTTTTAATGCCTATTTGAGCTAAACCATTTGAAATCCAACTTCCTATACCTCCTAAACCAAAAATAGCAATTTTTGAATTCTTTACTTTATTGTGCAATCTTAATGTTTCATCATAGGAAGAAGTAAATTCATCTAAAAATTCTATTTGTCTCCTAAACTTTGGGTCTGTTTCTTCTTGATTGAATATTCTAATCAAGCCTTGAGATTCCATAGTACTTAAACAAGATTCTATATTTGGTTGATGATATTTTATTGACAATTTTTTAACAAAATCAGAATAATTTCTTGTTTCTTTTAATAATCCAATTACATCTTTTACTAGAGAATCTACTTTATAAGTGAGGATTTTTCTGCTTCCAGTAAGAATAAATTTGTATTTGTCTTCTTCTTCTCTTAAAATATATGTTGATGGTTTTAATTTTATTTGTTTAGACATGTGAGGCAATCTCCTTTAATTTAAATGTTACTTTTTTTATATCAAAGTTTTCTGGCGGATCAAATAATTGTTTTCCTTCATAAGCAGGGTAAATAATCAAAGAATTATTTATTTTTAATAAGGGGGAATTTTTTCTTAAATGAAATGCTCCGGTACTTGCAAAAACTTTCTTTCCAGCATTTAAATGTTCTAATATTTTTTTCACTTGCATTTTTTCCCTTTTTTCTAAGATTTCCTCTTCATTTTTTTGTTCCTCTTCTGTTAATTTGGTCTTTGTTAAGAAATACTTATTTTTTCTACACATATTTTTTATATCCATTCCAGCTATTGGAAGGTCGTGTTTGTTTGCTAGTTTTATTGTTGGTTTTAATTCTCCAACTATTGAAATAATTGAGAATTCTTTGTCATTTGGTTGATTTAAGAATTTTATTTTGTCATCTGTAGCAAGTAATTCTGTTTCTTCTAACATCTCGTATAGAAATATTGTTGGCTGAAAGAGTGTAATTATTTCTTTTTGGATTTTAGCATCGTTCAAAAAACCATGTGTTTCTCCAAAAATTACTAATTTTTTATTCTTGAATTTGTTTTTTTCAATCATTTTCTATCTTCCTTAGATATTCTTGCATTTTTTCCCTATAAAGACTTAGAATATCTTGTTCTTTTGGATCTAAAACTTTCAACATTAAACCTGCTTTGTTTAATTCTTTATCTAAATATTCTGTTGTCTTTTTTAATGCATCAGACTTTAAAAAATAATCTCTTGCTTTTTCTGGAGAATCTGTTAAAATTTTAGGATTTTCTTGAAATAGATATGCTAGAGGAATAGTGGTCTTGCTTTTTCCTAAATCTTCCATAGTTATTAAGTCTATTAAGTCATCTATTGTGGAAAGAGCGTTACCTATGCTTTTTGCTAATTGCTTTATTTCATAACCTCCACTTAAAAAGGCTATTTTCTCTGAAGGTATTCCTGCCAATTTGTCTTGTAATGTTATAGCATCTTGTGCAGAGAGAATTATTGGAGAATTTCTAATTTTATCTGCTTGAAGGGTAAGTTCATATTGTTCTTGAGCTATTTTATTAGCATTTGGAATTATTAGAGATAATTCTTTGGCTAATTGTTTGTAGGTTTTTTCACAAATAACTTTTAGATAGTTGGTCTTTTCTATACCATATCTCCCTAAAACAGTAAAATCATTATCTTTTATTTGATGATTATCCTCTATTAGGTCGTATAAAGAGACTGCATAAGTTTGAAAGGCTTCTAAAGGGGATAAAATTTTTTGGAGAGAATTATTTTTTCCCAAATAGCAAAAAGAATTTGCTAAAATCTCAGGAATGCATGGTTGTTTTAGATAATCCCCAATAAAATAATTTAATTTTGATGTTTTCTTGTTTAAGAGTTCTTTTTTTCTTTTTAAAAATGATAAAGAGATATTTAAAGAAGCATCTATGACCCTTTCATCTGTCCAAGTTTTTTTTAAAGGAGATTTACATCCAATATTTAATGCTTGTTCCGCCATTATAGTTAACAGCTTCTATAAGGGATAAACCCTTATATGCTAGAGGTTTAATTTTAGTTTTAACCTCTATTTGGACATCTTCAACTTTATTTTGCAAGTTTCCCATAATCATTTATATCTATAAAAGTATTTAAGGATTATGGTTCTATTTTAAGAACGCATGGGTTCATAGCATATGCAACAACAGGAGATTATATGGCTAAAGATCCTATGGGTTTTAGAAATTTAATTAAATCACAAGATCTTAAGAAAGTACATACTTAAAATGAAATCAGCGAAGCTTTTAATTGTTGATAGTATGAAAAGATTAAATCCCACTTCAGTCTTAG
>Ga0307991_1001321_pt1 | contig 17372 bp, 17 predicted proteins | sample EllFjometagen131_FD_203146 | JGI IMG/M metagenome (GOLD analysis project Ga0307991, IMG submission 203146) | Marine microbial communities from Ellis Fjord, Antarctic Ocean - #131 | ecosystem: Environmental > Aquatic > Marine > Unclassified | place: Southern Ocean | collected 2014-10-08
TTTCATATTCCCTGATGGCCCCGTTCGTATCTCCCCTTATATCACAGATCCTGCCGAGGAAAAATTGGTCTTTGCTTTCGGTGGAGCACGCCTCTATGGCTTTGGTGTAATACCGCGCGGCCTCTTCGCATTCTCCCCTCTTGAAGGCGATCTCGCCAAGGCCCGCATATGCCGCATAGTATCGTGGTTTGATCTTGATCGCTTCTCTATAACAGGCGATAGCCTCATCTCCCAATTCTTTCAGCCTGTATGTTTCCGCCAGTTTATAGTGATAATTGGCAACCTTGGGGTTAATCTTAATAGCTTTTTCGTATTTCTCTATCGCCCTGTCATACTTTTTCCTGGTGAAATATTTGTTTCCCTGGAGGTAATAGGTTTTTGACGACGCGCAGTACGCCTCTACTGCTGAAAATAAAAGTATCGACACAAGCAGCACAACAATTTTTGAAGCGGTCCCTCTCATAGACAAGAATTCCCTTTTTTCAGAACAACTACGGGCGTCTTAACACAAATCGCACAGGAATATCTACCGGCAGGGGAACAGGAACCCCCATCCGCCGCGCGGGTTCAAACTCCCATGTCGCAACCGCCTTCATGGCGGCCCGATCCAAAACCGAGTGCCCCGAGGACTCCTTTACATTGAGTCCGACCACCGTGCCATCAACCGCTACCATCACAGAGAGGAGGACCTCTCCCTCATATCCCCTCCTGCGGGCAATCTCCGGATACTGAGGAGGTGGGTTGCTTTTATAGCAGGGTATGGCGGGTTCTGTCACTATTTTTCCAGGCCGCTTCCCCGTATCCTGCCCTGCCTGGGGGGGTGGCGAAGGGTCCGATATCCGGGCGGGCACACCCCTCGGAGAGGCATCAGCCTTCTCTCTTTCTTTCACCGGAACATCGGCACTCTTCTCTAACGCGGCCTCTTTCCGGTCGTATACCTTCCTGTCCTTCTCCTTCTTTGTCTCATGAGCCACAACCTCGGATATCTCCGGGATTCTTTTATGTTCAGAAATAATGGATAGTGCAAGGGGTTTATCCTCGGAGGGGAAGTACGGTTGAGACGCGGGCATGCGCACAAAGGCGACGCCGCAGTGGAGAAGAACAGCAAGGACAGCCGCAATGATAAGATGTCTTCCCGGCATTATTGACGGTCCCGCACAACGTCTTCTGATATGGTATCCACCCCCCGGTTGCCCGACTCCGTCTTCAGTGACAGCCCGGAGATGCCGGCCCTTTTCACCGCGTCTATGACCAACATGATCGACTCGTACGAGGCGTCCCGATCACCTGAGACGATCATCCGTGTCCCCGGCGATTCCCGTTGAAGAAGGGCAAGGCGCGAATGGAGGGCTCGGAGATCCATTTCCTCCTTGTCGAAAAAAATCTTTCCGCCCTTTTCTATGGTAATCTCGGAGGCACTTTCATCCTCTACCTGCGCGACGGACGAGTTTGGCAGATTGACGGGTATTCCTCTGTTTATGGTCATCGACATCGCGAAGAATATAAATGCCACGAGGAGGAGAAAGACCACATCGATCAGCGGTATCATCTCGATCCGGGCCTTGTTCATCTGTCCTCTTGAAATCTTCATCATCTCCACCGATCAAGCCGTTTCGGTACTCGGCCTTCGGTCCGAATCCCCGACACGTCGGGGCCCGGCTTATTCCGCTCCCTGTCTCTGGGCCTTCTCAAAGAGTATCTCCAGGGTGGTCCCGTACTTCTCCATTTCCTGCGTGGCCTTCTCGGTCCTGGACAGAAAGTAGTTGTATGGTATAAGGCTGAAGATCGCTATGGCAAGGCCGAAGGCAGTGGTAAGAAGGGCCTGCCCGATTCCCGCCGTAATCATCGCGGGATTTTCCACACCCGCACTCCCCAGCATGTTGAACGAATATATGATGCCCGTGACGGTCCCCAGGATACCGAGAAGGGGCGCGAGGGTTATCATCGTATCAAGGGTGGGGAGATACTTCCTCATCCGTGCGACCTCTTCATCGGCGCTCATCCGGAGGGCATCCTTCAATGAGAACTCCCGGTGAACAATACCGCATACCAGGACGCGGATGGTGGAACCATGACAGTCCGCAACAGACCTCCTGGCCTCATCAACATCCCCCTTCTCAACAAGAGACATAAACCTGTCCAGCAGCTTTGCGTCACGCATCTTCCTCTCCCGTGTCCAGAATATACCCCTCTCTATCACGATGGTGAGGGATAGCAGAGAGCAGAAGAGGAGCGGATACATGACCGGTCCTCCCTGATAAAAGTAATCCATCATAACCACAAATCCTTTCTACTGTTTCTTAAACGAAACCTCTGGATGAATAATCTCGGTCATTTCCTCCAGCCCATCCACGATCCGGGGTGATGCGCGATCGATCAGGTCCGTATCTATGATGTGGATCCTGTCATCCCTAACCGCGGGGATGGCCCCCCATTTCCTCCACCCGTCCCTGGCGGCGGGGAATTTACCCCCCCTCTTCATGGATGAAATAATAATAATGTCGGGCCTCTTGACAATTATATCCTCTATGCCGCACCGGGGATACCGAGCCGCCGTATCTTTGTAAATATTCTCTCCTCCAGCACGGTGTATCAACTCACTGTAGAGGGTATCCCCGCCGACGGTGATGATCGGATTGATCCCTATCTGGAGAAAGACATGGGGCCTTTCCAGGCCCTTCAGGGATGAGGCGACGCGCCCTACCCTCTCTTTGAGACCGCGGGCCAGGACTGCTGCCTTATCCGCCCTCCCCGTTATCCTGCCAAGACTCACGATCATATCGAAAATCTCTGCGAGGCTCTGGGGATTGACAACATACACCGGGATCCTCATCCCCTCCAGTTGCTTCACCGTCTCCTTTCTGTTGCCATCGGCAGTCCCTATCACCAGATCTGGATTCAGGGCGACGACCCTTTCGAGCGATATATTGACAAAGGTGCCGACCCTCGGTTTCGACCGGGCGGCCTCGGGGTACGTGCTCAGCATGGTCACTCCCGCAATTTCCCTGTCCAGGCCGAGGGCAAAGAGGGTCTCCGTGATGCTGGGGGCGAGGGAAACGATCCGCTGCGGAGGGGAGGGGATCGTAACCTCCCTCCCTATTTCATCGATATATACCGCTGCGTCAACCTTCGATGAGAAGAGGAGGATCATACATACCAAGAGGGGGAAAACAACCGTCCTGATTGTATTGTGATCCCCCGCAGGAAAATCCCGTAATTGAAATTTATTTTTCATCAAGCAACCGCCTGTTGACCAGTTTGACAACGGCATAGTCTCGAAAATAATCGATAATGTTCATACAGCCGTAGTCCTGTTCAATCGAATAGAGGTGATCAAAATCGGCCCCCATGGCCTCCGCAAAGATTACACGATTGACCCCTCCGTGCGCCACCAGGGCAATAGTTTCACCATCGTGTGCGCCCAGAATTTCCCTGAGGGCGGGGATCACTCTTTCCGCGAGATCACGGATGCTCTCCCCCCCCGGCACCCTGTATTCAGCCCCCTGTGCTCTCCACGTATCAAAGGCCCCCGGAAACCGCTCTTCCACGCCATCCGCATCCAGCCCCTCCCACAGCTTGACATCCAGTTCCTTCAGGGCGGGGCGAGATTGGGGTACCAGGCCATGTCGCGAGGCGATAATATCGGCTCCCTTTCGCGTCCTGATCAGGTCGCTGCAGTAAATTCCCGCAAGGGGCTCATCATTGAGCCTGTCCGCAACGGCCTCCATCTGTCTGACACCCAGTGCGGTTATATCCACATCATTATGGCCGTTATAGGTCTCTTCAGAAAAGTTCGACACCTGTCCATGCCGTATCAGGTACAATCTCGTTGGTGTATCCATAACCCACTCCTGTCATTTCACTGCTCACAGGGATTTATCATTCATAGCCTGCACCCTAAACCTCGAAAAACTTCCCTAAAAATCAATCGAGATTCCGCCTTTGAAGGTAATCCCCGGCGACGGATAGTAGGTGTCGGGTCCACCCCACGAGCCTTCATATCCTATCGTTGAATACTTTTCATCCGTCAGGTTCTCGACGCCGAAGAATGCCGTAAGTTTGAGGTCGCCAATTCCGGGTTCATACCGGAGGAAAAGATTATAGATTATATGCTCATCCAGCGGCTCGGTGGTGTTATCGAAATCAACACCCAGATAACTTTTCCCAACATATTGCACTTCAGCCCGTAACATAAGAGCATATGGCAGATATAGTTTCAATCCAGCATTGGCCATCTCTTTCGGGACTAAAGGTTCTTGCTTGCCAACATTCCCGCCTTCCCTGAATTCTGCATCGTGATAAGTGAAGTTGCAATAGAGCTTGGCCCATTTCTTCAATTTGTAAGACATGGCAAACTCGATTCCTTCATGTCTTGTCTTGTCCATGTTCTCATTCTTCCAGGTAACACCGTTATATGCGATCTCATCTTCCATGTCGATCCGGAACAGAGTCAACCCCACGTCCAGATTCTCCAGGGGATACAGTCGCGTTCCGATCTCGACACTCTTTCCTGTCTCCTTCTCGATATCATTGTGAAAAGCGTCCGAGCCCGCGTAGCCGTAATATGAAACCTGCTCATCGAGAAAGGGAATCCGGAATACCTTCGCATAACTGACAAAGACCTTCCCTTTTTCTCCCAACAGGTAGGTTAAAGAAGTCTCATACGCCTCTCCCTTATGCACCTTCTCACCGTCAAAGGTCTTCAGACCGGTAGACAGATCTGCCTCATTTCCTTCTATGGTTGCCCTTTCCATCCGGTAACCCGTACCCAGTATCAGGTTTTTGGCAAGGTTGAATTCATCCCTCACGTAGCATCCGAAGCTGTCTCTTGTCAGGTCGGCCACGAAGGTCATGGAATCCCGTCCGCGGCTGTCATACTTTTCTTTATCCAGCGTCTCGTGATAATAATCCGTTCCTAACGTCAGTTTGTTTGCGTGTCCCAGCAGAGATCCCTCCAGCTCATAGCGGGGTGTCAGGCCCACCGTATCAATGTCCAGATTATTATACGAAGACCAGACAGGCGTATTTGTTTCAATCTTTTTATTTCCATACGCGAGATTCGCGGTGAATATCCCCAGGTCCCCCGGAAGGTATTCTATCCTCAAGTCCGTGTTGATATAATCATTTGACGAATCGTCATCCGAATGGCCCGGCTGATACTGTCTGCGGTCTTTTTCCATCTCGTCCTTCGTCAGGCAGCCCGGCATTTCAAAATCCGTACGGTTGAGAGATAACCCAGCAGACACGTTCAGATAATCGGTTACGTCATACCCTACATCAAATCCCGCTCCCATCGATGCAAACTTCGATCGCTCCCTGTATCCGGACATCTCCTGATTTTCCCCATTCAAGGCATAGGTAAACCTTTCCCCTGACCCGGAGACACTGACCCTTTCATCATGAAGGCCATAACTTCCCGCTATAATTGAGACTTCAGTTTCGGGTTTGCCGGACCCTGTTTTTGTTATAATATTGATGACACCAGCTAGTGCACAGTCACCATAGAGAACACTGGAGGCTCCTCGTACGATCTCTATCCTCTCCACATTGCTGATCGGTATCTGGAGCCAGTTGACGGAAGACATGTCCGGTCTGTTCAATTTTCTGCCATCCAGCAGAACAAGGGTCCTGCCAAAACCGTTCTCTCCAAAACCGCGCAAGTCCACTTGCGCTTGTGAAGGATTGGCGCTGGAAGTCCTGAAATTGATGCCGGCCAATCCATCCAGCACATCTACGACACTGACGGCACCCGTCTCTTCGATTTCTTCCGCAGTGATGACGGTGACATGAGCGGGTATCTTGCGGACAGCTTCCGCATTTCCTGTCGCCGTCACCACGACTTCTCCCAGCGTCACCACGCCCTCTTCCGCCTGTACGGTAAAAGAAGCGATGACAATACTCAATCCTATGACGATGCCTATCAAATACCTCTCTGTACTTCTCATGATTAAGACATATGCTCCTTTCCCCTCGGTCGGGAATTATTTTTTTACCTGTCTGACAAGTCTCCTGGCTCGCGGCTATGCCTAATCCCCGCGCCTTTCCACCCCCCGTCACGCAAGGGACCAGTGGCATCATGCGGGTTTTGCTGCGCCTACCGGTGCGGGGCAGCGCCGGCTTTAGACCGGTTTCCTCGATCCGACAGGGTTTGAACTCAACACCGTTATTCTCGGCAATCCGTTCAACGGATTGGCATCAACCAGGACATCGGTCTCATACACCTCCCTGATATTCGTCTCCGTAACAACCTCGCCCGGTACCCCCAGGGTGTGGATGCGCCCCTCCTTCAACAGCATGACCCGGTCGCAATACGCCGCCGCGAGGTTTATATCGTGGGTCACGGCGATGACCGTTAGTCCCCTCTCTCTATTCAACCTCTTCATCAGACCAAAAAATTCCACCTGATGTTTTATATCCAGGAATGCCGTCGGTTCATCGAGAAGGACTACCTCCGGTTCCTGCGCAAGGGCCCTGGCTATCAGTACCCTCTGCCGTTCTCCGCCGCTGAGGCTGTCCATGCTGCGATCGGCCAGCGAGGAGGTATCCGTCATCTCCATCGCCCTTCGCACTATCTCACGGTCGCTCTCCCCCTCGAATCTCAACATGCCCAGATGAGGCGACCGCCCCATCAGCACGATCTCAAGGGCCCTGAAGGAGAATATCATGGTGGAATCCTGGGGCACGACCGCGATAAGCCGGGCGATATCTCTCCTCCTCATGCCCCGGATCGCACTGCCGCTCACACTGACCACGCCTTTTTCCGGGGCGAGGATGCCATCGATAACCCTGATGAGCGTGGTCTTCCCCGAACCGTTGGGGCCTATGACCCCCAGAAATTCTCCCCGGCGAACATCGAAGGAAACATCCCTGAGCGCCCATATATCTTTGTACCGGAAATCGACGTCCGACACTTTTACAATGGGCACGGTCACATCCTCCTCGTTCGCAGGAGATAGACAAAGTACGGCGCCCCGCACAGAGCGGTGATGACGCCGACCGGAAGTTCCATGCCGGAAAAGACGACCCGGGCAACCGTGTCGGCCAGAACCATGAAGGACGCGCCAAAGAGAAAGGAGGCCGGGATCAGCAGCCGGTGATCCGTCCCCAGCGCCATCCTCATCATGTGGGGAATAACCAGGCCGACGAACCCTATCATTCCGGCGAAGGCCACGGCGACGGCGGTTATAAGGGAGGCGGCAAAGAAGAGGGTAATCTTTGTACTCTTTACATCCACGCCGAGCTGCATGGCGGTCTCCTCACCGGCAACGATCAGGTTCAGCGGCCTGGCATAGCAGTATACGACACCGGACCCCGCCGCCAGGAGGAGGGTCATCAGTACGATCTTGTTGCCGTCGGCCAGACTCATATCCCCCATCAGCCAGAAGGTGATGGTGTGCAGATCGGCGCTGGAGCTGGTAGAGATGAAGAACATGATGACCGCCGAAAAAAAGGCATTGACGATGACCCCGGCGAGGAGAAGGGTGTTTGAATCGAGCCCTCCCTCCCTGCTCCCGATTACAAAGACCAGCGCCACTGTCAGGACCGCTCCCAAGAAGGCGAGTGCGGGAATACCGAAGGGGACGGCGCCCGCGCCGAGCAGTATACCGATGATCGCCCCCACGGCCGAGCCGCCCGAGACCCCGAGTATATAGGGGTCGGCGAGGGGATTCCTGAGGAGCGCCTGAAACACAACCCCCGCGGTGGAGAGAGCCGCGCCGACAATGCCGGCAAAGATAATCCTCGGGAGGCGGATCGAAAAGAGGATGGTCCTTTCAGATGGGTCCAGGGCAAGGTGGCCTTCACGCCATCCGGTTACGATACCCCTGAACACTCTTGCAGCACCGATACCGGCCGTTCCGGTCAGGATAGACACGACTCCCGCGATCACAAGAAGGATGACCAGCAGCGCGCTGACTCTGGCTATCCTTGACGGGGTAATAAAGGACTTTTCCATGGCACATCCCTGCAACAAAGCGAGGATACGGCACTATCCCGGTTCAGGATCGTCACATTTTTTAAACAATCATCAGGGTTGCAAAAAAGAAAAAACACACCGGGACACACCTCCCTCGAGGATCTGCGGGCGGACCGGTCTTCCGGCTCAGGGCAGCCTACTCACCCGCCTTCCCATCCCGCTCACGCGGAACAGTGGCTGTTTCGGGCTTTCGTTCCCTTTACGGCTGCGGGGCAGCGGGGGGATTTCACCCCTCTTCCTCACATCCGCCCGTGTATTGATTTGCGCTCTTATACCCCCTTGATCAGGCTCCTGTCAAGGGGCACCCCCTCCTATCGTGTGTCTGCTCGGTACAGGCTCGACGCTGTAGTGAAGCGCAAACCCAGGATTCTTCCGACACGCATATCCGGGCATTCTTGGAAAACCGTAAATTATTTGTAGAATCTTTTTATAATTTATACTATGTTACCAAATCATTCATACAATACCTTTTAGGGAAAGAGACGGCCATGAGATTTGATATCGCAAAAAGCGGAACAGGAATAGCGTACGAGATACGCAATATCGTTAATATCGCTGAAAAGCTGAAGGAATACGGAATCGAGGTTACCTGGGAAAACATCGGTGACCCGGTGATGAAGGGGGAAAAAATCCCCGAGTGGATGAAGGAGACCCTGACGGAGATCATCAACGATGACATATCGTACGCCTACTCCCCCACCCAGGGGGTGGATGCAACCAGAGACTTTCTTGTGGAAGAGGTAAACAAGCGGGGAAAATACCAGCTGAAAAAAGAGGACATCATCTTCTTCAACGGCCTCGGCGACGCGATCGCGAGGGCATACAGTTCCATACGAATCGATGCCCGCATCATCATGCCGGAGCCGACCTATTCCACCCATCTTCTCGCGGAGATCCACCATGCCTCCTTTCCACCGAATACCTATCGGATGAACCCTTACCACAACTGGCATCCGGATCTCGCGGAACTCGAGCGCAAGGTGAAGAGTCACGACAGTATCGTCGGCATCCTTGTCATTAACCCCGACAACCCGACCGGGTTTGTCTATCCTGAAGAGAGTCTCAAAAAGATCGTGGAAATCGCCAAAAAATATGACCTCTTCCTCGTCTTCGATGAGACGTATCGGAATATCCTGTACAACGGCTACAAGACACTTCCACTCTCGGATATCATCGGAGACGTCCCAGGGATGAGTATGAAGGGGATCTCAAAGGAATTCCCCTGGCCCGGATCGCGGTGCGGATGGATAGAGGTGTACAACGCCGACAAGGATGAATCATTCGCGAGGTACATAGGAGCGATACTGACGCAGAAAATGTCCGAGGTGTGCTCCACAACGCTCCCCCAGATGTCCATACCGAAAATCATGACCCACCCCGAGTATCAGAACTACCTGGACACCAGGATCAAGCATTACGAAAGGCTCTCAAACATAGCGTACAACATCCTCAAGGATGTCCCGTATATCGTAGTGAACAGAACAAACGGGGCTTTCTATATGACGATCGTGTTCAACGAGGCGGTGCTCAACGACAAGCAGAAGCTGCGCATAAAAACCGCGCCCATAAAGGCCTACGTGGAGGAGATAACGAACGCTAACATAGAGAACGACAAGCGTTTCGTATACTATCTCCTCGGAGCTACGGGGATCTGCGTGGTCCCGCTGACATCATTCTTTACCGCCCTTCCGGGATTCAGGTTGACGCTGCTGGAGAAGGACGAGGTTAAATTCGAGGGAACGGTACATACGCTGGCGAAAAAGATTGTGGAGTACGTTGAATCTTCAAAGTAGCAATATTCCCTATCTTTTCTGACTTTATTCGGCAACGGAGCACCCTGCCTGTAGCACGGGCAAAGGGCTCCGCGTTGAGAAAATATCTATTACCTATCAAACATATAATGATGAATGGAGGTTATACCATGACAGATTTATCGCGTTTTTCTCTTGAAGGAAAGGTGGCTGTCGTCACCGGCGGAAGCAGAGGGATCGGGCGGGCGATTGCCCTCGGTCTGGCAGAGGCGGGGGCCGACGTTGTCGTGACGAGCCGGAAACTGCCGGACCTTGAGGAGGTCGCCGCGGAGATACGGAAACTGGGCAGAAAGGCCATGCCCATCGCGGCCCACATCGGAAAGATGGACAACATCAAGCCACTGGTGGATTCCGTGATGAAAGAATTCGGGAGAATCGACATCCTGGTCAATAACGCGGGCTGTACACCGGCAATGGGGACGATCCTGGATAATGAAGAGCGGCTCTGGGACACCATCATGAACCTCAACCTGAAGGGACTCTACTTCATGAGTCAGGCCGTGGCGCGTATTATGAAGGTGCAGGGGGGCGGGTCCATCATCAATACGGCCTCAATGGACGGGTACAAGCCAGAGCCCTACGTGGGGATCTACTCGATCTCAAAGGCTGCCGTCATCATGGCGACCAAATCGATGGCCCTCGAGCTGGCCCCTTTCAATATCAGGGCAAATGCCATCGCGCCCGGTCCGATCACTACAAAGATGCTCGACTCTCACTGGGTTCACCTTCCCGAGGAACAGGCCAAGGCTGAAAAGGCCGAGATGGCGAAACATGTTCCCCTCGGCAGGATCGGCGAACCCGACGAGATGGTGGGGGCGGTCATATACCTGGCGTCGGACGCATCGAGCTACACGACGGGAGATACGATACTGATGGATGGCGGCTGCACCGTCGCCTCACCGGAGTTTGTTAAATAATTTCAGAATATATGGGGTCAGGCCTTCCGTCTGACCTCATATATATCAGGGTACTACCAGTTTATTTCTCTCTTTCTTCGCCTCGTAGAGTGCTTCATCGGCCTGCCGGTAGAGCCGTTCCTTATCGGGGATATCCCTTCCGGAACCGACAACGGCCCCCGCTGAAACGGTGACATATGGGTGTACGTCGCTGTATTCGTGTTTGATCTTCAGCGCCTCTATCCCGCCCCTGATCTCCTCCAGAAATTCGATAGACTTATTTCTGTCTGAGCCGGTGAAGACGACACAGAATTCTTCCCCACCAACCCTCATGCAGTTATCCGTAGGGCGATTCAGCAGTTTTTTGAAGACGCTGGCGACCTGAAAAAGCACCTGATCCCCGGCAGGGTGGCCGTAGTTGTCGTTATAGTTCTTGAAGAAGTCGATATCCAGGATGGCAAGGGTCAGGTGTTTTTTCTCCCTGCGGGCTGTTTTTACTACCTGTTCAATGGTGTCTTCGTAATATCTGCGGTTATGCAATCCCGTCAGGCTGTCGGTCAGAGAGAGCTCTTCGATCGCCTTCTTGTCGGTTACATTTTCAATGATATTGTTATATCCGGAGACAACATACGATTGGTCGAAAACGGGATAGATCCCCGAATGAAGCCACAGCACATTGCCCTCATCATCCAGTCTTTCAAAGACCCCGTCCCATTCTTTTCCTGTCTCGAGTGTTTGCCGTATATCCCCGATCAATTCTTGATTGTTTTCACCCGCAAAAAAGTCGCTCTGCTTATTGCGTATCTCCTCCTTGGTAAATCCGAGGAGTCTGCACAGCGCGCTGCTGATGTCCTGGACATATCCCCCCTTGTCCAGAGAAGAAACCAGTACATTCTGATCGACCAGATACAGGTGACGGGCAAGTTCCCTCTGACCTTCACGAAGATTTCTCACGGCATAAATTGCTATTGACAGAGAAATGATCAGGATGATTGCCAACAGAGACACAACCACTAATACCGATACCCTCTCTTCTCGACGTGCCTTACGTTGAAACTGATTCGCCTTCTCTGTAGCAAAAGCTGCCAGCTCTTTTGCGGACTCACTCAGGGAATCCGCATATTCCGCGCTCTGCGTCGTGGTGATCTGTATGGCCTCCTCCATCCTGCCGGCTTCGGCAGAGGCGATTATCTTATTACGCACTACCCCCCACTCGACAAAGATGTCATGCAGGCGATGAACATCCCGGATATCTCCCAGAAACCGACCAAAGAGAATCTGAAAGCTCCTTTCGATCTCTTTCTCGTGTCTATTCATCTGATCAATGACAGCACTAATCTGTCCACGATCTCTCAACAAAAGGATATTTTTCATATCCCGCTGGATCGTCAAAATATGGATGCGGACATCTTTTGCGGCATTGCTGACCGTGAAGGGATGGTCGTAAATCTCCTGAGAGGTAGCCGCCGTCCTGAATACGGTGAAAACGGCAACACCCCCCATGAACGCCAGGAGAAATATGATAACGCCAAAACCGGCAATGATCTTTCTGTTTGCAGTCATTTGTCCTTTATAAGAAAAATTCTTCGTTGAGGGGAAATACGCCCCCGAAAAACAGAACCCCGCTCCTGTGTGGAAGACGGGGTTCTGTTATAATCCATCCATAGTCTCCCCTTTTTGATACCAAAAAGCGGGCTCGGTCACGATAGATACCTGAATGAACGCAGTGGTTTGATAATACAACACCTGCCGCGGCAATTGTCAAGGACCTTCAAAATACCGAAGCGGGAAGCAGGATTCGGAGAATCCCCTTACCCGCTTACGGTTTTTTCTACGACGGCCTCCGGTAGTACCGCATCGCCTCCGGGAGAGCCCGCTTGATGGATTCGATGCGCGCCGCGTCAGTCGGGTGGGTGCTCAGGAAGGCCGGCGGAGCCTTTTTACCCTCCTTCTGCGCCGCCATACGTTCCCACAGGGTAACGGCGTGACGGGGCTCGTATCCGGCCATGGCCATAAAGATGAGCCCCAGACGGTCCGCCTCATACTCCTGGACACGGCTGTAGGGAAGGATGAGCCCCACTTGCATCCCCAGGCCGAAGGCGGTGAACCATAGGCTCCGGGATGCCTCCGGCTTCTCGGCGATCGCAACGGCCAGGGCCAGGCCACCCAGCTGCATCGCAAGGAGATGGCTCATGCGCTCCCCGCCGTGACCTGCAACGGCATGGGCTATTTCGTGCCCCATGACAACGGCCAACCCGTTCTCATCCTTTGTGACGGGAAGAATCCCCGTATAGACAGCCACCTTCCCCCCCGGCATGCACCACGCATTTACCTCCTTACTCTCGATGAGATTGAACTCCCAGGCGTAGTCCCTCAATTCATCCCGCATACCATGCTCGACAAAATACCGCTCCACGGCCTTCTGAATGCGGCTCCCTGCCCTCTTTACCATAGCCGTCGAGGCCTTGTCGGCGCTGACCGTGTGAGCTTTTAGAAACTCATCGTACTGTTGAAGGCTCATGGAGAGCATGTTCGACGACGGGACGAGGCTAAGCTGAGTCCGGCCCGTTATGGGGACCGTGCTGCACGACACAATCAAAACAAGAAAGCACAGAAAACAAAGAAGTTCTCTCACCTGCTGTTTCATTCCTTCAGCTCTCCCGTTCCTTGTCCGCCTGCGCCGGCTGCACCGCCGGATCGTTTTTTATTTATCACGCGCGTACGGCCACGCCATGATGCCGCCCTCCATTACCTTTACATCCGTCCAGCCGTTGGCCTCAAGAACGATGGCCGACTCATACCCCCTGAGGGATATCTTGCAGAAACAGATGATTTCCCGATCCTTGTCTTCGGGCAGTTCCTTCAATCGCTTCCGCAGTGCGCCGAGGGGAATAATAGACTCTCCGATGCCGAGGCGCATCTCTTCATACTCATCCGGCCCCCGTGTATCCAGCATGAAAGGGGTTTCATGATTTTCGAGTTTCTTTTTGACCTCCACTACTGATATCCCTTTCATTCTCCCCTTCATCTTATTTTGCATGATGTGGGCCGTCGCGATAAAATGATCGATAGCGAGTGAAAAGGGAGGGGCGTAGGGGAGGTCAGCATTAATGATATCTTCGACGGACAGATTCCCCTGGATGGCCATCGCCCACTGGGCGATCTGCTTGCTCACATTTCCCGGACTAACGCACTGCGCCCCGAGAATCTTTCCAGTCTTCCGGTCGGCAACCATCTTGGTGACCAGAAGCTGCCCATCCATGAACCCGGGCTTATCGGGGCTGGCGTTGAGTACGGTCATGATATCCTTGTAGCCCAACCTTTCAGCCACTGTCCCGGAGAGACCTGTGGAGCCCGCGGTGAAATCAAAAACCTTGCATATCCCCGTCTGGATAGTCCCCGGAAAGATAACGCTGTTCCCCACCGCCGCATTCTCACCCGCGACACGTCCCTGCAGATTAGCGAGGTCTCCATAGGGGGCCAGAACCTTTTTCTTTGTTAACCGGTTGAACGATTCGACACAATCCCCCACAGCATAGATATCCTTATCCGAGGTCTGCATGTATTCATCGACATCGATCCCCCCCCTTTCGCCTATCTTTAGCCCCGCGTCCTTCGCAAGACGCACATTGGGGGTCACACCGATGGCGACCACAGCCAGATCGCAGGCCAGCTCGGCCCCGTTGCGAAGCTTGACGCCGGTCAGTTTCCCGTCCTTGCCCAAAAACTCAACGATACCGTTATCAGTGATAATATTTGCCGATTTGCTCCTTACATGGTTTTCGACCAGCTTGGCGAGCTCCCAATCGAGGAAGGTCAGAAGCTGAGGTAGCAGCTCAACCACCGTAATATCGATCCCCGCCAGTTGAAGGGCCTCGCAGGTCTCGATCCCTATCAGTCCACCTCCGATGACGACGGCCTTTTTAATTGTTCCTTCGTCACGCACCCTGCGCAGAAAATCGGCATCCTTCATCGACTGGAGCGTGGTCACACCATCGAGGTCGGTCCCCGGAACGGGGGGCATCCTGGGAACGGAGCCCGTGGCAATGATCAGCTTGTCATACGCAAGCGACTCTGTCTTCCCCGTTAGCAGCTTCTTGCAGGAAACAGTCTTCTTTTCCCTATCGATTGCCGTCACCTCGGTATTCGTCCTCGCCTCTATCCCCTTTGCGTTGAGGTAGAAAAGAGGATCCCGTGTCACCCCCGTTGACGTACACAGGAGCATATTGCGGTCATCAAAATAGCCGCCGACATAGTACGGATATCCGCAGGAGGCCATCGACAGGTCGGCGTCCTTTTGCAGGATAACGATATCGGCATGATAGTCCATCCTCCGCGCCTTTGCGGCGGCCTTGGGACCTGAGGCGGAGCCGCCGATCACAACAATTTTCTTTCTGCGTGCCATAAAAGAACCTCCCCTATTTTATAATATGTGATATGAGTATAACCGCTCAAACTAGGAAGGTCAAGTTCGCCCCCAGAGATCCTCAATTCTCCTCCACCAAGATGAAAAACTGGCACGAGGGCAGTAAATAATTCGGGATGGTGACCCAATGAAGGCAGTGCGAAAGATAATCGAGATTGACGAAGAGCTGTGTGACGGGTGCGGGCAATGTATACCCGGGTGCGCCGAGGGCGCCCTGCAGATTATCGAGGGAAAGGCCCGGGTCGTTGCGGACATTTACTGCGACGGCCTCGGCACCTGCGTGGGGGAATGCCCCACCGGCGCACTGCAGGTAGTCGAGCGGGAGGCGGACGAATTTGACAAAGAGGCAGTGAATCAGTATCTTAGCGGCAGGAAAGATGGCCGGAGGGAAATGGCGGCCTCACTCCCAAGGGAATGCCTGCCGAGTACGGTTCAGACCTTTGAGCCGTTCGCGCCCAGCCAGGAGGCACCCCGGACAGATACTATCGGAGAGAACGGCAAATCCACCTTGACTCACTGGCCCATTCAGATACGGCTGGTATCGGCAACCGCTCCGTTTCTCAAGCGTGCCGACCTGCTCGTGATTGCTGACTGCACGGCGGTCGCCCTTCCCACCCTTCACCAAGATCTACTGAAGGGAAAGCTCGTCCTGATGGATGCCCGAAGTTCGATGACATTCAGGACTATATCCTCAGGTTTACCGACATCTTCACAACCGCGGGGATCAGGAGCGTCACTACGGTTGTGATGGAAGTGCCCTGCTGCTCAGGCCTCCCCGCGATAGTAAAGAAGGGGATGGAGGCGGCAGGCAAAGAGATACCCTTGGAAGAAATCGTTGTCAGCACACGGGGGGAGATCCTGTCCTCGAAAAAAAATTGAGAGGTACACTATGTACGATATACTGATCATATTGGGGATTGGGGGCGTCTGGTTTGCCCTTCAGGCATACATCCTCCCGAAGATGGGAGTTCCCACCTGAATGAGCCAGCCCTGCCAGGTGGCGGACAAAAAAGACACGGACGACAGATCCAGCACAAACGGGTAAGATGAAAAACGGCCGCCCCATGGGGCGGCCGTTACTTTCTGTGTATCGCCTTACACGATTTTCACGTACGTATTATTGCATCCACTCATTAACGCGATCCGGGTTCTCCTTGATCCAGCGCTTGGCGGATTCATAGGAATCGGCGCCGTCGGCGTTCCAACCCATTACCTGACCGATCTCCGCCAGGTTCCAGTGAAAATGAACTACCCCGCCGCAAGCAGCGGGGTATCTTCAAAAGCAATGACCGCCCCAAGGGGTGGGAAATATAACCCGTCCTAGATTCAATCGTAATATATGGCTTACGATCCTTTTCATTTTGGTTAAAAATCACCCGGTGTTTACATTTTCATGCCGCCGTCACAGAAGACGATTTGTCCCGTGATAAACTGACTCTCTTCGGAGGCCAGGAAAAGCGCCAGATTCGCAATGTCGCGCGGTGATCCTTTTCTATTCAGCGGCACAACAAACGGCAGCGTCGCATCGATCTGCTGCTGAACCGCCGGCGGCATATTCTTCATCATGTCCGTCCAGATCATCCCCGGAGCAATCGCATTGACGTTAATGTTCTTGGGCCCCAGTTCCTTCGCCGCCGTCTTCGTCATCCCGATAACACCCGCCTTGGATGCGGAATAGTTGAGCTGTCCGGCATTGCCAAGCGCACTGGTTGAAGAAATATTGATGATCTTTCCATAACCCCTGTCCCGCATGACCCGGCCCGCGCACTGAATCCCATAAAATACGCCGGTCAAGTTGATGGCAATCACCTGGTCCCATTGCGCATCTTCCATCTTGTGCAGCATAGCATCGCGGGTGATGCCGGCATTATTGACAATGATGTCCAGCGTACCGAATTCCTTGACTGCCGTATCCACCATCTTCTGGACTACCGACCGATCCGCCACACTGCCGATAACCGCCACCGCCTGGCCGCCCTGTGCCTTTACTTTCTCGGCTACAGCCTTCGCATTCACTTCGACCACATCATTGACGATCACCTTCGCGCCTTCTTCCACAAAACGCATGATGATCCCCTCGCCGATCCCCTGGCCTGATCCCGTTACAATAGCAACCTTATCTTTTAATCTCATTCTTTTGTCAATGGTCTTTTTAAATTGAGCCATTTTCGGTCGTGAAAAGTGAGCCACTTTCTTCTCGAATCTGGCCCGTTTCCACGCCCTCCTTTCCGATTTTTCCTCGAAGTCTGTAGCTGTTCCCCCGG
>Ga0307991_1001324_pt1 | contig 17334 bp, 8 predicted proteins | sample EllFjometagen131_FD_203146 | JGI IMG/M metagenome (GOLD analysis project Ga0307991, IMG submission 203146) | Marine microbial communities from Ellis Fjord, Antarctic Ocean - #131 | ecosystem: Environmental > Aquatic > Marine > Unclassified | place: Southern Ocean | collected 2014-10-08
ATATGGATTTATACACCATAATTAAAAGCAAGGCAAAAACATTAAATAAATCTGAAGACATTCTAATCAATGAGTGGTTATCTGAGAAAGCAAGCGCTTAAGAATGAAAGCGAGAGCTTCAAACCCATTCCTCCCATCGTCGCTCAATGACTTCCTTCCGGGGTGCAGCTCCTTATGCGCCGGTTGCTGAATTTTGACTGCTTTCCTGACTTGCCCTGTGCCCTCTGCACTATGCTTACCCCGCCTGCCCCGTGAAATTTTTACCCCGTTGAACTCGAAGACCGTTCAACTGGGGCACGACAGTGACAGCTTGCCAAGTTAAATTCATGTCAATGACAGCTAAGTTTACCCCGCGAAACCTTTTTTATCTTTTGCTTCTATAGGGCGTATTTCACTGGGGAGCTAAGCCATATACTGGCTTTCTTTCCTTGACAAACCTCAGCCACAAACGTAAGCTTGCCACAATATAACTTCAACCCTTCAAGGCGAGGAGGGAATTTGTTCTGCAATTCCAGCATAAGGTTTTTCTAAAAAGCTCCACCAACGCAGTGTTTGTGGAGCTTTTTTTATGTCTATTTTGATGAATGACCCGTGCTTGTAACCAGGAAAACAGAACATGAGTCAAACGAAGATTTGACCCCTTTATTACCAAAAGCCTTATGATGGCAGCCAAGGCAACCGGTATCAGCTTCTTTGATCACATCATTATCGGTGACAACTCTTACTTCAGCTTTGCCGATGAAGGCCTCATTGGGGAATACAAAGCAGTCGCGATCCGGGAATTATAAAAGAATAAAGGCAAGGTTAGCATGCATTTTTCCAAAATCTCGTTGATCACTAACTTAGCGATAGCTCAAGAAAAAGGAAGTTTAAGTGAAAAATTATTACAAGAATGAGTATCTGTTTTCTGAAATATATCTTCAAGAAATTACCCAGGTTAAGGAAGATCCCACAGTCAAGGCTACACTCACAACTTTGAAAGAGTACCGAGATTACGCGGATACTTCAAGCCTTGAGGCATGGAATTTAAGTTTCGTACATGAAATCCTCAATGCTTTGCGGTTCGGTGTTCAAAAGATAGATGATAATACAGTGTTACTCTACCAATTGGGATCTGATGCCACCACAGCTTTATGTTTTTCATTGCTCCCTTCTGAAGATTTGGATTCGACCACAATGGGGCGAAACTGGTCGGAAAAGCTCATTCGTAATATCCGTAATAATCATTTGAAATGGGGTATCCTTACAAACGGTGATCATTGGAGAATTTATCATTCTGAAGAGCCTACTCCGTATGAAAATTATCTTGAGATTGACCTCAAAGGGATAATGGATTCCGAAGATGTTCCTCAGTATCAGATTTTCAATAAGTTTATGAAATCAGAGAACTTTATTCCTGACAAAGACGGAAACTGCCAATTTGATATTTTCAAAAAAGAATCTCAGGACAGGATTAACTATATTGAAGAAGAACTGAAAAATGCCCTGAAACAAAAGGAGGAAGGCGGAAAAGGCATTCTCTCAAATATCTGTATGGGATATGTGGATTATTTACGGAAAAATGAAGATATTGATCTTTCTGATGAAGGGTTGAGGGACACTATATATGCTGGGGCCATGCTGTATATGTTCCGGCTGCTCTTCGTTTTTTATGCGAACGCGCGGAAGCTACTCAAAGAGTCAAACTACCAGATTTTTTCAAATGTTTTGGAAGCCGCACAAAAAAACCATGAGCAGAGTGAGATAGAAACTGACGGTTATTTGCTCTGGAACAATCTCCGCGAATTATTTTCCAATATTGATTTAACCTATAACGGTGGTTTGTTCAACCCAGCAGAGAATGAGTTTGTTGAGGAAAAGAGGTTATCTAACAATTATCTGGCATCGGTAATTTATTATATGACTTTTTATGAGAACAAGGCAGGTGTCCAGCAACTAATCAGCTATCGCGATATGGGCGTGCGGCACTTAGGGTCGCTTTATGAGGGTCTCCTTGAACACAAGCTATTTATTGCAGAAGAGGATACTGAGGTTAAAGTAACAAATAATGAAGTTAAATTTATTCCCATCTCTGAAGGTGGAAAAGTCGTTGAAGGGAGATATATCCCTACAGGACAAGTATATTTCGGTAACGATAAAGGTATGCGAAAAGCAACAGGTTCATATTATACACCTGAATATGTTGTGGATTACATTGTTCAAAATACTGTTGGAAAAAAACTTGAAGAATTACGGGAAGACTTTTCAAAGAAAACCAAAGATACAATCGATTCGATTGAGACAGCAATCAATGATAATGAAAAGGCTGCGTTTACCGAGTTGTTAAGCATAAATATTGATGAATTTATCCAGGAAAATATCTTAAAACTCAGCGTGCTTGACATGGCAATGGGTTCTGGACACTTTATGGTGAATACCACTAATCACATCTCAAATTTTTTGACTGAATTCACCAATGATTTTAACATCTTCGCTGATCAAGACACATCCACAACATTTTGGCGTAGGCGTGTTGTTGAAAACTGCATCTATGGGGTGGATGTTAACCCACTAGCAGTGGAACTGGCAAAACTATCTCTTTGGATTCTTTCAATGGCGAAAGATAAACCATTATCATTTCTAGACCATCATTTGAAGTATGGTAATTCACTCATTGGGGCAAAATTAGCAGAAATAGGACATTACCCGAATAAGGTAGAAAATATCAGAATAAGTAGCTCACAACTTGGTCTATTTGAAAATAACAAAAATTTTGAAGAAGCTGTCACAGAAGCGGTTACTAAATACAAACAAATTGAATGCTGGCAATCGATAAAACTTGAAAATATTGGAGAGAAAAAACAATGGTTGGATGAGATTAATGAGATTTTAAAAGTTTATAAGCTGATTTGTGATTTTCATACTAGCATTTATTTTGGAAATGGGTTTTCTAAGGACCATTATGACAAAATTATTTCTGAATTCGATAATAATTTCGAATGCAACGTTGATCCTTTTTTTCATTGGGAATTAGAGTTCCCAGAGATTATTTTAGAAGAGGGTGGTTTTGATATTGTAATTGGAAATCCTCCTTGGGGTGGTGATTTATGCCCTGAAGAAAAGAATTTTATTTCAAAATATTTTCAAACTTTTTTAGGAAATTTTGATTCATACTTATTCTTTATAGAAAAATCTGCTCGTATTGCGGGTAAAAAAAGTTTAATTTCACTCATTACCCCTGATACATGGATCAGAGCTCCTCAATCAATCAAACTAAGAGAGTATGTACTAACTGAGTTCCACCTTGAATCAATCACAACCATGCCTGTTAAAGTGTTTAAGGATGTTAGCGCGAATTGCATCGTGTTTATGTTCGGTAAAGACAATAATATCGAGTCAGGTTGCTTGATTCATCTTATGCAATTTGATGCCGATTTATCGGATCTCAAAAACCAGAACTTCATTAAAAATTATATTGTTGATAGTGCATTGTGGGAAAAAAGCGATGATCTCCAATTTCAGATTTATCAAAAAACTGAAATAGCCTATTTGATAAAGAAAATTCAATCAAGAAGCTCCAAAGCTATAGAATCTTTAGATGTAATGCAAGGAATTGTACCTTACTCAAAAGCCCATCATTCTAAAGAAATCGTAGAAAAGAGACTTTTCCATTCGCCGAATAGAATTACTGAAGAGTATGGCCCCTGGATTAAAGGTAAAAACGTTTCGAGATATTATTTACATCAAGATGTTAAAGAATATTTGAAATATGGTGATTGGTTACATAGACGAAGGAAGAAGAAATATTTTCAAGGTGAAAGGATTTTAATACAAGAGATAACTGGAGGAAATCCTCCTCGGATTTCAGCTTGTTTCTGTGATCAAAATCTTTATCACGATCCTGGAATTATTTCATGTCTGAATAAAGGGAAATACCATATTTTATTCTTATTAGGTATTATTAATTCTTCTTTCATAAGCTGGTACCACAGGTACAACTCACCGAAAGGAAAAAGAGTTACATTCCCAAAAATATTAATTGGAGATATTAGAGGTTTGCCTATACCTAATTTGGATCTAGATCATGGAAATGATAAAGTCATACATGATAAACTTGTTCATTTGGTTCGAGGATATGTGAAGGAACTTAAAACTGTTATTAGTTCAAAAAGTGATTTAGATAGACAATCATCTCAAATTTCTTTAGCTCAATTTGAGAATAAAATTGATAATATAGTTTTTGATTTATATGGCCTCACTCATGATGAAATCAAAATAATAGAGGAAGAAAGATAACTGTGCAAAACAAAATAAGTTTAAAACTACAACTTACAAACGGATACTACACTCGTTTTGATCAGATCTCTCGTATCCTTCAATACGCTTTAGAACAGTTCCCCTGCAAATCTATCCCTCGGTCCAAATTAATAAATGTTCTAGGAATGTCACTTAAACAGTTTGAAAATTTGAGTAGTATTTGTGCGGCACTGGGTCTTACAAAACCTCGTGCATTCACTCTAACGCATTTGGGAAAAACGATCGCTGAGCAAGACATATTCTTTGACAACATAGCAACTCTTTGGATTGTGCATTATGTAATTTCAAGCGAACCCAAATGGGTGGTTTGGAATCGATTGATAAACCAGGTTATTTATGAAAATGAGGAAATTTCAACTGAAATAGCGCAGCCATATTTCGAGGATTTAAGGGAATCATTTTCCGAACAGGCTATGACTAAAAAGCTACCTAAGGAAGTGCTTTCAGTCCTTGATGCATATAGCGAACAAAGATTTTCCCAGTTTCACTTGGTGAAAAAAGTATCAACGGGTAAGTGCACCCGTGGGGAGATTGAGCAGATAGAGCCGCTGCCGTTTTTCTATTGTCTGCTCCATTATCGTGAAAGGGTGTATCCTCACTCAACCGCCCTAGTTATCCAGGATATCATAAATGCTGAAAATAGCCCTGGGAAAGTCCTATATCTTGAGGATTATGCAGTAAAAAACCTCCTCACAATTCTACATGATCTATCACTTATTAGGATTGAAACTGTTGGAGATTTGGAGCAAATACGCTTTAATGATGACACATTAAAGGAGTCTGTACTCAAAGCAATTTACAAGGTAAGGGAATGAAACAAGATTTTGGGGAGTACATAAAATCCCTTGGGACTGAAAAGTTCAGATCCATCATCATTCATCACGATTCATTCAGAGCACTGGAGCAATTTGCCCAATCCGCGGCTGAAAAGTGTGGCGGACGGTATTGTGACCTTCTGGCTTATTTTAAGGACAATTCGGATATCTCTGTAGATGTGTTTGACGTCTTAAAGCTGGAGATCCTATTGAAAAATGTTTCTTCCGGGCAACCGTTTCTGTATGTGGATAAGGTCAATTTTCTGCTGGATACATGGTCTGGAAAAGAAGAAACGTCCTTTTATGGCTTAATCAAAAATGTCTGGAACTCTTTCTATCAGGACACTAAGGCGACACTCATTTTTTTTATACAGACATATGATGAGCTTGAACAGCTAAACATTGTTGATTCCCACGATAAAAGCAGAGTTCATTCGCTCTCAAGTTTTAAGGCCATTGAATAGGAGAACAATCATGTCAAAAATTCGAGACGTTATTACCATCAACAGCGGCTATACAAGCTATGTGGACCTCAGCCAGGAATTTCTCTATTACAATGAAGAACGAAACCGCGGCCGCATGGAACGTTATATGCCTATTAAGGCACATCGCCTTGCGTTTGAGAAGATTGCCAATGCACTAAATCCAAAGGACCGACGGTGCTATTTTTTGTCAGGTAGCTACGGTACCGGTAAATCCCACCTATGCCTCATGCTTGGAAACTACTTTGTAGTGCAAAGTAATTCCTTGGAGATGGAGACGTTTTTTAAGAATTATGAGACATCCCAGAAAGAGGTTTTACTCAAGCCAGGTGATATCCTGGATGAAAGACCAGCATCTAGCCTGGTTGCGAGCAGAAAGGAGGGGAAATTCCTTGTTGCGATATGTCGCTATGGAGGGCTGAAGCTTGAATTTGAGGGCGTTGTGTTAAGGGCCATTGAAGAGGCACTGGAAAAACAAGGAGCTGATATTGAAATGGATACCCACTACAAGGAAGCCATCAGGCGACTTGATGAATGGGAAAAACAAAAAATTGAAAAACCTTTTTTTAATAATTTTGCTGCTGAACTCAAGCAGAAACATCCAGACTGGACATTTACAAAATTAAGGGGGTGGTTAGAAAAGGCCGATGAGTCCGCATTTAACACATTCAAACAGATATTCAAGGAAGTCACAGATAACGATTTCTCGTTTTCAAAGGATAATCTGCAGGACATTCTCACAGATATACTGACTGACGATAACTTTAAGGAGAATTATAAAGGCATTGTTATAATTTATGATGAATTCGGAGATGCCCTGGATGAAAACCGAGTCGTGTTGAGTCGTTTTCAGGAGTTTGCACAATATTGTGCTAATAGCGGATTAAGAGGATTGCCAGCGATTTTCTTGGGTACTGGTCACAAAACCTTCGCAAAGCACGGGAAAGTGGGCGATGCTGTATATTTCAGCAAACTTGCTGCCCGTGTGACCGAAATTCAACTCCAGACCCAAGGGATGGAAGACATTATTGCTGCAATCGTCCACCAGAAGAAAGGAGCTGCGGCTTGGAAGAATGAAATTGAGCCAAATAGCAATATCTTTGCACAATTTCCTGTAGAATGTAAACGCCTTGGTATTTTCAGTTGGCTCCCCGCGCCGAAACTCAAAAGCAATGTCATACAAAATATCTATCCAATGCATCCCCTGGCGACCTATGCTTTGCTGCAGATGGCAAGGGAGTTAGGCTCGGATAACCGTTCCGTATTTAAATTCTTCTCACCGGAGTTTGAAGAAGATGAAGGTATCTGGAAAAATGTGCAAGAGTATTCCTATCCCTGGTTTATTGAGAATAATGAAATTGTCCAAAACGGTCGCCTTAAACTTCTCACAACAGATGTGCTGCTCGATTATTTCCAGGACAGCATTACGGAAGGGAGCAGAAGCATATTAGATCGAATCCGATCTTCTATTGCCAACTATGGGGCAACATTAAGAAGCCTCAAAAGTTATGTAATCGCAAATAAAGATACTGGCATGTTTGATCAAGTTGATGAAACAGTGTATCGAATTCTTAAGGCCATCCTGATCAATGAGATTATCTCCAATGAGCAATACCCTATTATCAATACTAAGGAAAACATTCAATTTGGACTGAATGCTGCCACTGATGGAGAAAAGGAAGAGATAAACAATCGGCTTGATTTCCTCTGCAAGAAAGCAATTCTCTACAAAAACGACAAGCAGGTATATGAATTCAGGAAGAGTGATATCCAGGATATTGGCCAGATGGTCATTGCATTCAAGCAAGATCCTGAAAATCATCCTGAAAACGTTATATCAAAATTCTTTGAATATATGCCGCTGACAAAAGATGAATTATTCCTGGAGGCAAAGAATTACAACACAACCTACAATGAGGATAAAAGGCTTTCTGTCAGATTTACCACCCCACTTGAACAGGAACAACTTTTTAAGGAGGCAGGCAAAGATATTAACTTTTTTGAAAAGCTTGAATTGGAAAGAAAAAGCACATTACTTGGTAAAGATAGCTACGAAGGCACTGCACTCTATGTATTCTGTGAAACCGATGAGGACGTGGAACGAGCGAAAAAGCTTTGCGTGGCCAATAATACGGAACGCGTTGTAGTTGGGATCCCCAAGAAAGGAATGGGCGTGATTGATCCCATTCTCACTCTTATGGCCGTTGAGAGTATTAAGAAAACAAAGCAGGCTGAAAGCTTCGGTGCACATGAAAATTCACAATTATTAGAGATACGTAAGGAAGCTGAACTTCAATTGAAAAAGACTAAGGAAAGTTATTCCGACAACAAGCAGATAACGTGGTTTAGTGCAAAGGGTATCTCACTTCCTGTAAGTGAAGCTAATCGATATGATGCAGCCGACAAAGTGATGAGCCGGCTTTTTGATGGCAAGCGAAACACGTTCAGCCACGCTGATTTTAATAAAGTGCATGTCAAGAATGACGGTATCACACACCGAATCTTGACAGAGGCGGGTGATTTGCTACTGGATCTAACACAGAACATAAAAATAGACTGGTCCCATCCAGATAACAGGGGAGATAAAAAGTATCTACGGCGTTGTTTGGTGGATAACCAGGTATTGAAGATTGTGCACCAGGAAGGAGATATACGTTTTTTTGAAGTCGAACGTACACTCTCCAAATTCAATAAGGCATTATCCGCTTATGCAAAAATGCTAGATGATTTTGCCGCACTTGAAGGGAAAGACGCAAAATCCTGCATACAATTCTTCGAACCCTATTTTGAAGAATACGGTCAAGGAGAAATAGCCATTGTACTAATGGTGCTGTTGGCAAGACGCTTCTATGGAGACAGCCTTAGATTTAAACGTGAAAAGGACGCCTTAACAGATATCTATTTTGATAAAACAGACAGGGTTATCGATCTTATATCCGGTAAAGAACCGAATGCTGTTATGATTTATAAGGGAATCAGCAAAGAAGGCACAGCTTACTTCAACTGTATCTGTCAGCTGTTTATAGAAACCGGCATTGTGGCTGGGAAAAATTACGGGATGAATGATGCACACAAAAGCATTATTACCTGGTGGGAGAGTCTTCCCGTTATTGCGAAGGCAGAACAATTCTACGACGATGAATTGAAGCCCTTTGTAAAAACACTGAACAGTGCTGAAACAAAAGATCCTTTTGGATTTATTAAATATGATCTGTTAAAGCTGTTTGGACTTTCTGAAGATGAAAAGATTGCTGCGGATAAGCTTGTTGAAATTAAGAAAGGTTTTGAAACATTCAAGGATGCTGCATCAGAAATACTGAACAGCATGCAAGGGGATCTGCTGGAAAAGGTGGCAAGTGTATTTGGCATAGAGAGTGCGCTGCCCATAGACATTCAGGATGCACTGAAAGAGTGGTATGGTAACCTCGATAGCTTTCAGAAAGATGTACACGGAAAGTACCATACCAACGAAAGCAAAGTAATCATATCTAGGATTAAACAGATATTAGATGTCAAAACGCTTATTTTTACTGATTTCCCAGAAGCCTTTGGGTTTGGCAAACTTTCCGCATGGGGTACAGATAAAACAGAGGATTATATCGATAAACTTCGCAGAGGGAAAGATTGGATTGAGAAAAGTAAGCCACCGGTGAGAGATGTGAGTGTAGTAAATGAGCAGGGCGAAGAGCTAGCCGATGATATGATCCCTTATAAAGGACATTATGATTTTAAGTTCAGCGTCAAGGAAGACGCTGCTATATACTATACCGATGATGGTTCTGATCCCTCGGATGAAAAAAGTGAACGGAAACGATTTCAAAAAGACGAATCATTAACTTTAACTAAAGGTAATCGCACAATAAGGGTTGTTGCTTATGACAAAAATGGGAATTACGGAAAAATTCGGAGAATATTGTTTATCGATGACACGGAAAAACACCTAATAAAGCCGTTAAAAAAGCTTTTTAAGGAGCTTGATACGCCCGTATCGTTTGTATTTCCTGTTGATAAGGAAGGTGCTAAAACATCTATTGGTTCTCTTTTCGAGGAGGTCGTCAACGCAAAGATTATCAGCGTGGAGGATCTGGAAGAAATGGTTTACAAATTAATAGAGGAAATGAAATCATAGAATATGATTACCCTTATTTCGGATGAATTAGGTTTAATATCCGCTGATGACCCTGATATCTCGGTAATGTCCGAAATCCCGGACTACGTGGCTGGCTACGAGCAGATTCTGAATGCTATCGAAGATGGCATTGACCTAACCATTTATGTCCGAGATGCTACCATCATGCATTGGTTGCGGAACATGGCTTCTCGCTATGACCATGGCACCTTTGCATTCAAGGCAATGGATGCCCGAACCTATATGACACAGAAATGGGACACAGCTATTCCGGAGTATGTATCCAATGAGGATATTACCGTCTCAGGGATCTTGGATGCGGACATTGCCCCAAGAAAAGGTGATTCTTTTGAAAATATTATTTTAGAATATTTCTATGATCCTGTCTTCACCTCAACAGTATTTTCTGCTACGAGAATTGCAAGAATCGTTAATGCCTATGAAGAAGCCTTATGGGAAGAGAATTCCGAGAACAGTTTAGTCTATAAGGTCTATCAAAAACGGCTAATCGAATGGCGCAGGAAGGCTAAAGCCAAGGATGATGTTGCTATAATAGACATGATTGAAACTGATATTCCAGGTCTAAAGAATGGATTGATACAGTACAAAATCTTACGTCATTATAAAGAAATTGGCATCAAAATACTCGGGTCCTTGTTCAGTATTTTTTCCTCCCTGAAACCCAATTTGCATGATCTGGAGTTTGACGAGAGGGAAGTCCCGGAAGTAATACAACAAATAGAGTACTATCTCAACGATCTAGAGGTACCGGATACTATTGAGGCATTTTCTGCCTACCTCGGCAATTTAAGTGGAATACTCATATTAGAATTCGATAAAGTCGAATCTCTCCTTAAAGAGAAACCAGAGCTGGTAACATCAAGAACCATCGGTGAACTGGAAGGCATATTTCACCCAACTCGTAATCGGGTCAGTAGACGTATAGAAAAGCTTAAGTCGCTCTTGAAGCCAAAAGAGCCCAGTGAACCAGATCTATCCTGGTCCTTTGATGAAATGGTGCAATGGGCTATGTATGTTTATCTCCCATATTTCGTTTGGGCAGATAAGAATAAGCAAATTGATTATCAATTGATGAAAATCTCCGATGTTTATGCGAGATGGCTTTATTCAAATTGGGAAGAATTGAGAGCAAATTCAAAGCGGATTGTTTATAACATACTGCCGAATTATTATGACAGTTTTAAATCTGCAGAGAATAAAAACCTTATGATAATCATTGATAATCTCGGATGGCGTTATGCTGGAATCTTAAAAGATTGTTTTCAGAGTATGGGTTTTGGACTTGTTCAAATGAAACCATATATTTCAATGCTCCCCAGCACCACTGAGATTTCGAAAAAGTGTCTATTAGCTGGCTCACCCACCTATGATGCTATTGACAATACTCATTACAATGTAATCGTTGAAAAAGGATGGGTGCCATTTTTCGAAAATTCAACGTTCCAATATGTGTCCGATTATAAGAAACTCGAACAGATTTCAGATGTTGAACATCAGACCTATGTGGTGAATTACCTCCCGATCGATCCTGCATTGCACAAGAAGGAGAGCGAATTAGGAATACCCCATGATGACCACATTAAATCACTTCTTTCCCATTTAGTAAAATCCGTTTTCGAATTTATCGAAAAGCACAATTTGCAGGATCTGATTACTATTCACATTGCCTCAGATCACGGTTCAACAAAAATACCCGAAGCATTGAATAATGGTATTGACATAGGGGATCTTAAGAAGTTCGGTTTTGAGGAAGTGACGCATCGATATGCCGTGGTGGGGACTGAACATTTTGATTCATTACCGGAAAACCTGGAAGAAGATTGTTTTTTCCTTAAACAAGGAACTTTTGGAAACGACCGGAATTACATCTGTGCACGCAAGGGAAACCGATTTGTCCCGACAGATGGTTCACACTACGTGCATGGTGGGCTATCACCAGAGGAGACAATCGTACCCTACATGCAATTCAGGAGAATAAAGGTGCCGGTTAAGCATCCAACAGTTTTGCTTAAACGAACTAGCTACCGATACAGACTAGAAACAGTTGAATTTGAGATTGCGAATCCGAATGAATACCCTATTGAAGACGTTATCATTGAAGTCATCAACTCAAATATTCAGTCTGAACCTTACAGGCTGGATTGGCTTGACGCTAAAAGGAAAATATCAGGATCAATGCAGATGCGCTTTAAGAAGACCCAAAACAAGGATGATATCAATAATATTCGCTACATAGTTATGTACACTTGTAATAGTAAGCGGTATCAGAGTGAGGAAGCAAAACTGCCAATTACCATAAAATCCATGTTTGAGCTAAAAGATTCAAGCATATTTGACGACTGGGATTAGGAGCACCTTATGGATGGATTTGAACAAAAAGCAAAAGACCTGTTTGGCGAAATAGTCATTAACAAAGGATTGATACACAAGGCGGGTTTTGGGAATAGAGCGATCCCAACATATGTCGGTGAATGGATTATTTCCCATTATGTTGGGGATGAGGAGGATTTGTCGGAAGAAAATCGTGCCAGGATCGCCAACTTTGTTCAGAAGTTCGTTCCTGCTAAAGGTGAAAAAGAAAGCATAAAGAATCGGTTGTATGAACAGGATGAAGTTCAAATTCTCGATAACTTCTCTATTTATGTCAATCTTGTTAAAGGTGATCGTTATTTAAATGTCCCATTTTTAGATGAAAGCTCCGCCTTTGCAGCACCTAAGATCATTCAAGACCATGATATGTTACTAAGCAGTGGTTTGTGGGGCGTCGGTACGTTATTCTACATTCCCCCATCTGATGAAAATCCTAAAGGACAAATCTGGATGAAGGAATTCAAAGCATTTCAGTTGGCCAATGTGGATATTGAGTATTTTTGTGAGTCAAGAAAGCACTTTACCACTAAAGAATGGATTGATTTGATTGTTTCTTCGATGGGATTCAATTATAGCCTCTATTCTGAAAGACAAGAATTATTGCTTATAAGCAGACTTGTTCCGATGGTTGAGCCAAGGTATAACTTGGTAGAGCCTGCTCCCAAAGGTACGGGAAAATCGTTCGTTTTCGATAACATGTCCCGGTATCTTGCTGTAAGATCTGGATCTATTTCGCCAGCGGTATTATTCTTTAACGATAACCGAAAAACATCGGGTCTTATTACACGATATGATTCCGTAGTTATTGATGAAGCACAAAAGGTGAAAGCCGACAGTTCAGGAGAACTCACAGCTTTATTAAAATCTTATTTAGAATCAGGGAAATTTGGAAGAGGGAGCTCCGGAACAACTACAGCTGAGGCAGGTATAGTGCTACTGGCTAATATTGATATTGATGAAACTAGAAAACCGATTAACGATCAAATTGGTATTTTTAGGACATTCCCTAATTTCTTAAGGGAAACCGCGTTTATTGATCGCTTCTCTGGATTATTACCAGGTTGGAATTTGCCTCGTATAACAAAAGATACTCCTTCCAAGAATTTGGGATTTAAAGGCGATATTTTTGGTGAGATTCTTCATACCCTAAGAAGCAATATTAGCTATAAAGATTATGTCAAAACAAATATGGAGCTGGTTGATTGCGAGGATATGCGTGATACTAAAGCAATTGAAGCTGGAGCTAGTGGATTAATGAAGATTATGTTTCCAGATAAGAATTCAACTGAAGAGGAGTTTTATAAATTCTGTGTGAATCCGGCATTGGAGCTTAGACAGCGCGTCCGTGATGAATTATGCAAGCTGGATCGAGAATATGTTCCGCTATCAATTAAATCCAAGCTGCCAGATGAATTCCAAAAAACCCACGAGTTGCCCGTTTATTACTATGTTGACGAAGAAGGTAATAAAAAATCATCACCAGCGACTCAAACGTCAGAGGATATTAAACCGAAGGATAAGCTTGATACTGAAACCCTCATAAAAACGGGGGAAAGTGAAAGAATTGAATTCAAATCTACATTTCAGTTTGATGTAAAGAAAAAACAACTAAATAAACCATTGAGAATCCATGTGATAAAAACTATTTCAGCCTTTATGAATTCAAAAGGAGGGACTCTTCTAATAGGCATAGATGACAATGGAAGCACTTTAGGGCTTAAGGATGACTATTCCACTTTAGGGAAAAAAAGAAATAAAGATGAATTTGAACTGACTCTTTGTCAGGAAATTTCAAATAGGATAGGTGATGAATACTTTAATTATATATCCGTAAACTTTCCAATAGTTGAGGATAAAGATATTTGTAGAATTGATGTAAAAATGAGCAAAAATCCGGTCTTTGTAAAAGAGGATAAAAACAATAATTTCTACATCCGCAGAGGTAATGCAACAATACAATTGACAACCGACAAAGCGTATGAATACCTCAAGAATAGGTAGAAGAGATAGTGAATTGAGGACAAACCGAAACTATTAACTAATGATGCAGAAATTGCATAAAATTTTGAAACTTAATGAATGTGGTCAAGTCTACGCTTAGCTCTTGTTAGATCTGCAAGCCACGCCCGAGGCAGATAAATCAGCCCGTGTGACTTTGGGGACGTTATTGACAAAGTTGAATAACTCTTTGAAAGTAAATGAAATTGTGTAAATGATAGAGGTTAAATCTTCGTTTGACTTTTGTTAGATCAGTAGAAGTTCCAGGAAAGACGAAATGAAGGGCTTTGGCCTCCGTCAAGGATAATGATTGGTTTGCATTCCTCTTCACAGCAGCCACTTTTACCGAAAACAGTCCGCCATTAAGACGGCGGGCAGGCCCTCTAGAATGATGGCAGGCAAGCACTAATATCTATTGACAGCCACCCTGAAACCTGATTCTAATAAAACAATCTTTGGTTGAATTCTTAAGAGCCAAGGAATAAGAGCCGAAGAATATTGACTACACAGAAATTTTTCTGCAAAATAGTTGTTAAGCACTCAGAGTAGCTCGCAAGTCATAATTATTTTCAATGAGATGGGATACTATGGCAAAAGTCAAAAAGATGTGGATTTTTAGTCCTCCAAAGCAAGCCAAGCCTAAGGTGCCAGATGCCGTAAAGCCCATGTGACAGTGAAGGCGAACGACCTCATTGATACCGTCCTGAAGCCGGCACACATCAAACCCCCTGCCGGAGACGAGCGTTTTAACTATATCGTTGAGCTTTATTCGAGCTGGTATCGTTGGAAATTTGAATGATTATCCGTGGAGCAGACAAAAAGGTTATATATCAAAGGCAAAAGAGATTCCCGAATCAAGGAGACTCTGTCCGGAAATAATTGATATTAAGGAAGCAGTGTGTAATCACTATAAATATAGCAGCGGCTGATCTATTAAAGTCCAAAAGGGGTGTAGAGAACGAAGCTCGTGATTTTGCCATCTATATGTATATGTTGAGGTTTTTACGCGGGGAGCGGTTAATAATAGGGCAGGAATTTAATCTGAATAATTATAGTTCAGTGAGCACTGCAATTGAAAGAATAAAACGAGGATCATTTGATGGGAACAGAAACCGAAGAAAAATTTGAAGAATTGTTTAACAAGAGCTTTGTTGAACCGGCCTATTTCAACCCCGGCGAAAAAATTAAGGCCGAGGTCATCAAGATTATGAAAGATTGGGCCTTCATTGATCTGGGCGACAAATCGGAAGGTTTTATCGCTGCAGACGAATTCACCGATGATGAAGGCCATTGCGTCATAAAAGAGGGAGATACAATAGAGGCCTATTTTCTTTCTTCCAGAAACAACGAAAAACTTTTTACCACGCGGATCAGCGGCGGTGCCGTAGCGAACGCCCATTTGGAAGATGCCTATGAGAGTGGAATCCCTGTTGAAGGCCTTGTTGACAAGGAAGTCAAGGGGGGATTTGAAGTCAAGATTGCGGGAAACATTCGTGCTTTTTGTCCCTATTCCCAGATGGGACACCAAAGGGTCGAGGACGCCGAACCCTTTATTGGCCAGAAGATGACCTTTAAAATCATCGAGTATGGCGAAAAGGGCCGTAACATCATTGTCTCCCACAGAGTCATTTTGGAAGAGGAGCGGCAAAAACAGAAAGAAGCCCTGCGGGAATCTTTGGAAGAAGGGATGACCGTCCAGGGAGAAATAACCTCCATCAGGAAATTTGGGGCCTTTGTGGATATCGGGGGGCTCGAAGGACTGATCCCCATCTCCGAGATCTCATGGGGACGCGTGGAGGATACTGAGAGTGTCCTTTCCGTTGGCCAAAAGGTCGATGTGGCCATCATGAAACTGGATTGGGCAAATGACAAGTTCTCATTCAGCCTCAAGGAGATTCAGCCCGATCCATGGATCAATATGGGTCAGATATATTCGGAAGGCTCCACCCACAAAGGCAAGGTCGCGCGTCTTGCCCAATTTGGTGCTTTCATAACCCTCGAACCCGGAATAGACGGCCTTGTGCACATTTCAGAACTCGGAAAAACCAAAAGGATAAAGCATCCCGGAGAAGTCCTGGAACAAGGCCAGACCATTGAAGTGAAGATAGGAAAAATTGACGAAGAGGCGAGACGCGTCTCCCTGTTGATGATCTCAAATGAAGATGGCTCCCAGGAGGTCGATGATTACAAAAAGCATATGGCAGAAAGCAGCGGGAAATCATCCGGGTCCTTCGGCACCCTTGGCGACCTCCTCCAGAAAAAATTGAATAAAGAGTAAAAACTCCCCGTTTAAACCCGCCGTCGAGCCAAAAACGGTATGCCAAGCGTCTCAATTGGGGGTCGTAAAAGGGGACGTTGGTTCCAAAACGACTTATGAACGGGTCCAGGCTCCGTTTGACTTATCTTAAGTCAATAAGGTTACTGGGTTGATACGAAATGAAAGTTTTTGCCCCGACCTTCGTGGTCTGGATTATTGTCGGGATGTCGTGCCACGGGCAAACCCGTAGGACTCCATCGGTGTCACAGATAATGAGTGGAGCAGGAATGGCTTAAGGCGAAGGGCGGCAGGCACAAGGCAACCAAATCTTATTGGGCACAATAAGGTTATTTAATGGAAGACGCAACACCAGATCCTGCAGTGTTATTGAAACTTACCAAGACACGAATGCCCTTTGGGAGATATAAGGGGCGTTTGCTCATCGATCTTCCCGAGCCCTATGTCATATGGTTTGCGAAAAAAGGCTTTCCGGAAGGGGAACTTGGCCGGATGCTGAACATGTTGTATGAAATTAAGATGAATGGGCTTGAGTATCTTTTCAAACCTTTGAGATGAGTAATGGCAAGGGGCCGCCCTCAAAAAACTAAGTTCACGAAGCGAGCCGGAGCATATCTTCACTTTTGCCATGTTTCATGATCAAACCTGCCTCTTGCCCCAATCCCCTCCCCGCCTAAGAAGCCTCATACCCAGGCAGCGTTGGCATACTCCCCGATAAATGATCCTTATAGTTCCCCGCGCGAACCCATTCTGAAAATCAAATGCAGGAGGCCGGAAGGGAACGCTTATCTACACTCGATTGTTGGGCGTATTGCCCTTAAAATGGGGCGATTCTATTTTCTCAAGGCGGAAAATAATAAAAACGTCGGGATCAGCCTATAGCAGCGCATGGAATCCTTCTAAGGTGAGACCAGCTTGGCGGATGATTGCACGCAAGGCGCCTTTTGC
>Ga0307991_1001326_pt1 | contig 17325 bp, 10 predicted proteins | sample EllFjometagen131_FD_203146 | JGI IMG/M metagenome (GOLD analysis project Ga0307991, IMG submission 203146) | Marine microbial communities from Ellis Fjord, Antarctic Ocean - #131 | ecosystem: Environmental > Aquatic > Marine > Unclassified | place: Southern Ocean | collected 2014-10-08
CAATACTAAATGGTGGATTGGCTCACCATATAAACAGGAAAATATACCTTTCCCAAAAAATGATATTAAAGGTGAAATATTTGAGTTTACTATAGAATAAGGACTTTTTAAACTTTTATAAAATATTTTATCAAAATCATTACCGGGCAGAATATATATCTAACGCATTTGGTAAATAATCAAGATTAATATATTGTTTGCAATTTTTGCCATCAAAATTTTTATCCTTGCAATTTCTCATTATAGTTAACAAAGAAAAATAATTATGTGAAATAAATTTGCCGGAATATATTTTAAGTATTTCATAATATTTTGGGTTATAATCTTTTTTATATTCTGCAAAATCAATGTTTGCTTTTATATTATATGTAGAGTCATTAAATTCAATTAGTTTTAAGTCAAAACGCCAATCCCTGTTATATCTCAACACTTGAGTGGGCTTATGCGAATAAAAATTACCGATAATAAAATCATCAGTTGTTTTTAATGTGTCCAGTCCGAATACAATGCCTTCTGAGTCAGGATTATTTTTAAAACAGGAAATAAAATTTTTCTGTAAAACATTGTATTTCAGGATATTATAATGATATTTTTTATTGTTTTTGTCTTTACAAATTGTTAATATAACATCAAAAGGATAATGTTTTAAGAATTTTGAAACTATAATTTTAGTGTCAAAGTTTTTATTATCCCATTGGTTATTTTGATTTTTGGCTAATGACAGCCATGATTTTTCGTCAAAATTTAACAAATTCCATTTACCGTCATCTGAAATAATTAACAATTTTGTTTTTTCATCACTGTTTAATTTAACAGGATAAAATCTGTCATTATTATTTATAATTTGCTCATTTATTTTTTTTGATTTCCAAATATATCTCAGATATATTTTTTGCTGATTTTGGTTTTTATTACAAGAGAAATCAAAAGCTTGGAATTTTGCCAGATAAGTTGCTTTGTCTTTGTTCCCAACAAAAAGTATTTCATCAAAAGCATCTCCGTCAAAATCACCAACAACAATATTTTTATAATTCCAATATATCTGATTTTTATCATTAATTATAGAAATTTTTTGGAATTTTTTATATTTATCACAAAAGACATATATAGATTGTTTGGATGATTTAAAGCATATTATCTTATCCAGATTGTTTTTATCTTTAAAAAAGTTTCCTTTTATAATTCTGCTGTCAGGTGTTATTTCTTCATTTTTTTGTTTTGGATTATCGGAATTATTAATAAAAGATACAACGTTGTTATTATTAATTTCTGTTTTATGAAAATATACTGTATTAAAGGGAGGAAAGTTGGACTTTATATTTGCCTTAGGCAAAGTATCTTTGGTAAGGTCGCATAATACAGTTTTACCTCTTTCATGTTTTTCGTTACCAAACACGACAAAAAAATCATCTGTCAGAATTTTTGTATTGCTATTGTTCCATACATAAACTTGTATTTTATAATCAGGTAATATTTTTATATCTTTTAAATTAAAATCGCCACTGACTTTAAACCATTTCCCTGATTTTATTTTATGTTTTTTGTTTATTCCTACTGCTTTCCATAAAATGCCATGATTATTTTTATCAGTAATAGAAAACACATAAGCAAATTTCAATTCATTAGTATGCGGAAATACATATATCCATGCACTTAAACTTGCTTTTGTCAAATTTTCTATTCCTATTTCCTGTGCTGCCTTTTCTATAACAATACTAAAACTGTTTTTACCAAAAACTTTTGAACTATATTGTCCTGAATGAGCAATTTTTTTATAGAGTTGGTTCTTATCATATTTATCGTTTTCAAAGTCAATATAAATTGTATTGGCATTAAGATAATCTGTATAATTATATACTTTATCATGTGAAGTTAAAATACCATGTGGAGTTAGAATACCAAAAAATTGTTTTATGTTTGATTTAAACAAAAAAGCTATAATTAGCATAGCTATAATTACAGATAAGAATATAAATATTTGTTTTTTTTTCATTAAAAATTATTCAAATAAATGTTTTTAAAAGTATCAAAATTAACTGTTTCTAAGACATTAAATTTATTATCAAGGACAACAATATTTAGTCCTCTTCTATTTTTAGATAATTCTTTGTTATCTATTTTTATTGATGAAAAATTTCCGACCAAACATCCTGCTGAGATGATTGAAATCGGTTTTACTATTTTTATTCCTTTAATTTTTGAATTTGCTGATATATTTATCTGAACAGAGTCAGTATTATTTATTTTTTCAAGTATTAACTTTTTATTTGCTATTACAGAAATATAAGAGCCCCTATATAACAGATTATTAATATTTGAGTTTAAATTTTTCATATAATCTTTAAATTCCATGCTTAATTTATTCGTAGCTTCATCTTTAACTGATATAATTAAAATGTTATGCTCATTTTTGTTTATAAACTGTGTTAATGTTTCAAGTGATACTTTTTTATGACAGAATCCTTGCGGAGGAATATAATTACTTTTTTTTGAAAACATTACATAATATCCATCCAAATAAGTATAAAGCATTTTATTTTTATCAATAAGAGAAGAAAATCTATCAAAATATTGTGGTATTGTAACATAAACAGTTTTTTGGTCAATATTTTCATTATCAATATTTTTCTCAAAAGTTTCAAGATAATTATTGATTTTATTATAATTTGTTCTTGCAACATATCCAACGTCAATAGGTTTTTTATTATTTGCTGCCAAATATGCAAAATGGACATAATCATCTATATGATTATAATTTTGGGATAAAGCCGGATAAAACGCAATTTTATCAAAATCCTGAAAAATTTTATTCCATACTTTTTCTTTTATTGGAGGTCTGTATTCAGCATTTTCAATATTCCATTTGTTAATTAAAGGACTAATATCAATAATTTGAATTACAAAAGCAGCAATAATTATAATAGTTGATATAGTTTTATTTTTATTTTTATTTGTTACAATAAATAAAACAGTAAAGATGAGCAGGTAATATACGGGCCAGAAAAAACGTCCGCTTGATTGAAAAGCAGAGAATAAATTTTTACAAAAATCAGGCAATCCATATTGTATTATTATTTTATCATTAAAAGCTATTTTATTACTTATAGCATAGACAGTAAATATTAAAGAAATTACAAGTAATGGTATTATACTTTTTTTTGAACTAACATATTTCCTAAATTTTTTTATACATTTTTTTTTATATTTTACTATTAAAGATATGAACATATATATTGCCAAAATAATCATTCCAAGCCCTAAATAGTTATATCCTTCAAATCCTTGTTCTCTGCATAAAACAGGTAATTCTGGAATAACAGAATGTGGATATGATATTAAAGGGTTAACTGATGAATTAGCAGGATTAATCAAAGAGTTCAGGTTCATTGAAAATATGCCATATCCATATCCATACAAACCATAATCTAATTTATTTCCAAAATCAATATATCCAATTACAAACCATAAAAGAAAAGTTACAAATAATGATATAAAGCTAATTGCAAAAAATTTTATTAATGAAATAATTTTATTAATAAAACAAAATTTTATCAGGAGTATCAATGTAAAAGCAAGAACAAAAACGCATAAATATGGATGGATAAAAGCACTTAAAAATAAAATAATAAACTGATATATCAAAATTTTTCGTTTCCCATATTTTTTATAATCAAGGAGATAAATCCATAATGAAGCCAAAATAATCCAGTGCGCATTTAATGAAGGATGAGCAAATCTGACAAGTAGAATAGGACTAAATATAAAAAACTGAACTGCTATAAATTGTCCGATTATATTTGTCTTTAAATTTTTAACCAATAAAGTAGCAAACAAAGCTTGTAAAACAAAGCATATAAGAAACCATAGCCCTATATATTGAAAATTTTTAGGCAAAACAGGAGACAGTAATTTAAACAAAAATGCCATTAAAGGAATAGAATCTGTATAACCAACATTAGAACCCAACGGATAAAAATAGTTAGTTATATTTCCTAAAGGGAAGGTCCATGGTTCAAATCTAAAAAATTGCCAGCCAAGAAAATGAGTGCTCCAGTCATAACCTCCCATTAACCAATAAATATTGGTAGGTATTAATATATTAAAATTAAAATGAACTTTAAAAAGTATTACAACAGATATTAAAGAGAATAAGAATATTGTTTGAAAACGAAACTTATTTACCAAAACTAAAACTTTTGACATCAATTTTTTATGTTTAATGATGATAACTTTCTGTAAATAAATACTAATAGTGTATATAAATTTTTAATATTTCAAAAGGAATTTTAAATATATAAAAAACAGATATTCTTGAACTGCCTTTTTCAATCCATTGTTGTAAAGGGACTTCTATCATAACATTTTTTGCTTTTTCTAATCCGAATTTTTTTTTTATTCTGGCAAATATTTCAATATCAAACAACCATTTACTTATAAAAGGTTCTTTAAAGACCTCTGATGCCAATTTTGTTTTAAATATTTTTGCTCCGCATTGTGTATCATATATTGGAAGATGTAAAATTAAGCTGGCAAATGTTGAAAATATTCTGCCAAAATAATGTCGTGTATGACTTCTTTTTATAATACTACCCATTTTTTTAACCCTTGAGCCAAACGCAATTAGATAATCCGGATTTTTATTAAGATTTTCAAGTAACAGATGTATCTCTTCCAAAGGTGTTGATAAATCAGCATCAAAATATCCTGTTATATCAAAAGGTTTCCATGCAATTGACTTTATAATGCCATTACGTACGGCTTCGGCTTTACCTTTATTATATTTTTGGTCAACAACTAAAATTCTATCTTCTCTGCCATGTCTTATTTTATTTAAAATCTCTAATGTGTTATCATTACTTCCATCATTTACAAAACAAAAATGATATCTAACCTGTTTATAAAATTCTAAAAAATTATTAACAGGTAATCTTTTTGCCTCGTTATAGCATGGTATAATTATACAGATTTCTTGCATATTACATAATTTGATAATCCGGGTAATTTAATTCCTGTGTTTTGTAAAAAATAAGCAAATTTAAAATCCAAAATTAACACAGTTTTTAAAATAGAACTCTTAATTTTATTGGATTTCCATTCTCCAATACCTTTTTCTTTTTCAATTGATGACTTTTTAATTTTTTTTATTATTACCTGTAAAACTCTAACAATAAACAAAGCAGTAAAAAAATAACCTGTTTTAATAACCTTATAATCAGCTTTTTGTAATGTATTTTTAAGTAAAGTATTATTGTATCGTCTGTAATGTTTTAAAAAAATATCATGTGAAGAAAACAAAAATTGATAAGCAGGTGCAGTAATTAAAAATATTGTATCTTTTGATATGTTTGAATATTTCAACAAATTTTTTAAAAAGTTTATGTGATCATCAATATGTTCAATAACATCAAGGAGCAACACTAAATCAATATGGTTAGAATCCTTGTTGGTATCTTCAATGTTATTGTAAACTTTGACAGGTTTGTTTCTAAACTTTTTTTCAAACTGATTTATCAGATTATTACTAAAAGCAATGTCAACAGCATAAAATTTTGCCAAAGGCATATATTTTGAAAGTTTTTCAACAAAGAATGTATCACCACATCCAATATCTAAAACATTTATTTTGTTTTTTAATAAATAAGGAGAAGTATGTTTTAAAATAGACAATATCACTTTAAATCGTGCCAGTTCCCAGGGATGTCTTTCAGAAATATTATAATCAATATGTTTTGCTTCGGTTAAATCCATTTAAGTAAATATAATTTTTTATGTGTTTATACCGTTGGCTCAGGCAGATGCCTAATGGCATTTATATTTTTAAATCCAAAAAAATTAGTTACTTTATGGACAAGTCCTTATTATTTTTGTTTTGGTAAATTTCTGTCCATGCATTATTTTTTTGGAATTTTTTTATGAGATTCAAGTCATATTTTTTCTTGATTTCATCAAAATATGGACTATATTCCATATTTGAAAAAATACAAAATTCAACATCATCAGACATTTTATCAACTATATTATTAAATATTTGTCCGGATAAATATCCTGAATATGGATTTGTTAAATCAATCCTCATTAAAAAATGTGTAAGTATTTTTTTATTGTATATTTTTTCTTTCTCACAATATTGAACAGCTTCCTTATGAACTTCTACAGCATTAAGATAACCTAAATCATGGTCATGTGTTAATATTTTTTGTGTGCAAAAGTAAAAGCAAACAGTTATCGTTATGATAAAACTCAATATTTGAAAAATCCGTTTGTCCTTAAATGTATTATAAATAAAGTAAGATGTAGAAATAATAAATAAAGGCAGTAAACAAAGGATGTATCGTGGAGAGAAAAAGTTTAAAGAGCTAAAAATCAGATAACATACAAAAAATATTATGAAAATAGAAAAAATTTCTTTTTCGTTTTCTGACAATTTGTTACCAAACTTAAAAAATATTTTTAAAATAATAGTTAATAATAAAATTGCTGTCAAAATTATTCTACCCTGATATATAAACAAAATAGAAACATAACTGTTAAGTGTATTAAAAAAGTAGGTAGAATTAAATGAAATTAAATTTAAATGTTCGGGAAAGAAAAACCAATTATACATAATTTTTTGAATAATAAAATATGTTGATGCAATTAATACTGGTATTATTAATATAAATAATTCATAGAAAAAATATTTTATTCTGTTTGTTTCTTTTTTTATAAAAATATTTTTTATTAATGACCATAAGATAAGAGAGCCAATCAAAACTATTGTTGATTCTTTGGTTAGCAACATTCCAGCAGCACAAATTATATATAGAAATCTATATTTTTTTAAATAAGCGTAAATACATATTAATACCCAAAAAGATATCAATATTTCGGGTAGCAGCAAGCATGATTGTGCTAAAAAGAAATTTTGAACAGATATAAGTATAACAGAAATAAGACCAATAGTGCTTGAAAAAAACTCTTTGCAAAAAAAATAAATCATTATAAGTAACATTATTGAGATAAATAATGCAAAACTGTGAATGACTGCCATGCTTGTTCCAAACAATTTCATCCATGCCGCACCTAAAAAATAGAACAAAACAGGATGCCCTCTGGAACAATAGACAGGAATAGCATCGGGTAATAAACTTAATCCATGGTTATACATCATTCGGGTAGCAGGTGCATAAGCCCATGCTTCATCCCAAAAGCAAGGTAGATTCAAATGTGGAATTTTAAAAATAATAAAAACAATTACTATAATAAAAACTCCTATTAAATGTTTATTGTTTTTAACAAGGTTTTTCATAGATTTTAAATTTTAATAATCCTGTTTTTTGGAACAGATGACAAAATGAGGTCTTTAACACGCCAAGTCCATAAATAAAACTGTTTTTTAAATTTATTGATGAAGCATTAGAAAAATATTTTGTCGGACAGCTGATTTCTCCTATTTCAAAGCCAGCATATACTATCTGTGATAGCATTTGATTATCAAATACAAAGTTGTCGGAATTAGCATGATAATTAATTTTTTTTAGAACTTCTTTTGAAAAAGCTCTGTAACCGGTATGATATTCAGAAATTTTTTGGTTAATAAGGATATTTTCAATAAACGTCAGCAATCTGTTTGAGATATATTTATAAACCGGCATACCTCCTTTTAATGCTCCTTTTCCAAGGATTCTTGACCCCAAAACGACAGGGTATAAATCATTGGCTATTGCATATACCATAGAAGGAATAAGTTTCGGAGTATATTGATAATCAGGATGTAACATTATTATTATATCAGCTCCCAAACTTAATGCTTTGTCATAACATGTTTTTTGATTAGCTCCATATCCTTTGTTCTTTTCATGCCTGATAATATTATTAATACCAAGCTCATGAGCAATTTCAACTGTGTTGTCAATACTGGCATCATCAACAATAATAACATCGTCAACAATGTTAAAAGGAATCTCTTTATAGGTGTTTTTTAATGTCTTTTCAGCATTATAAGCAGGTAAAACAACTATTATTTTTTTATTATTTAACATTTCTCTTATTAATAAATAGCAGAAAGTTGAGTAAAGGCAAATATAAATAATTATGATTGTTTAAAGTATATATTAGTTGCTTTAAAACTACTATTGTTAAAATTTAAATCTAATTAAAAATACTCTTATAACTGATAATCTCTAAATCATCAAAATATACAGGGTCTGTATCAGGATTATATACATAAATTACCAATTCCTGATTTGTCAATTCAGCCGGAATAAAAAATTCCATAAATATCTTTTCCCATCCATTTGAATCCGTTTCAAGAATCTTATATTCGCTATTGTAATACGGGATTGGAGAACTTGAAGCGATTAATCCGTGTTTTGACTTGCCATTTGTTTTTCTCCAAACATAAATTGCAAAATTTTCGCCATTTTTCAGGTTCTTAAATTTAATCGTCATTCCATAGGGTGAATTTGCATCTATTTTGGATGAATATTTTCCACCATGAGCAAATTTATCACTCCGGGTTGTGCCAAACTGGAATAAAGTGCTATCAATTTCGCTAATAAAAAACTGTTTATCACTACTAAGTAATTCAGCGTTGCAGTTAAATTTTTTATCAATTGTTTTTTTCTTTAAACAAAAATTTTCCTTTCTGCTTTTCAGATTAAAAATCAAAACATTATTATAGTGCCCTGTCAGATTTGTGCAATAACTATGCAAGTATATTTTTTTGTATAATTCTTTTATTCCGTTAACTATTAAATATTTTGCTCCCTTATCAATAGAATGTTGGATTCCAATACTATCCTGATTATAATGTATTTTTGTCTCTCTGTCAAACCTTTCATCAGTATATTCAGTCCATCCCTTTTGATTCATCAGATATAGTGAAACATGACTGGCATCAGGTATTGAAATAACAGTATCGTTTGACGAAATACCTATTTGTCTCAGATAAGGTGTAATAGAATAAATGTCCTTATTTTCAGAATAATCGTTCATCCAGCCCTTATAACGTTCATTAATTTTTTGATGAGCATAATAAATATTAAAAACCAAAAAAACTAAGAAAGCAACTTTTGATATTGGGGAGCTAAATATTTTATTAAAGTTCCGTTTTAATACATCAAACGTTCCGATAATAATTAGGACCGGTAAGATATACATATTTATAGTATAGTAATCATGGTCTGCAAAAGTCCAGAATTGTAAAATGATATATACAATAATTTCTGTAAGAATAAAAAGCACGCTATAGATAAGTAGCTTATTGTTTTTTCTAAAATATATCACAATGAACAGAAAACAAATTGCAAGGAACAGTAAAACTGATTTGTTGAAATACTGATATATCCAGATATTTCTGATATTATCCAGAACTCCGTTAATTGCTGTTTTGTCCAGGTCCCATATCGGAAAGATGGTAGTAGAAAAATAAGCACAAGTGTGCTCCTGATTATAATTACGTGCATAAAGTATCCAAGAGCCAATAATAATAAATATTAAAATAATTGGAAATAAAAAACGGATGTTTTGATTAAATAGTTTCCCTTTTTCTTTAAACTTCTCATACCCAAATAATTCTAAAATGTAGATACCGATAATAGCAAAAACACTAAAGAGTGCTGTTATTTTTAAAGCTGCAGCTATCAAAAAAACAACCATAGAAATATAAAACCACTTGGGCTTACTTTCTAACGAGAATCTAATAAAATAATACCATCCTATAATAGAAAAGGATAATGCAGATGAATTAGACAGATAATTATTTCCATAATATACAAGGACAGGAGAAGTAAAGATTAAAAGAGTAAGTGAAATTGACCAAAAAGTATCTTTCAACAGATAATGCAAAAGCCGGAACAGAAAAAACAGACCCAGAAAAAACAGGAGCGTATTAAAAATCCGATAGATATATTCATGATATCCAAATATCGTATAAAAAGATGCTATTGTATAATATAAAATTGGAATTTCACTTGTAAAACATTTTCCACTTGTTCCGTCATCCGAAGTAAGATTATGGGTCTCGGGTTTAAAAAATTTCATTCCTCCCTGATAGTAATTCAATGCAATAGAAGCACAATCTGACTGTCTCCATTTATGAACGGATTGTGGTCGTTTAAATGCTATCTTGTGGTAATTATAAAAAAATGAAACGCTAATTAGTATTATTATAAACAGTATTGCAGAATAATTTTTTTTCATGATTTTTAATTAATTATGCTAAATTTTTGCTTGTTATCACTTCATTTTTTTTTTGCAAATTTATTAATAAATTTGCAAAATATTATTATTAATCAGGCAGTTGTCTGATTATTTTTTAATTCAAAAATTATTTTAGTAACAACGTGATGAACGATAGCAAAGAAATTTCATCCGCCTGAGGCGGATAAACTTTATAATTTAAAATCAAAAAAAGTAACTCTATTTATAAACCTACATATTAAATGTTGCATTCTATCCTAAAAAATAAGTATTTTAATTTAATTTTATTAACAATTATTTTATTTGTATTATCCTTTCCAAACATTCAGCCTGAAATTTCAACAGGTTTAGACCCTTCGTATTTTTTTGCACTTAATCATTTTTTTGCTAATGATGTAAATATTATAAAGGATATTATATTTACTTACGGTCCATTATGTTTTATAAGACAGCCCTTGCCAATAGGGTATAATCTTGAAATTGGCATACTATGTATATCAATTATTAGATTTTTCTTTATTTATCTTTTTCTTTGTTTATCCAATCTTAAAAAAAATACATTGTCCTTTTCTTTTATAATAGCTTTAATTTTATCTAATTACATAGGCTTTGACTACTTTATTTATGGTATTGTTGCAATGAGCATTATCATTTATAGAGAAAACAAAAAAAATATTTTTTTAATAATTAGTTCTTTCTTTATAGTATTTGGTTTACTGATAAAGATTAATATAGGTATAATAAGTTCATTAATATATTTTAGTTTCCTGGCATATAATTTTTATTATAATAAAAATTATAAAAAATTAATATACTCTTTTCTGTCTCCTTTACTGTTCTTTTTAATCTTTTGGTTTTTACTTTATGGAGATATGTATGGAATTATAAATTATTTTAAAGCATTATTTATTTTTAGCATAGGTAATTCAAGTGCTTTTTCTATAAATCCTGAAAATAACTGGTATCTTTTATCTCTGTTTTTTATAATTTTTTCCTTAATACCAGTATTATCTAAAGATAAAAATGTTTATTTTTTGTATATCATTTTTTTACTTGCCTTTTTTGCTGCATTTAAATACGGATTTGCAAGACAAGAAAATTATCATTTAAAAATGTTTCTGGATTTCCTTATTTTATTTGTTGCCTTGTTTTTAATAACTATAAAAAATATCAAACCTTATATTATTGCATTACTTTTTGTTATGGTTATGCTATTATACAGAAATATGGATATTAATAAAACATATAATATTGATGATAAAATACAATTGATAGGCATTAACAATTTTGTTGAAACAGTTTGGAAATTTCCCTCATTTAAACAAAAATATATTCATAAATCAAAAGAGAATTTAAAAGAAAATATATTGCCCGAGTCAATGAAAAAAACTATTGGAGATGCTTCTGTTGATTGTTTTCCGTGGGATTTAACTTATACAATTGCAAATAACTTTAAATATCAACCCAGACCCATGCTTCAAAGTGGCTGTTTATATGCTCCGCCATTTATTGACAAAAAAAATGCTGAATTTATTGCTTCAAAGAAATCTGCAAAATTTATTATATGGGAAATTGATAAAATAATCGGAGAAGTAGTTGGAGGAATTGATGGTAGATATTTATTTAACAGTGATGGATATTTTTTGTATGAACTTCTTAATAATTATGAAATTATTGACAGAAATAATCGGGTTTTGCTGTTAAAAAAAACAACAAAGCAAAGATTAAATACACCTAAATCAATAAATAATAATAATAATAATATATGCAAATTTAATGAATGGATTGATATTCCTGAAATCAATGAAGGTGTTTTAAGAGCAAAAGTTGAAATATCAAAAACAGTTTTGGGAATGCTTAAAAGTGCTATTTATAAAGAAAAAGAATATTTTATAGAATACAAATTAGAACATAATGCTGTTATAAAACATAGATTTTATATTGATAATGCAGATTGCGGATTATGGATTAATCCTTATATTACAAATATTACAAACAATTTAAGAGGAGAAAAAGTAATTCAAATCAGATTCAGCTTTTTAGATAATAAATATGTCTTAAAAGATAAAATTAAACTTAACTGGGAACAATTTACATTTAAAAAATATCTAAAATATGTATGTAATGATATTTTTTATAATCATTCTTTGCTTTACAGTACTATTAATGATTTTGAAGCTAATTATCCTAACTGGAACGGTGATGTTTCAACCTGCGATACAACGATATTTTTTTCCGGACGCAAAAGTTTTAAGCTAAACTCTGAAAGAATTTACAGCTCAACATTTTCTGCTAAATATTCAGAAATTACAAGTGCAGATAGTTGCATTATTAATATTACAACGGATGCATATATTACAGAAGGTGCAGAAGCACATCTTGTCTTTACAACAGAAAGAAATGGTAAAACAAAAATTTGGGACAGTTCTCCTTTACATAAAAATATTACTAAACCTGATTGTTGGAACAAAATTTATCTAACACAATTTATTAAATCAAATATTTTACCGGATGATACTGTGGGTGTATATATATGGAACACAGGTAAAAAAGAGGTTTATGTTGATAACATAAAAATTGAAGTTTATAGTTTAGCAACTCCCATTAAGCAGTGAATAAGCTATTTGTGAAAATCTTAAATCAATTAAATACTGTTTCAAGAACACGGTTGGATTTTGTCTGATTAAATCCTGAAATATGAAACTGATAATATTTAATTAATTGTTCTAATAACTCCTTACGGCAATTTAAAAAATTGGATGAATATTGAAAAATTTTTAAAGAACTATCTAATAATTCACTTAATTTTTGACTTATTTCTTTTGATATACAATAAGAGTCAGTAAAGTTTTTTTGGAAAATACCTTGTTTAAGATTAAATATATTATATTTATCAGAATAGTTATTTGTAGGATAAAATCCAAGATATTTCGTTAACTGCATCATAAAATATAAATGAAAATCACTGATTTTTTCCTTTGCCATATCAAGAGTTTTAACAGAACTAAATATAAAATCAAATAACTCTTTATTTGCTTCTTGTTCACGAATTGATTTATACAAAATTTCATTTATAAACAATATGATAGAACCTTTTTTTATGTCAAAAGGAATAGAAATAAACTGATAACAAGGTCTTATCTCTTTTAAATACTGTATCCCTCTCTTTTCTTTATGATAAACAACCATATCAACTAATGACAAGTGCTGAAATATATTTGTTTTAATTTTTGATTTTTTCTTTCTGACACCTTTAACAATATATGTTTGAAGACCAAAAAGTTCTGTATATATCTTTGTAATAATACTTGTTTCAGAATATTTTATTTGGTGAAATACTATTCCGCGTGTCTTATATAACATTTTATATTAATTTCTAATTTTATCCTGTTAAATAAAATCATAAATTTTAATTCATTCGTATGCATGTGTCAGGCACCTGACTGATTTCAAATTTCAGGCATTATTTAATTAATAACAAGTATCTTTGTAACAAAAGTTTCTGACCCGTCTTCATTGCTTGAAAAAATCAAATAAACGCCTGTATGAGCTTTGTCGCCATTATAATTTTTTCCATTCCATACTGCTTGTCCTCCCTGTGCTTTTGTAGTATAAATCAAATTACCGTTTATGTCAGTAATTTTAATATCTGCATCTCTGACAAGTCCTTTAATAGCAATTAATCCATTATAATTTTCTCTTACAGGATTAGGATAAACATATACATTTTCATATTTTTCTGTCGCCATTGTAGCTTCTCCTTTATATGAAACTATTCCTCTGCTTGTTCCTATAAAGACCTCTCCTGTTTGATGATTTATAGCAATGCTGGTAATAGTATTTGAAAATAAAGGGCTGTTATCTTCTGTAAAATGCAGAATTTGTTCTGTGCCATCAGCCGACATAAGAAAAATACCTGCTCTTTCTGTGCCTATCCATTTTTTGTTTGAACCGTCAACAGCAATTGCCGTAACAATCTCAAACTCAAGTAAATGCTGAACATATCCATCTTGCTCAACAAGTATTTGCTGGGCATCAAAATCAGAACCTGTAAAGATATTTTCGGGAGAATAGAATACTGCAATTCCTGCATCTGTTCCTACCCATATCTCTCCATCAAGGTCTTTTGCAAGACAAAAAATATTATTACTTGGCAGATTGCCGTTACCAATATTTATATCTATTTTTTTTGGATTTGTATTTTCTCCTGTCAAAGAAACAGGATTAGTATCATCAAACACTAATATACCATTGCCTTTTGGAATAATAATCCATTTTTGATTATATGAATCAATAATTAAATCTCCAATAGCTTTCCCATTAGTAAAAGAGCCAAAATCAAATGATTCCCATGTGTTATCATTTTTTTTAACAATTAAAGCAGAGCTAACACAGAAATTAGTTATCCACAAATTATTATCATCATCAAAACATATTCCTCCAACACCTATCCAATAATAACTGCCATCTCCTATTACTTTTAAAGGGCTGTTTTTTTCATTATATATATTCGTTAATTTTCCATTATTAAATTCTATAAGTCCTCTTCCCCAGGAGCCGGCAAATACTCTTTTATTATTACCTGGGTCAACAGCAATGTTAATTATATCAAATATTGTATCTAAAGCAGGAATATTATCACGGTTTAAAGTATTCCATTTTTCATAAACAAAAGAAAATACACCTTCACTCATCCATAAATTACCCCATGAATTATCTTTACCTCCTGTAGCTACCCATAAATTACCTCCCTGAACTGACATATCTATTACACTATTAGTCATCGGCCCATTAGGTATCATTTTTGTTATATCGCCGTCCCATAAATATCTTACTAATCCATTTTTTGCATCAGCTATCCATATATAACCAAAATTATCCATTACTGCCTGTCGCGGATTAGGACTATCAGGAAAATAACTATACACATTACGGCATATATTTAATGTCGAGTCATAACCAGTTACATAATAATTATTAACAACGAGTAATATATCATTATATGACTTTATGCAGTATTTTGTTGATACATTTGAGGAATCAAAATAATTCCAGTTTGTTCCGTCATAAACAAACATTGTATCTGTATTATGGTTAGGGTTTGATTGATTTACAAATATTTTATTTTGGAAATATTCAATAGCATTATATTTTTCATCAGGATTATATATGCTGGTATCTTTACTCCACGATTCATAATTTGCAAGATTAGAGCTATTGACAGATGCTTTATAAATACCATTCTCTGTTGCTGCAAAAAATTTAGAGCCATCAGATGTTAAATCTAAAACATCAATATGACTTGCCTCTTCCCCTATATAATAAGTATCTTTTATTTCTCTTTTTTCAAGATCAAAGACCACTATTCCAAAGCCACAGCATAAATAAGCATATTTATCAAGAAATAATATCTTGTTTATTATTTTTTTTCCAAGTATAGGTTTTCGTTTAATATCAGGTATATTGATGATATCATCATTTACTATAAGGTCAATATTTGTATTATTATAAGCAATTATAAGCGTTTTATACTGTTTGCTGTATTTTATAACAGAGATACCTATATCTGATAATCCTGAAATTTTTGTTAAACGGTTAATGCTGTTATCATCTTTATTATAGTAAAAAAGGCAATATTTAGTAGCACAATAAATTTTGTTTGCTGCTTCTGTAACAGAAACGCAACTATTATAAGGTAAATGGTCACGCCATTGTCCAATGGCTATACCTTGTCCGCAAGTATTGCTAAAAAAGAATATTAAAAAAAAATATGTTATAAATCTGTTCAAAATTTTCATAAAAATTTATTATTATATAGCAATATTACTAAATTTTTCTGACCACTAATAGTGAATCAATAATTTTTTAATGTAAAATATAAATAAAATAAAATAAATATAACAATTATAAATTTAATTTCACTGGTGTCCGACTAAAATTTAAAAATTCAGATAAAGTCGTTTCTAAATATTATGAGATTCCTCTCTATCGCTCGGAATGACAGTATTATTTAGAGTTCAGGGTTGGGGTAAGGACGCGTTTTACGCGTCCTTACCCTCTCTTCTTCTGCTGCTGCCGCTGCTGCTTCTTCTCCACCTTCCCAACATAATGAAGTTGTCATTCCGAACGGAGTGAGGAATCTACTATTATAAGTTCTAATTTTATTTTTAGTCGGACACTAATAATTTAATTTATAAATTTATACAATAAAAAATATACGTTAAATCATTGTTTTATTTAATGTTTATAAATAAAATCATAATCTTTTTTAAACTTTTTATTAAACTTTTTTTAAAAAAACATTGACTTATAACAAAAAAAGTATTATCTTTATAGTTTTAAATGCATATATGTATCTTTATTACTTATATGTAATTAATAAATTAATTTACCTAAAGTGAATTAAAACTTACGGGTTTTAACTGTTTAAAAGCTTGTTAACAAAATTATAAAAATTATAATTCTGTTGATAGGATATTTTTTTCTTAAAAAATTAATAATAAATTTGGATTTTAAACATAAATATATTAATCTTACAGTTTTAAACTACTTTTTTGTCTTATTGTAAACAATTTGTTTTATTGTTTTTATATTTAATAAACTAAAAATCATGGAAAAAATTATACACTTTTTTAATTTATATAGATATAAATTATTTACTAAAATACTATTTATATTAATTTTTATTACTATTTCTTTTAGTGTTCAAGCTCAAAAAATATCAGAAAAAAATATTTCTGAATCAAATCGGGAAAAAGAAACTTTTAAGGGATGTAATAAAAATGACGAGATAATATCCCAAAGAGATGAATACTCTAAACACTTCCGTAATACCGATGGCAGCACAACAGCCATAATAAGTAATAGCCCTGTGCATTATAAAAACAATGCCGGTTTATGGAAAAATATTAAGACCAAAATTGTTACTTCTGAAAGCAATTCAAACTTTCAGTATGAAAATACAACCAATAATCAGAAAAGTTTTTTCCCAAATTCTGACCTTGAAAATAATGGTGTAAAAATAACCTATGAACAAAAATCTATCCTTATTTCAAAAAATCCATCTCTTATTTGGTTTGGTCCAAACGACCTTTCCAACCAAGGCAGTATTATAGAAACTTCTGATAATGTTAATGCTTCTGT
>Ga0307991_1001327_pt1 | contig 17301 bp, 11 predicted proteins | sample EllFjometagen131_FD_203146 | JGI IMG/M metagenome (GOLD analysis project Ga0307991, IMG submission 203146) | Marine microbial communities from Ellis Fjord, Antarctic Ocean - #131 | ecosystem: Environmental > Aquatic > Marine > Unclassified | place: Southern Ocean | collected 2014-10-08
CAATCTTCTATCATTAAATACCAGAGGGAAAAAGACAAGCACTTAATTAATTCATAGCTCATTATCCTTTTATGTCGCCTCTAAATTAACAATCCGACTACTTGTTTTTATTATGAAAATTTAATACATTTGAATCGTGAAACAACTGTTTTACAGTTACTACCAGAGAGAGATTAGTTTTCGTTAAATTAAAGGGGGCTTATTTAATAAGCTTTATGAAATATTTGTGTATAAAACACAGATATAAATCCAATTTATTAAAAACTAAAATTATGAAAAAGTTAATGATTTTGATGATGTTTTGTTTATGGGCAAACTACTTAAGTAGCCAAACTATAGTGAAATTGGCATTACCGAACAACTGCAATTTCATTAGTACTCAAGTAGAAAATCTAAATAATAATGGCGATTCTCAACTTGAAATCTTCCCCAATCCCAATTTAGGTATTTTCACTTTAGTTGTTTCTTTTAATAATATTATTGAGAAAGCAAACATAAATGTGTACGACATTAAAGGCAAATCAGTTTATGACGAAATTGTATTTTCCAATACTAACAAATTAATTAAACAATTAGAAATAAGTGGTTTGTTACCAGGTATTTATATTTGTCAAGTAAAAAATTCGTATCAGGTATTATCTATACGTTTAGTAATCAATAAGTAAGATAAAATATGAAAAAGCTAGGTCTAACTTTATTCGCCACATTATCTATATTTATGGCAAAAGCACAAATAGTAAATGTGTGCGGTACTGATACAATTGTTTTGCAAGTTGAGAATTATCAAAACGGCATTATTGAATGGCAAGAGGCTACAGACACTATTAATTGGGTAAATATTCCTGAAGTAAGTGGAGAGACCTACAAATTTTACCCAACTCAAACTAAATATTACAGAGCAGTTGTTAAAACAACGGATTGTTCACCTTTATATTCTGCTGTTTCTTTGGTGCAATTATCTCCCGTGGCTTATGCTGGAGCTGACAGAGTTATAGGAAATACTTCCGCAACTTTACTTGGTAACGAAGTTTCCGGCTCAATAGGCGAGTGGACGATATTATCAGGCAATGGCGCTTTGTTGGATAATCCTACCAATCCTATGGCTTTATTGACTGGTATTAATAATGAGGAATACTCTTTACTCTGGACATTAACAAATGCGTGCGGACAAAGTTCGGATACCGTTGTTATATCTTTTAATGAAATCGTTGCTATGAATAATTTTATCGTTGTTGACATCACCGATTCAATCTATAGTGACAGCACCGAAATAGCACAAGGCATATATAGAATTAAATTTAGTGATCCCACAATAGCCCCGTTAGATTCAGCCTTGCTTATCGGTATGAGAGATGATATCAGTTTCTTGCGAATAGTAAATGCGTTTGCAATTCAAGATAGTATCTATACATTTAGTACAACACAAGGTACATTTCAAGACTTGTTTGAATCAGGTGTTTTAAATATGGGAGATGCTATAAACCAGGCATTGACACTAGAACCTTCTGATTTGAAAAATGAGCTATCTTTCCCAACACGGCAAACATTGGAGGAAAATAGCGATAACTATGGTATTAAATTGCTATATGTAAAAACAATTAATGGTGAAAGTTTTAAGGAAACAAAAACTATTACAAACTCCACGGATCAATCAGGGATGACTTTATATATTGACGATGCTACTTTATTTAGAAGCCCTGGTGATAATGTAAGCCTTTCAATAAAAAATGCGTATGTAAAAATTAAACCTAGATTTGTATTAGACTATGGGTTTTCATTTCCTGCGACTTTGACCAATTTGCGATTGGGCGTTGATAATGCAGAATTTGAATACAACTTTAGTATTGATTTGCTTTCTAAAAAGGCTGTTGATTGGAGTGACAATAAAACACTATTAAAACTTACGAAACATATAATTTTTATGGCAGGTCTAATTCCCGTAGATGTTGTGGCCAAATTTGAAATAAACGCAACTTGCGAATTAAATATGGCCGCAGCTATTGAACTCGAAGAAACAAAAAATTATAAAATTAATCTAACTGCTTTGGTGGAAGGAGATGATGCTAAAAACCTTAAACTAAATTACAAACGGCCAGTTTTAACATCAACTAACAAAACAAATTTTATTATACAGGGAGAATTAACTTCGGAATTCAAAATTGGCCCGGAAATTTCGTTTCTTGCTTATGGGATAGTAGGCCCATTTTTAAATTTGCCGGCCAAAATAAATATGGCTGTCTGTGCAAATTCTAATCTTAATTGGGAGGCGAACGCATCCCTTGGTTTTGAAGGTACTCTGGGAGCAAGTGCTGATATTGTCATACCAAAAACCTGGGTCGCGCCAGAAATGCGTCTTAACCTTTTCCATTTTGAGAAATCTCTTTTCAACAATGCGTTTACAAAGCACATTAAAATGCCTTATAAATTAGAGTTGATGTCAGGTAATAATCAAAATGGTATCGAAGGAGAAAAACTTTCTAAACCAATTTCATTGAAAGCTGTAAGCAATTTAGGTTTAGGTATCCCACTGGTCCCTGTGCGATTTTATTTGGAATCAAATAACGGTTCTGTTACTCAAAATGTGCTATTTACTAATGGGCAAGGGATTGTGAATACTGATTGGGTATTAGGATCAAACCCGAAAAACAAATTAAAAGTTAGTGTTTTGGATTGCGACAACAATAATATTGAAAACTCACCAATTTACATATATGCAAATTCAACAACTCAGGTATATGATTGCTCAAACAACAATTTGTCTATTAATCTGAAAACCTCGCAAGGCAACAGGTATCCTTCAGTTTCTGGCGGAAGCCCGCCTTATTCGTATTCAAAAACAGGTATAGACTACAGTAGTATAGTGCCTTTATTTAATATTTCAGTTCCAGGGAATTTTATTGTTTATGCGAGAGACAACAATCAATGTATTAAAACAAAATCTTTTAAAATTGAACCAATCGATCCTTGTGCAAGCAGTTATTTATGGATAGATGTTTTAGTGCAGCCAAACATTCTTAACCTCACTGGGAAAAATGGCACATCACCTTATGAATTTTCTATTGATAATACCGCTAATTATAGCACTACCAATACTTATTATCAACTTGCAACAGGCAAACATTTGGTTTATATGAAAGATGCCAATGGGTGTCTGGCTTCAACAGAAATAGCAATTGCCAATGTGCCCAATGATGCATCAATTCGTTCTTCATTCCCATCAGAAGGTGCTACCTCAGTTCCTGTTACAGGTTTTACATTTCAGTGGATTGCAGGTAATTATGCACCCAATCAGGTGTATGACCTTTATCTAAAAAAAGATAGCGATGCTTATGATTTGATTGCTTTTAATTTAAATACAACATCCTATATTTACAATACAGCATTAGCCAATAGCAGTAATTTCACATGGAAATTAGTTGTTAAAGGCAGCAATGGTGTGGTAATAGATTTCAACGAATTTACCTTTTCCACGGCAAGCGGTATAGCAACAACTCCCACTATCCCAGTTATTATTGCACCTGCTAATAGTGCAGAATCAGTTGAGATCCCAATTACTTTTAAATGGACCGCACAATCAGGAGATTTTAAATATGATTTATATCTTGATGAAACAAATGCAAGCCGATTATTAGCAAATAACTTAAGTGATGCAGAGTATACCATTAATAATCTTGGAAGCGGAAAAGCTTATTATTGGAAAGTTAAAATAAAATCTACATTAACCGGCGAAAGTGCAACAAGTGCGGTTTGGAGTTTTACAACTCAATCTTCTATAGCTAACGTAACAGGCACTTTCACAGACGCCCGCGATGGACAAACCTATACTACAATTGAAATTGGCAATCAAATATGGATGGCTGAAAACCTAAACTACCAAACCACAAACTCATGGTGGTATGAAAATAGCAGTACAAATGGCGATGTTTACGGCAGGCTTTATACCTGGGACGATGCACTTACTGCAAGCCCAAGTGGCTGGCATTTGCCCAGTGATGAAGAATGGAAAACTCTGGAAATGGCATTGGGTATGAGCCAGAGTGAAGCAGATACGGAAGGTTATCGCGGTACTGATGAAGGCAGCAAACTTAAATCTACCAGCAAATGGTACAATAATGACTATGCTTCTAATACCAGTGGGTTTACAGCACTCCCAGGAGGATACCATCAAAGTAGTTCTGGGAATTTTAGCTCCATTGTTTTCGACGGGAATTGGTGGTCATCGAGTGAGTTTTCAGGCTCAAATGCTTGGTCTCGATACCTATCAGTTGGTAGTGCCAAAGTATACAGAAGCAACAATGATAAGACTCACGGTTTCTCAGTCCGTTGTGTTAAAGAATTCGTTGAAACTTTACCAACTATAACCACAACAGATATCAGTGAAATTACGGAAACTACAGCTGTAAGCGGCGGTAATGTAACAGGTGATGGCAATGCTGATATAACAGCCCGCGGCGTTTGCTGGAATAATGAAGGAAGTCCAACTATAGCAGATTCTAAAACTACAGACGGCTCAGGAATAGGTTTGTATGAAAGTAGTTTAACCGGTTTAGCAGCAAATACAACCTATTATGTAAGGGCCTATGCCACAAATAACTCCGGAACGGCTTTTGGTAATGAAATTAGTTTTACAACTAGTTCTGAAAGTGGAACAACCGGCACTTTCACCGACCCCCGCGATAGCCAAACTTATACTACTATTGAAATAGGAGGACAAACCTGGATGGCCGAAAATCTAAAATATCTACCGACTGTAGCAGGGCCAGGTACTGAGTCTTACACAGAACCATATTATTATGTTTACGGTTATTATGGTACGGATGTGGCCACAGCTAAAGCAACCGAAAATTACACAAGCTATGGTGTATTGTACAATTGGCCTGCCGCTATGAATTCAGCAGCAAGTAGCACATCCAATCCAAGTGGTGTACAAGGTGCTTGCCCAAGCGGCTGGCATTTACCAAGTGATAGTGAGTGGACCCAACTAAGCGACTATCTGATAAATAATGGTTTTGGTTACGAAGGCAGTGGAGACGATATTAGTAAATCCATGGCAGCAACATCAGGTTGGAATATAAGTTCATATCCTGGAGATATTGGTTATGACCAGGCAACAAATAACAGCAGTGGTTTTACAGCTCTCCCCGGAGGCCTCCGCAGCAACAATGGGTCGTTCGACAGCCTTGGTCGCAGCGGCATCTGGTGGTCGTCGAGCGAGGGCTCGAGTTCCTCCGCGTGGTACCGGTACTTGACCTATTCCCGCGGCTACGTGCACCGGTACTACGAACGCAAGGAGAGCGGATTCTCGGTACGCTGCCTCAAGGACTGAGTGGACGCCTTTTGGCGGCCATTGACAATTTGTCTATTTGACAATTTGCTCCGCCTTTTCGGCGGAGCCAATTTTTTTTTTAGAGTAATGAAGATAGAAGAAATACTTAAAATAGAAGATAATAAGAATATTTACCTCCATAAAGAAGGAGTATTTTGGCGTGCTTATGAGATATTTACCGCGTAGCGGTTTAGGTATTGTAGAAACAGCATACGTAGAAATTGAAATTTATTATTACCGCGTAGCGGTTAAGGTATTGTAAAAAAAAGACGTTAATAAAATATACCGCGTAGCGGTTAAAGTTTTGTAGAAATGTGAATAGAATGAAACACAATTCCCCGTTGGGGATTTACAAAATGAAATTGGGTTATTTTGTATATAATAGTGAATGTTAAACATCTACGATGTATTCGATTATTATGCTAATTTTTTCTACAATAATTGATGCCCTACAGGCAATATGAAGAAATTTAGAAATAAATATTTACCGCGTAGCGGTTAAGGTATTGTAGAAAAAGGCGTGAAATAAATTTACCGCGTAGCGGTTAAGCTATTGTAGAAAATGACGTGATATTAATTTACCGCGTAGCGGTTAAGGTTTTGTAGAAATGTGAATAGAATGAAACACAATTCCCCGTTGGGGATTTACAAAATGAAATTAGGTTATTTTGTATATATTATTGAATGTTAAACATCTACGATGTATTCGATTATTATGCTAATTTTTTCTACAATAATTGATGCCCTACGGGCAATATGATGAAATTTAGAAATTAATATTTACCGCGTAGCGGTTAAGGTATTGTAGAAAAAGGCGTGAAATAAATTTACCGCGTAGCGGTTATAGTCTTGTAGAAACCCAACCCCCCATATGAAATAAACAAAAAAAGAATTATGAAACCCGGAACCTACACCCAATTGTACGTACAGTTAGTTTTTGCGGTTAAAAATCGCAACGCAATTCTACATCCAGATATTCAAAAAAGAGTTTTTGAATATACAAGTGGTATTATCACAGAAATGAAACATAAATCAATTATTGTTAATGGCGTTTATAATCACATCCATATTTTTATTGGTTTAAACCCATCAATTTCCATCTCAGATACTGTACATGCTATTAAGAGGAGCTCTTCTCTTTTTATCAACAAGGAGAAATTATGCTCTAATAAATTTTCGTGGCAGGAAGGATATGGAGCATTCACCTATAGCAAATCTCATATTGACAATGTTTATAATTATATTTTAAACCAAGCGGAGCACCATAAAAAAACTACATTTAGGGAGGAATATATTGATTTTCTAAAGAAATTTGAGATTGAATATGACGAAAGGTTTCTATTTGATTTTTTAGATGATGTTAGACCTCTACGAAGTATTTGATATCTCAAATGGTTTTTTCTATAATAATTGATGCCCTACGGGCAATAAGATGGAATTTAGAAATTAATATTTACCGCGTAGCGGTTATGGTATTGTAGAAACGTATATAAAAAGAAACACATTTCCCCGTAGGGGATTTACAAAAAAAATGGGATATATTGTATCTATTATTGAATGTTAAACATCTACGATGTATTCGATTATTAGGCTAATTTTTTCTACAATAATTGATGCCCTACAGGCAAAAAATTAAAATGCTCAATAATTTTTCTCATACCCGCTGCCGCGCGAATCTTTTGCGTGGCAAAGCAAATTATAAATAAGATATAGTCATTTTAAAATAGCATAGAAATATTTCTTAAAACCACGCGAAAAATTCGCGCGGTAGTGGAGAAAAATGAGAAAATAGAAATTAATAAATGCAAAATAAAAAACCGTAATCACTGTATATCAGTTAATTACGGTTTTTATTTTGTCGGAGTGACAAGACTTGAACTTGCGACCCCTTGACCCCCAGTCAAGTACGCTACCAACTGCGCTACACCCCGCCTGTCCGCCTACTGGCGGAACAAGGCTGCAAATTTATGAAAATTTGTAAATAGTTTAGTAAAAAGCAAAAATTAAAGGGTTGGATTAACCCAAAAGTTCTTTAACAATAGAAGAGATTGATTTGTTATCGGCTTTGCCTTCCAATGATTTTGAAGCCATACCCATAACCTTACCCATGTCTTTCATGCTATTGGCTCCAGTTTGAGCAATAATGCCTTCTATAATGCTTTTTAATTCATCATTTCCTATTTGTTCGGGAAGATATTTTCCTATAATACTTGCTTGGAAAAGTTCCTCTTCAGCCATTTCGGGTCTTTCTTTGGCGTACATCTCAGCTGACTCTTTACGTTGTTTTACCAATTTTTGTAAGAGTTGAACTTCAATATTAACAGGAATTTCTTCGCTATTGATATCTCCGCCGGTTTTAATAAGTAAAAGACCTGCTTTAATAGCGCGAAGTGCTTCCAGTGCTTTTTTATCTTTTGCCAGCATGGCCTTTTTAATGTCGTTATTGATTTGAATTTCCAAACTCATGATTGTCAATTTTTTCAAAAAGTAAAGGTACAAAAAAACCCGGTTTCCCAGGTTCTTTTTTTAGTTGTACTAGTCTACATTGTCGTGGAGAAATTTGTTATTTTTTTTTATTTCTAATCCGCCATCTTCACTGTCTGAAAGCGTATAACGTGCAACTTCTGAATCAGCTGATGGTTTATTTTGAGCTAAATGAATATTCTTTCTTTTATAAGCAGGAACATTTTCCATTTCTTCAAAATTTGATTTGCTTGTATAGGACAATTCACGCAGTTTCTTCAGCCTCTCTTTGTGTTTATCATCTTGAGCCGCTGTTTTAACAGAAGGATTTGAGCTTTCATAAATATCTTCATTACCTACTGATTCAATATTAAACAGATCATCGCTATAAGTTGTTTCCGATTTCGTTTCAATTTCGCGAATGATGAGATCATTGCTTGCTTGCAGATCAAAATCAGTAACTTCTGATACAATTTCTTTGGAATCTTCTAAATTAAAAACTTTTTTTTCTTTAGGAGAATCAGGACTTTTAGAGCGATCGATTAGTTCAATTGTATTTTCAGCTTCTTTTTGTTGTTGGGTTGTTTTTGCAACAAAACTTTCCTCATTTAATGGGATTACATTTTTATGTGGTTTATTCGCGTTATCGCGCGAAGTCTTTCTGTCAAAACCAGTGGCAATCAGCGATATGCTGATATTATTTCCAAGTGTAAGGTCTCTGCCGCTGCCCCAAATAACATCACAGTCGTGACCTGCATGTTCCTTAATTATTTCTGTAATCTCAGTAACTTCATCCATTGAAATTTCAGCATCGCCTGAAGCAATATAAAGCAGCATATTTGTTGCTCCGTTTATATCGCTATCGTTGAGTAGAGGTGAAGATAAAGCTTCTTCGGTGGCCAGCACGGCTCTGTTTTCTCCTTCAGCTTTTCCGGCACCCATTATGGCAACGCCGCTATTTTTCATTACTGTGCTAACATCTTCAAAATCAACGTTTATGTATCCAGTAACCGTAATTATTTCGGCAATTCCCTTGGCTGCTTTTGTCAGAATATCATCGGCTTGGCTAAATGCCTGAGAAAGAGAGAGGTTGCCATATAATTCGCGTAATTTATCGTTATTGATTATGAGAATAGTATCCACATGCTTTTTTAATTCAACAATTCCTTCTTTGGCTAATTCTGTACGCTTTCTACCCTCAAAAGCGAAAGGCATTGTAACAATAGCCACGGTTAAAATATCAAGTTCTTTAGCTGCTTCTGCAATAATTGGTGCGGCTCCTGTTCCAGTACCTCCACCCATACCTGCTGTTATGAAAAGCATTTTTGTGTTGTTTTTCAAAACGGCCTTAACTTCCTCAATGTTTTCAATGGCGGAATTTCTTCCTACTGCTGGCTTAGATCCTGCACCGCGTCCTTCAGTTAGGCTAAATCCCAATTGAATTTTGGTAGGAATTGGACTATCGTCCAAATGTTGACTATCTGTATTACACAAGATGAAATCAACATCTTTAATTCCCAGCTTAAACATATGGTTGACTGCGTTTCCGCCGCCCCCACCTACGCCCAGGACTTTGATTATATTTGATTGGTTTTTAGGAGACTCAAAATTTAGCATACTACGGTTATTTGAATATACTAAAATAGCCTGAAATCGCGTCAACCTTATACTTGCTATACGTTTTTATTAACAAATTAACTGTTGATAATTGAGGCTAAGAACGATGTTCCAGCTCATTTTTGAGAATACTTTTTAAGAATAAATTATTTTAAATCTTCTGCTTCATTGTCGAAAAAATCTTGAATTTTTTGGAAGAAACTTTTTTCATTTTTAATAATTGTTTCCGCTCTTTCTTGCTGTGTGGCATTTGTTGAAGGAGGACGGTTTTCTAAATCGAAACGCTCAAACCCTTCAATAACAAGGCCAATGCCAGTCGAATAAGTAGGACTGGCGAGCTCTTCAGAAGTACCCTCGGCTAAATGTTCGTTAGGATATCCAATTCGTGTGTCTTTGCCGGTCATAAACTCAGTAAGTTGAGCGATGTGTTTAAGTAAAGCACCACCACCTGTAAGTACAATACCAGCAATTAATTTATTTTCGTAACCAGAATTCTTTATTTCGAAATATACGTGCTCGATTATTTCTTCTGTTCTGGCTTGAATAATGCTAGCTAAGTTCTTCAAAGTGATTTCTTTAGGTGGTCTTCCACGCAAACCAGGTATGGCTACAACTTCTTCATCTTTATTTTCACTCGCCAAGGCAGAACCAAATTTTACTTTGAGTTCTTCCGCGTGTTTTTTAATAATGGAGCAGCCTTCTTTTACATCTTCTGTAATTACGTCGCCACCAAAAGGGATAACGGCTGTGTGCCGAATGATTCCATCATGGAAAATGGCAACGTCAGTTGTACCTCCGCCAATATCAACTAAAGCAACACCCGCTTCTTTTTCTTCGTCGCCAAGGACAGCTTTAGCTGAAGCAATGGGTTCCAAAATTAAATCGACTATATCTAAATCGCTTTTGCGAACACATTTGAAAATGTTTTTAGCTGCAGTTGTTTGGCCAATGATGATATGAAAATTTGCTTCGAGCGAATTTCCCAGCATTCCTACAGGCTGACGAATTCCGGGCTCATCATCTACAATATATTCTTGCGGAATAACATCGATGATTTCTTCGCCTGGACTCATATTTAGATTGCGCATACTTTCCAGTAGTTCATCTACATCCTTTTGACATATTTCATCGTCAATATTCTTTCGGATAATGATACCTCTGTGTTGAAGGCTTTTAATATGCTGTCCGGCAATGCCAACATTTACATAATCAATCTTCACATTCGATTTTGATTCAGCTTCCTCAATGGCCTTTTTTATCGATTGAACCGTGTTTTCAATATTTGAAACAACCCCTCTCTTTACGCCAATGGATTCTGCCTTTCCTGACCCAAGAATTTCAATTTTTCCATGTTCGTTTCGGCGACCAACTATGGCCGCTATTTTTGTTGTTCCAATATCTAGACCTACAATTATAATGTCTGAGGCTTCCATAAGTTTATTTTTTTGTGCAAACTACTTGATTCTCGTATTTTAGATTTATAGACTTGTAAATATTCCAGTCTACTTTTTTTTGTCCTTTGATATAAAAAGTTTTCAATCGCTCCAGTTTGTTGTCCATATCTGCAAAGTCTCCAAATTCGATATAACTAATTCCTGCTTTGGGTATTAATTCAATCTCCTGGTTTGGTTTAATATATATTTGGTCTATCAACGCGTTTAAAAATTTATCGTCTTGAATTTTGGCGGCCAAGATATATATTTTTTTATAGATAGTGGGCAAATTATCCATATCATTCCCGCTTTGATTGAAGAAGGAATCTTTTAATTTAGGCAAAGCGCCATTTGCAAATAATAATCGCAGGCTGTGCTTTGGCGATAAAGGCATCACTACAGTATCTGTTCCTAAATAAAAATGCTGTCCAGCTTTATTGTAGATGCGTATAACACCTTTGCGCGGGCTTGCCTTGATTATCATATTGCCATCGATTTGCATAAACGCAATGTGCTTTTCCAAATAAGAAATCTGCCCAACTTTTTTCTCAATTTGTTCCAGTTGAAGGCTTTTTCGCTTTTGTCCTTCAATGGGCGTATAATTTTGTAAAAGTTCTGTACGAAGCTCAATTTCAGAAGTCAATATAGGATAATCGTTTTGGTTTTTAAGCTCAAGTTTCAGTTCTCCGCAAATACTATTTGCATGCTGATGCATAGCAAATACTTCAAAAACCATTAAAGCCAGTATGGCTAAAACCCACAAACTGATATTTATAATGGATTTATTCATTATTCGAAGGCTTTTTTTATTTCATCAACTAATAAATCTATATCACCAGCACCCAGACTTAAAATAATTTGAGCTTGATGGCTTTTCAAATAAGGGATAAGCTCATCTTTCCGCAAAAGAATTTTATTTTTTAATTGGGTTTTATTTAGCAAAAGAGTGCTGTTAATTCCTGGTATGGGTTCCTCTCGGGCTGGATAAATTTCGAGTAAAATAAGCGTATCGAGTAAAGCCAAACTTTCGGCAAAACCTTCCAGGAAATCGCGTGTACGACTGAATAAATGAGGCTGGAAAATACCAGTAATTTTCTTGTCGGGGTACAAAGCTTTCACCGATTGGATGCTTGCTCTAAGTTCCTCAGGATGATGTGCATAATCATCCAAATAAACTAAATCATTTCGTTTAATATGGAATTCCATTCGGCGTTTTACTCCTTTGAACGAAGCAAGTGCTTTTTTGATTATTTCAGGGTCTTCTCCATTTAAAAATGCACTAGCAGCAGCAGCTACAGCATTTTCTACGTTCAACTTTCCTGGCATTCCAAGTTGAATATTTTCAATTTTTAGATTTGGTCCCAATAATGTAAACTGATAATTTCCATCAATCAATTGGAGATTCGATATTCGAAAATCAGATGAAGTCCTATCAATAGAATACGTGTAAATGGGCAATTTAGAAATCAGGTTTTTTTCCAAGCCCTGTTTTACTAAAATTATACCTTTTGGATGAACTTTGTTTGCGAATTCCTGAAAACTATTCTTTAAGCTTTGATGGTCGGAATAGATATCCAAATGATCGGCATCCATGGAGGTTATGACTGCTAAATTGGGAGCAAGATGAAGGAATGATCGATCAAATTCGTCTGCTTCCACAACCATATTTTCGCTCTTTTCATTCAGTATCAGATTGCTGTTATAGTTGCTGGCAATTCCGCCTAGAAAAGCATTGCATCCTTTTTTTCCTTGATTCAAAATATGAGCAGCCATACTGCTAACCGTGGTTTTGCCATGTGTGCCGGCAATGGCGATGCAGTTTTTTTCGTGGCTAATTAATCCTAATACTTCACTGCGTTTGAGAATAGTATATTTTTTTTCTTTGAAAAAATTTAATTCTTTGTGCCCTACGGGAATGGCTGGCGTGTATATGATTAAAGTAGTATTCTTATTTAAAAATGTGTTTGGTATTTGTTCAAAGTCATCATCAAAATGAATATGAATGCCTTCTTCAATTAGCAAAGATGTAAGTGTAGTAGAGGTCCGGTCGTAACCTGCCACTGTTTTTTTATGTGCATAAAAGTATCTGGCCAGGGCGCTCATACCGATGCCGCCAATTCCTAAAAGATAGATATGTGTGAACTGACTCAGATTCATTGTATTAGTTTTAGAACTTCTTGTGCAATTTCAATATCGGCCTCAGGTTTTGCAAATTGTTTGATATTTTCCCTCAAATTATTCAGCTGTTTCTCATTTTTAAGCAATGATTGACAAGTATCGAAAAGTTTATCTGTCGCTTCTTTATCGGGTATTAAAATGGCTGCGTTTTTATTTGATAAGCTTTTGGCATTTTTAGTTTGATGATCCTCTGCAGCAGAGGGAAGTGGTATGAAAATACATGCTTTAGCCGTTGCGCATAATTCGGAAATGGCAATGGCGCCCGCACGAGAAATGACCAAATCGGCTGCTGCATAGGCCAAATCCATTTCGCTGATAAACTTATGAGCTTGAATATGAGCGATTTTATTTTCTTCAATTTGTTTATTTGCCTCTTCAATTCCGGTTAGCCCAGTTTGCCAGATGAGTTGAAAATCAGCTTTGGCCCACAAATCAAAATGAGCATTTATAGCTTGGTTTACGGAACGTGCACCCAAACTTCCACCTACAAGCAATATTGTTTTTTTATCACTTTTAAGACCAAAATACTTCAATGCTTGTTCTCTTTTTCCATCAATATTGATAATATTTTTACGAATCGGATTGCCTGCGTTAATAATTTTTTCAGCTGGAAAAAAACGTTCCATATCAGGATAGGCAACGCAGATGCTTTTTGCTTTGTCTGCCAATAATTTGTTGGTAATTCCAGGGTATGAATTTTGCTCCTGAATAAGCGCCGGAATTCCTTGTCTATTAGCCATATAAAGTGTTGGCCCGCTGGCAAAACCACCCACACCAACGACTACATCAGGCTTAAAATCTTTTAGAATTTTACGGGCATTCCATAAACTATTTATCAATTTAAAAGGAAAATATAAATTTTTAATACTCAGCTTACGCTGAAATCCGCTAATCCACAAACCTTTAATTTGAAATCCGGCAGCAGGAATTTTTTCCATCTCCATTTTGTCCTTTGCGCCGATAAAAAGAAATTCGCTTTTTGGATGTATTTTTTGAATAGCTTGCGCTATCGCGATAGCAGGAAAGATATGGCCTCCGGTTCCTCCGCCACTTATTACTATTTTTATATTTCTCTTTTCCTCTATCATTAATCTTCAGTTTCGGATGAAGAAATTGGAGTTGTTATACTTATTTCAGATCCAGCTTTAATACTTTGAATCATACCCAAAGCCATGGACGTAAATACAAATGAAGAACCTCCGGAACTTAATAAAGGTAGTGGCTGGCCAGTTACCGGAAGCAGATTTACAGCCACGCCCATATTTACCATAGCTTGGAACACAATGCTAAACATGAGGCCAACCGTTAACAATGCCCCAAATCTTGTCTTACAATGTTTGGCTATAATTAAGGCTCTGAAAAAGAGGGCCAAATACAAAAAGATGATAAAAAAGCCAAACAAGGTTCCGTATTCTTCAATGATAATTGCATAAATAAAATCGGCATGTGCCGAAGGTAAAAATGCGCGCTGACTACTTTTGCCGGGAAGTTTACCAACAATCGGATTAGATGCAATGGCTATCTTCGCCTGCATAACCTGGTAATTGGCATCCGGATCGTTTGTTTTATAATTTTCTATTCTGTTCACCCAGGTGTCGAATCTGGGAATGATATTTGGATCAATCTTTACTAATAAAAAAGCGAAGGCCGCTATAATGATTCCACTGCCAGCTAAAGCCAATAAGTATTTGTTTTTAACACCGCCGATTATCATCATAAAAAAAGCAGAAACAAAAATTATGGCAGCTGTAGAAAGATTTGCGTACAGGATAAGTGCCGTTATGCTTACCGTTGGTAAAAATATATGTAAAAGGACAAATACAAATACATTTTTATTCTCCTGATATTTTTCAGGAAGTTTACTTAGTGATCTGGCAAGATAAGTCAAGAGCACAACTTTTGCAAAGTCGGAACTTTGAAAACTGATATTTAAACCAGGAATCATTAACCACCGACTAGCATTGTTAATATTTAGACCTAATAAAATGGTGAGTAATAAGATTGGAACTACAAGCCAAATCAGTAACTTACTCCCTACACTGAAATATGTAAATTTTATGTTATGCATCAGATACATAACAACAAAACCAATTCCAACGATACCTAGTTGCTTAAATAGATACGATAAGGCATTACTATCTTCCTGTTTATAAGCCAGATACCCCGAAGCACTATAAACAACGGCAAGAGAAATCATTGTGAGTAAAATATAAATTCCCCAAATAATTTTATCACCTTTTAGCTGTATGCCTAAATTATTCATTTCTTAAAGTTCGTTTACAGCATCAATAAACTTGTTTCCGCGTTCCTGATAGTCTTCAAATAAATCGAAACTGGCGCAGGCAGGCGAAAGAAGAACTACATCCCCTTGCTCTGCATATTTTTGAGCCTCTTCAACCGCTTCGAATGCGCTGTATGTTTGAACGATATGCGGAATTTTTTCCCCAAAATGCGCGATGATTTTTTGATTATCCAAACCCAGACATATAATTGCTTTCACGCGACTACTAACCAGACTATCCAAAGAACTGTAATCGTTCCCTTTGTCTTTGCCACCAGCTATCCAGATTATAGGTCTTTTTATGCTGTCTAAAGCAAAATAAGTACTATTAACATTGGTTGCTTTTGAATCGTTGATATATTCGACACCTCCAATCTTAGCAACGAACTGCATGCGGTGATCCACATTTTGGAATTCGGCTAAAGAGTCCTTGATGCTTTTATTACGGATGTCTTGTAATTTTCCTGCAACACCTGCTGCCATTGAATTGTAGATGTTGTGTTTTCCCTGAAGTGCTAACTCTTTTAGTGTCATAGTAAATTTGTCCTTATTTATGTTAATGTTTATTTTTTCGCTCTCTATATAGGCTCCTTCATTTTCCACTTTGCTTTTAAGTGTAAAAGGAATAAGCCTGAAATTGACTTTTTGCTTTGCTAATTCCTGCCTGATTACAGGATCATCAGCATTGTAAATCAGATAATCAGAGGAGTTCATGTTTTGGATAATTCTCAATTTCGATTGTGTGTATTTCTCGAAACTATTTTCATATCTATCCAAATGATCGGGTGTGATGTTGGTAAGGATTGCTATATCTGCCTTAAATTTGAACATTCCATCGAGCTGAAAGCTGCTAATTTCCAATACATATATATCGAAATGATTTTCAGCTACTTGCCAGGCAAAACTTTTGCCAATATTCCCGGCTAATCCAACATTTAATCCCGCATTTTTTAAAATATGATGAATTAAAAGCGTGGTAGTCGTTTTTCCGTTGCTACCGGTAATGCATATCAATTTGGCATTGGTATAACGAGCTGCAAATTCAATTTCAGAGATTATTGGAATCTTTTTTTCGCGGATAGAATGTATCAACGAAATATGATCTGGAATTCCCGGACTTTTAATTATCTCGTCCGCATTTAGTATCTCCGAAAGCGTATGTTGCCCTTCCTCGAATCTGATTTCATGATTTTTAAGAACTTTTTTGTAGCTATCGCCGATTGAACCTTTATCGCTCAAAAAAACAGTATAGCCCTGTTTTGCTGCCAGTATTGCTGCTCCGGTTCCACTTTCTCCACCACCTAGAACAACTAATCTTTTCATTTATCGCAGTTTTAACGTGATTATACTCACCATGGCTAGCAGCAGACCAATGATGAAAAACCGCATAACTATTTTAGGTTCTGCATATCCTTTCTTTTGGTAATGATGATGAAGAGGAGCCATCAAAAAAACGCGTTTTCCTTTCCCCCGTTTTTTCTTCGTATATTTGAAATAAGCCACTTGCAGTACGACTGAAATATTTTCCATTAAGAAAATGCCAGCCAATATGGGGATGAGCAACTCCTTCCGAATAATTATTGCAAAAACTGCGATAATGCCTCCAATAGTTAAGCTGCCTGTATCTCCCATAAAAACCTGAGCAGGGTAGGTGTTGTACCACAAAAAACCTATGGTTGCTCCTACAAAAGCGCTGATAAATATGGTAAGCTCCCCAACGTTTGGTATGTACATAATATTGAGATAGTTAGAAAATATTACGTTACCACTTATCCACGCGAGTAAGCCCAATGTTGAACCAATAATTGCTGATGAACCAGTGGCCAATCCATCAATTCCATCCGTTAGATTTGCACCATTTGAAACAGCAGTGATAATTAGAATGACCATAGGAATAAATATGATCCATGCCCATTTCTTGGATTCACCACCTAACCAGGCAATGACAGATGCATAATCGAAATTGTTATTTTTGAAAAACGGAATCGTTGTTTGCGTAGAAT
>Ga0307991_1001328_pt1 | contig 17291 bp, 13 predicted proteins | sample EllFjometagen131_FD_203146 | JGI IMG/M metagenome (GOLD analysis project Ga0307991, IMG submission 203146) | Marine microbial communities from Ellis Fjord, Antarctic Ocean - #131 | ecosystem: Environmental > Aquatic > Marine > Unclassified | place: Southern Ocean | collected 2014-10-08
CCTAAAATTGTTGAACTTTTTCTGAGAGCGAATAAAAAAGTGTTTTTTATTGGGAATAGCAATAATGATAAATTTATTCCTAAAGGCTTTGGTATCGTATCAAACGCGGAAGATGCATACGAGGCTCTTTTAAACACAACGGAAACATTGTTTATTGAAAGTCAAATTGGCAAATTGGAGCTTCGTTTTAATTCATTTGGACTGACTCATTTAAAGCTTGCCAAGAATGAATATTTATCGACAAAGCTAAGCAGGCAGGCGCAAATTGTTCAAAAACAATTAAACGATTATTTTAGTGGGAAGAGCAAAAATTTTGATCTTAAAATAGGTTTAATGGGAACGGAATTTCAGTGTAAAGTTTGGACTGAGCTTACAAAAATTCCTTATGGCCACACAATTAGTTATGGTGAATTGGCCGATAATGTGGGTGATACAAACGCATCCAGAGCAGTAGGATTAGCCAATAGCAAGAATCCTATTTGGATAATTATTCCTTGTCACCGAGTTTTAAGTAAAGAAGGCGATTTAGCAGGATATGCGGGAGGGCTTAAACTTAAACAAGCATTGCTTGACCTGGAATCTAAGCAAATGAGTTTGTTTTAAAACTGTGGTGAATTAAAAGAAATATAACACAAATAGAACCTGACGTTTATTGCTTAAAGATTATTTTCTTTTTTTCAATTCCAGCAGAAACACAAACATATTCTATTTGCGAGACCGATTCAAATTTCGCCAACAAAAAAGATATCTTTGTTTAGTATTTATGAAAAAGATTTGATGATGAGTGAATCTATTGAAAAATCATATCAGGAATTAGTCGAATTAAAATATCAATTGTATAATAGCCTGTTTTTAACATTGCCTTTGGATGCCGTTGAGCAAACAGGATTGCTTCTGCCTTTGTTGCAGGAAGCTTGTATAAAGGGTTTTGAGAAAGGAAATTCACCAACACATATTATCGATAGCTTTTTTAAGGAACAGAAGTCCGATTTTGAAGAAAAAGACCGAATAGCCTTTCTTTTTAAAAGTATTCAATATATTGAACGTCAGATAGTTCTAATTGATGCCTTGGAAGAAGCGGCTTACAACAAAATACATCGCATTGGCGATTCTGATTCATGGGATCGCATTAGCAAAAAGGTTAAAAGCAGAAATCTGGAAACTCAGATGAAAACCTTGCTCTCCAATTTTGGAATTCGTGTGGTGCTTACCGCCCACCCAACTCAATTTTATACGGGTTCGGTTTTAGCTATATCCACCGATCTTACAGAAGCCATTAATAAGGGTGATGTTGCGCTTGCGCGCGATCTTTTGGAACAGCTGGGAAGAACTCCTTTTTATCGCAAACAAAAACCAAGTGTTTATAGCGAAGCTCAATCCTTAATCTGGTATTTGAGTAATATTTTTTATCCTGCCGCAGGCGAGCTACTCGATAGAATCGATCAAAGTTTTCCGGGCGATATTTCAAAAGAAAGTCAACTAATTACTCTGGGTTTCTGGCCAGGCGGCGATCGCGATGGAAATCCATTTGTTACTGTTGATACTACGATGAAAGTGGCCAAACAACTTCGATACGAAATCAGTAGCAGCTACCATCAGGAAATTAAAGCATTAAAAAGACGCTTGAGTTTCGATGGTGTTAGCAAGATTCTCAAACAACTGGATGAATTATTTTACAATGAATTGAGCAATCCCAATGATGAAAATAAAATAGAATTGGAGCATTTGTTAGCAAAATTGGATGAAATAGAGAAAATATTGATCGAAAAACACAAAAGTCTTTTCCTCGAAAAATTAGTATCCTTTAAGAGAAAAGTTCATCTGTTTGGTTTTTATTTTGCCAGTATTGATATTCGCCAGGATAGCCGTGTAATTGGGAAAGCTTTTGATGCCGTAATGCTGAATAACCCTGAACTGTTTGCACCTAAATTCCACAAACAACCTGAATCAAAACAACTTACACAATTACTAAATGTAAAAGGAGTCATCGACACCTCTGTTTATGACGATCCTTTGATAAAAGATACGCTTGATTCTTTTGGCGCAATCAGAGAAATTCAGCAGATGAACGGAGAGTTGGGAGCACATCGATATATCATCAGCAATTGTCGCGGGCCATTGGATATGGCAAAAGTGATTGCTCTGTCACGCTTATGCAGCTGGGGCAATAAAACCTTAAGCCTCGATATCGTTCCTCTTTTCGAAACTGTTGAAGATCTGAAAGAAGCTGGCCAATCGATGGCGACTATCTACAGCCACCCTGTTTATAAAAAACATCTTATCGAACGGAAAAAAAGGCAAACGGTTATGTTGGGATTTTCAGATGGCACAAAAGACGGAGGTTATCTAACAGCTAACTGGTCTATTTTCAGAGCCAAGGAAGATGTGACACAAATTTCAAGAAGAAATAATGTAGAGGTTGTGTTTTTCGATGGTCGAGGAGGACCACCTGCCCGTGGTGGTGGAAATACGCATTTGTTTTATTCGGCCTTGGGAAAAACCATCGAAAGTCGGCAGATTCAAATTACGGTGCAGGGACAAACCATTAGTTCTCATTATGGCATCAAAGAGGCGGCCGTTCATAATCTGGGTCATCTTTTAACTGCCGGTTTTGAAAACAATCTTTTTAATCTGGCAAATTCACATTTGAATAAAGATCAACGTGCTTTATTTCAAGAGCTTTCAGATAGTAGTTATCTAAAATACGAAGCCTTGAAAAAACATCCTCTATTTATGCCTTTTTTGGAAGAGAGAAGCACACTAAAATATTACGGATTAGCAAATATTGGTAGTCGGCCAAGCAAGAGAGGAGCCGACAAAAAATTAAAATTTGAAGATTTAAGAGCCATTCCATTTGTGGGTGCCTGGAGTCAGTTAAAGCAAAATGTACCTGGTTTCTTTGGTTTGGGAACGGCTTTGAAAGAACAGGAAGAAAAGGGCAATCTGCAAGCTTGCATCGATCTGTATCACTCATCAACATTCTTTACAGCATTGCTAGCCAATAGCATGCAGAGTATGAGCAAAACAAATTTTACGATTACTCAGTACATGGAAAAAGATCCGAAATTTGGTAAATTCTGGAAAATAATTCATTCAGAATTTCTGCTGAGTAAAGAAATGGTTTTAAAAGTATCAGGTTATAATGAATTTCTGGAAGATAATGCACGAAGTCGTTTGAGCATTCAATTGCGCGAGAAAGTTGTATTACCGCTTTTAACCATTCAGCAATATGCTTTAATTGAAATTCAAAAAGCAGAGGATTCGGGAAATCAGGAAACCCTTTCATTTTATCAGTCAATGGTTATGCGCTCGCTTTTTGGAAATATCAATGCCAGCCGGAATTCGGTATAAATTAATAGTTTCAAGAGCTCACACTAAAAAACTTCCTTGGCTATTTTATAGATATTGTCCGATTTTCCCATCGTATAATAATGCAAAACAGGCACTCCGGCAGCAATTAATTCTTTACTTTGCTGAACGCCCCATTCTATACCCAACTCATAAATATGTTGTTTCGATTTGCATTTTTGAACTTCAGCCGCCAGGGCCTGCGGAATGTCAACATGAAAAGTTTGTGGTAAGGCCAATAGCTGATTTTTTGCCGAAAGGGGTTTTAATCCTGGAATAATAGGAACATTTATGCCAGCTTTACGACAATTTTTCACAAAATTGAAATAATTCTTATTATCGAAAAACATTTGCGTGACTATATATTCGGCACCAGCATCCACTTTGGCTTTGAGATAAATTAAATCACTATCTAAATTGGGAGCTTCAGGATGTTTTTCAGGATAGCCGGCAACGCCGATACAAAAATCAGTTGGATGTGCATTTTCCAAATCTTCTTCCAGATAAATACCTTTGTTTAAATTACTTGCTTGTTTTACTAAATCAACGGCATATGCATTCCCTTCCGGATCAGGAACAAAATATTTTTGAGTTACTGGAGGATCGCCACGTAAAAGCAAAATGTTTTTGATGCCCAAAAAATGCAAATCAATCAATGCATTTTCGGTGACTTCGCGTGTAAATCCGCCACAAATTAAATGGGGAACTACATCTATTCCAGTTTTGTATTGTATTGCTGAAGAAATCCCAACCGTTCCTGGCCTTTTGCGAACCGTTCGCTTTTTTAGCAAACCACCTGGAAGTGTTTCATATACAATTTCTTCCTGGTGATAGGTAATGTTGATATAGGCCGGATTAAATTCGAGCAAAGGGTTTATTTTATCTTCAATATTGCTAAACTGCTCTCCTTTTAAAGGCGGTAATAATTCAAAAGAGAAAAGAGTCTTTGTAGCCTTTTTTATATGTTCGGTGACTTTCATTTGTTTATAGTTTGTTTTAACGGTTATGACTGAGTAAGCTCTTGGCGCGTTCGATGGAAATGTTTTTGCGTATGGAGTAATCGATAATTTGATCTTCATCCACTCGTCCAACATTAAAATACTGACTTTTTGGATGCGCAAAATAATAGCCCGAAACACTCGATGGTGGATACATGGCATAATTTTCAGTGAGCTGAACGCCAATGTTTTTTTCTACATCAAGTAGATCGAATAATTCCCTTTTTTCGGAATGCTCAGGACAAGCCGGATAGCCTGGTGCCGGACGAATACCACGGTATTTCTCTCTGATAATATTTGGTATATCTATCTGTTCCTCAGGTAAATATCCCCAATGTTTTGTGCGAACCTGATAGTGCAAAAGCTCAGCCAAAGCTTCGGCCAATCGATCAGACAAAACTTTTACCATAATGCTGTTATAATCATCGTTTTGATCGATATATTCCTGACTCAGGCCCTCGGCTCCATCGCCAGTACTTACCACAAAGGCGCCGATATAATCCGCTTTTTCTTCTTCCAAAGGAAGGATAAAATCGGCCAAAGAAAGATTGGGAATGCCAGATTCTTTTGCTTCCTGATTTCGTAAAAACTGAAATTGAGTCAGCGCTTTTTCGCAATTTTCATCTTCAAAAACGGTGATTGTTTCCTGAGTTTTATTGGCAGGAAAAAGGCCATATACTGCTTTTGGCTTTATTCGCGTATCTTTTTCCATTTGATCAAGAATAATCTGAGCTTCTTCCCACAGTTTTTTTGCCTCAATCCCTTTTACAGGATCATCAAAAATGACCGGATATTTTCCGCTGATTTTCCAGGCATGGAAAAAGAAAGTCCAATCGATCCAGGGTCTTATCTCAGCAACAGAATAATATTTTACCTGAATTCCCAATTGATTTGGCCGTACAATTTCTGCTGAATTTCCCTGAATTTGAAAACCATTCTTTCTTGCATCACTGAGAGAAAGTAGCGTTTTGCTTTGTTTTGTTAGTGCATGTTTTTGGCGCAGACTTTCGTATTTTTCCTTAATTTCTTCCTGAAACAGATCTCTATTAGCAGGTGAAATCAAACGACTTGCGACCTGCACACTTCTGGAAGCATCGCGCACATAAACAACTGCATTTTGATAAGCAGGCGCAATTTTTACAGCAGTATGAATTTCGGAAGTGGTTGCTCCTCCAATGAGAATGGGAATATTTAGTTTTTGGCGTTGCATTTCAGTAGCTACTTGAACCATTTCTTCGAGCGAAGGTGTAATCAAACCACTTAAACCAATGATATCCACTTTCTCATCGATTGCCGTTTGGATGATTTTTGCCGTTGGAACCATTACGCCCAAATCAATCACTTCAAAATTATTGCACCCTAGAATAACACCGACAATATTTTTTCCAATATCGTGTACGTCGCCTTTAACAGTAGCCAAAAGTACTTTTCCGGCACTTACTTTTTCGCCTGCATTTTCCGACTCAATAAAGGGGAGGTAAGCAACCGCTTTTTTCATTACCCGGGCACTTTTTACAACTTGAGGCAAAAACATTTTTCCATCGCCAAACAAATCGCCTACATTATTCATCCCATCCATCAAAGGACCTTCTATAATGTGTAAGGCAAATTTGAATATTTGTTGAGCCTCCTTTAAATCTTCTTCAATATAATCGGTTATGCCTTTTACCAAGGCATGAGCCAGGCGATTCTCAACGCTTTCTTTCCGCCATTCCAAAACCTGTTCAATGGTTTTTACTTTCTCATCGCCAATCGTATTTTGAGCATAATTCAAAATGCGCTCTGTTGCATCTTCTCTTCGATTAAGAATCAAATCTTCGACCAAAACCAATAGTTCTTTAGGAATTTCATCGTAAATCTGCAACATGGCAGGATTTACAATGGCCATATCTAAACCAGCCTGAATGGCGTGGTATAGAAATACGGAATGCATGGCTTCGCGTATTGTATTGTTTCCCTGAAAAGCAAAACTAAGGTTACTTACACCTCCACTAACTTTGGCAAAGGGCAGGTTTTCTTTAATCCATTTCGTGCTATTTATAAAATCGATGGCATAATTATTATGTTCAACAATGCCTGTTCCAATGGTTAATATATTCGGATCGAAAATAATGTCTTCAGGAGCAAAATGAGCCTGATCGACTAATAATCGATAAGCACGTTCGCAAATTGCAATTTTTGATTCATAATCTGCCGCCTGTCCATCTTCGTCAAAAGCCATAACAATTGCCGCTGCTCCATAACGTTTTATTTTTTTGGCATGATCCAAAAAGGCCGCTTCACCTTCTTTTAAACTGATGGAATTGACGATGGCCTTTCCCTGAACACATTTTAATCCGGCCTCGATAACGCTCCATTTTGAGCTGTCGATCATAATTGGAATGCGCGCAATATCTGGTTCCGAAGCTAATTGGTTCAGAAAAATGGTCATTTCTTTTTCAGCTTCAAGCATCGCATCATCCATGCACACATCCAAAATTTGTGCACCACCTTCCACTTGGTGACGAGCAACACTCAAGGCTTCTTCGTATTTTTTCTCCCGAATTAGGCGGGCAAATTTGCGAGATCCGCTAACATTGGTTCGTTCGCCAATATTTACAAAGTTTAATAATTTACTGATATTCAGTGGTTCAAGGCCGCTCAATCGCGTTTCCGTCTGAAGTTCAGGTAGTTTTCGCACTTGTGCTTTTTCCGCAAGTTGAGCCATTTCACGAATATGATCAGGCGTGGTTCCACAACATCCGCCTACAATATTGGCGAAATTATGATCTAAGAAATCATGGATGTGATTTCCCATTTTTCCAGGACTTTCATCGTATTCGCCAAACTGGTTGGGCAAACCTGCATTGGGATGAACACTCACATAAAAAGGCGATTTTTTGGAAAGCTCTTCTACATAAGGTCGAAGTTGTTCGGCACCTAGTGCGCAATTTAATCCAAGGCTTAAAAGCTCGATATGCGAAACGGAGTTAATAAAAGCTTCCAGAGTTTGACCGGAAAGGGTCCGTCCGCTGGCGTCAGTTATTGTGCCTGAGACCATTACGGGAATTTTCCTGTTTTCTTTTTCGAACAATTCTTCCAGCGCAAACAGAGCCGCTTTGGCATTGAGCGTATCAAAAATAGTTTCAACAAGGAAAACATCAATATTTCCATCCAAAAGAGCTTTGGCCTGCTTTAGATAGATGTTTTTCAAATCGTCGAAACTCACGGCACGAAACCCAGGATCATTCACGTCGGGCGATAAAGAAGCGGTTTTATTAGTTGGTCCTAAAACGCCAGCTACAAAGCGTGGCTTATCAGGATTCTTAGTGGTGTATTTATCGGCCGCATTTCGTGCTATTTTGGCGGCGGCCAAATTTATTTCATAATCCAACTCTTCCATTTGGTAATCGGCCAAAGAAATTTGGTTTGCGTTAAACGTATTCGTTTCGATAATATCGGCACCTGCCTCCAGATACGCTTCGTGAATACTTTGAATAATCTCGGGTTGAGTTAAACTAAGTAAATCGTTATTCCCTTTCACATTTTCAGGCCAATCAGCAAATCGCGTTCCTCGAAAATCTTCTTCACTTAATTTATGATTCTGGATCATCGTGCCCATGGCACCATCGAGTACCAGCACTCTATTTTTTATTTCTTCTTTTATATTTTTCATAGCTTGTTATTGGCATTTGACCTTTGGCTGTTTAGCTTGGCCATATTGTCAATTATTTTTTTATTTCGTGCTCTCTAGTATCTGCTCACGTGAGGTATATTCACGCAAAGATGCCAAGACGCAGAGCGGATTGTGCGTAAAACCTAAAATTACAAAATTAATCAGGCTTTACGCTAGCGCATGCGCATAGAAATGGAGCAGAGATAATTGCAGATGATTGATTTTTTTGTTTTCATACAGCGTTTTTCATTTATAAGCATTCAGCTCTTTTTTGCTGAATCCAGGTATTGGCACCTTACCGAAGCAGGTTGCCAGAGTTTCATTGAGCCTGGTCTCTTCGCTCTTCTTTATAAATCAAATACACCACAAATTGGGAGGAATATTTGAATTCTATGGCAAAGGTAAAGTTATTTTTTTATTTGGCAATTTAATTTGTTATCAGTAAAAGGTATTTTAGAGTAATTACCTAAAAAAGATCAGCAACAATTACCGTACGTATTATCAATGCAACACCAAAAATAATCAAACTAATTCCAACACCACGGTTAACTATTGAAAGAAATTTAGCTGTAATAAAACGTTTGATGCGGGAAGCCAAATATACTTTTGTAATATCAGAAAGAAAGACAACGGATAATGTGCCCGAAAAAAAGAAAACCATGTCGCGGGTTTCACTCATAAAGGGAGCTGCTACACCTAAAACCACTGTTGGCCAAAAAATCCACACAAAAGGATTTGCCAAGTTCATAAAAAATCCTTTCGCTATAAATGTAAAGAAATGAGGCCCGTTTTTATGAACCTCTGTTTTCGAGCTAATTTCGGTTTTATGACGATAGCTAACAATGCCAAAAACAATGAGTAGCAAGCCGCCCAAAACACCCATGAATTGATACTCTTTTATATTACTCATAATCGCGTGAGCGCCTAGAATAGAAAGACTTACTAAAAGTAAATCGTTTAGAAAAATGCCAATAGCCAGAAAAAGACCTTTGGTAAAACCTCTATGAATTCCTGTTTGGATAAGTGCAAAAAAGGCAGGTCCGAATCCAAAAAAGAACGAGAGAGTTAAGCCAAGTATTAGTCCTTCTAATAAAGAATTCATAGAGTTATGATTGATTTTTTACAAAGGTTACCCATTCGTCGATACGTCCGTTTTTCAGCACACGCGGAAATTTATTGGCGTTTCCTACTTTCTCTTTCATTTCCATATAATGAAGAAATACCTTGGGGGATATCACTTCAGCAAAAACATGACTTACTGCTTCGAGGCGCTCGACCCTATAATCGTCGTTGAGATTTTTGAGGTGAAAATCGATAATTCGGGCTGCTTCATCATTATCAAGCTTTTGATTGGTACCGATATACCACTGATGTGCAAAGCGGCCTTTGTATGGAAATGCATAAACAGTAAATTCATTTATTTCAATACCTAAATCGTTTTGTAACAATTCGATAGCGCGGTTCATGTTTTCTTGAGATAAATGTTCTCCACATACACTTAAGTAATGTTTTGTGCGGCCGGTAATAAGAATTTCGGCGTGCTTTTTATTCACTATTTTTACAGTGTCTCCAATAAGGTAACGCCATGCTCCTGCATTGGTCGATAACAAAAGAGCATACTCTTTATTTTCTTCGGCTTCGCATAAAGAGAGTGCTTGAGGATTCTTTCTCAAATCGCCTTCTTCATCAAAATTCTGCTCATTAAAGGGAACAAACTCGAAAAAGATACCATTATCAACTATTAAATCCATTCCTCTAATACCCTTGCGGCTTTGCATAGCAATATAACCCTCTGAGGCTAGGTAAGACTCATTAAAAATTATCTCTTTACCAAAAAGCTTTTCAAAACTTTTCATATAGGGCTGAATGGCAACGCCGCTATGCACAATAACTTTAAAATTTGGCCAGAGATCGTGAATTGTTTTTAAATTGTAGGTTTCAATAATTTTTTCTAAAAGAATCTGAACCCAGGCTGGAACTCCAACAACAACACCAATATCCCATTCAGGTGCTTTCTTTATTATTTCCTCCAGTTTAGTATTCCAGTCGCTAGTGCGTGAAATTTTTTTTCCTGGTTTATAAAAATGCTGAAACCAGAAAGGGATACTTGCTGCGGTAATCCCCGACAAATCTCCTTCATAATAAGTACCATTGTATTGTAAATGCGTGCTTCCTCCTATCATTAGCATGCCTTTTTCATAAAAACCCAACGGAAAATCGTATTGAACCATCCGAACAAGTTGACGAATACTAGCTCTTTTTATGCTTCTAAGCATATTGTCGGTTACAGGAATATATTTACTGGAAGCCTCTGAAGTTCCAGAACTTAATGCAAAATATTTCACTTTTCCGGGCCAAGAAACAAAAGATTCGCCATTCAAAGAACGATACCACCATTTTTTATAAATGGATGAATAGTCGTGTACCGGAACGGCCTCGCGAAAAGATTGAATAATATTCTCTGATTTAAGAATTTTAGAGAAATTATAATGTTCTCCAAAAGCGGTATTTTCAGCCTTTTGCAATAACCTACTCAATTGTTTCTCTTGTGCTTTTTCAATAGAAATATACTTATGCTTCATCTCCACAGGCCCACTCCATAAGGCATAGGCACTCTTAATCATACTTCCTAGTAGCATCTGAATTGTTTTAAATTCCAAGTAAATTTATAAAAAAATCGATCCTGCAAAAAAAAATAATTTTTAATTTGGACATGAAATCCTCTTTTGCTTTATACTTCGTTCTATTTTAGACAGTATAGAATTACATTGAGCTAAAATTACTTTCTTTAAATTCTACATGAAGAGAGATTGCTTTTTGTGCATTTTTATTTACTTGCATTGTGCAAAGCGATACAATCATATTCTTCTTATTTTTGGAAAAAAAAGAAGATGGATCTTAATCTAAAAAACAAAAGCTTTCTGGTTTGTGGTGCTGCCAGCGGATTTGGCCGAGCAATTGCAGAGGCACTTCTTGCAGAAGGAGCAAATATTATTGTAACAGCACGGCGTGAAGCAGAGCTTAAAAAAATATATGATATAGCCCCAGAGCGTGTGCAAATTGTAGTAGCCGATCTTTTTAAAGAAAAGGATCAGGATAACTTGCTGAATACGTTTGATTTAAATATACTTAGCGGTGCGATAATTAATGCAGGCGGACCTCCTGCCAAATCTTTTTTGGAAACAGAAATGGAGGATTGGGACAATGCCTATCTGAGCCTGGTGAAATGGAAAGTGCGACTGACAAAAAAAATAATCCCGGCTTTTATTGCAAATAAATATGGCCGTTTGCTTTTTGTAGAGAGTAAATCGGTAAAGCAACCTGTAGAGAATTTAGTCTTGAGCAATTCTATGCGTTTGGCCGTAGTGGGATTTGTAAAAACACTATCGCAAGAAGTGGCACATCATGGAATTACAATGAATATAATGGCACCTGGTTATCACGATACGCCTGCCATGGAGCGTATTTTCGCAAAAAAAGCCAGTGTGAAAAAGATCAGCATTGAAGAAGCCAGAAAATCAATAGAATCAGAAATAGCGATGGGAAAAATGGGCGATCCGAAAGATTTTGCGCAAATGGCTCTTCTCCTGCTTTCCCCTTCATCTAATTTTATAAACGGACAAACAATTAGTGTTGAAGGAGGACTAATAAAAGGAACTTTTGGTTAATTAAATTCAATTAATACAATCAATTGAAAATGTTAATTATAAAACTTAATCAGGCACGTGCAAATTTTGTAATTTTGCAACAAGATAATTATTATGGCAAGAAAATCGGATAAGGTTAGCAAACGAAAATTAAAGTCGTCTTATTTTACTACCATTGTTAGCATAAGTTTGGTGCTATTCTTAATGGGGCTTTTAGGTTTGCTTATTTTGAATAGTAAAAAACTTTCAGATCATGTGAAAGAGAATATAGGTTTTTCTATTGTTATGAAACCAGGAGTTAAAGAAGCTCGCACTTTAGAACTGAAAAAAAACCTCGATGCTGCGGAATTTGTTCGATATGCGGAATATGTTACACCAGAAGAAGCGGCTAAAGAATTGCAAGCAGATTTAGGCGAAGATTTTCTTGGTTTTCTAGGTTTTAATCCGCTCTTACCTTCCATCGATCTTCGATTAAGCGCCAGCTATGCCAATATAGATAGCTTGCAGGTAATTGAGAAACAACTCTTAACAAACCCCGATATTAAGGAAGTCTATTACCAAAAATCATTGGTGGAACTTGTGAATCAAAATATACGCCGATTGGGAATTATATTACTCATATTCAGCACTTTACTTTTAATTATTTCTGTCGCTTTGATTAGCAATACGATTCGATTGGCCGTATATTCTAAACGATTTATCATACGCACAATGCAACTGGTTGGTGCCACCCGTGGGTTCATACGATTGCCATTTTTACTAACGGGCATCATGCATGGTTTAATTTCAGCTTTAATTGCATCAGCAATGCTTGCAGTTATTATTTATTTTTCTATGCAACAAATGCCAGAACTTTTAACTTTGCAGGATTATAATTTATTTTTAAGCCTTTTTGGGTTTGTTATTTTGCTGGGTGTTTTTATTACCTGGCTCTCGAATCTTTCGGCAGTTAACAAATACTTGAAAGCTAAGCCTGATAAGTTATATCAATAATTCTAATTTAAGATAATGAAAGAAAAAAAAGCAATAAACGACAACGCTAAAATGTTTGTTTTTGGAAAGCGCAACTACAAATTTCTGCTCATTGGTTTGGGCTTTATTTTAGCTGGCTTTTTATTGATGATGGGTGGAGGTTCAGATTCGCCCGATGAATTTAACGAAGCCATTTTTGGATTTCAACGCCTTACACTTGCTCCTATTCTTATTTTGATTGGCTTTGCCGTTGAAATATATGCAATTATGAGCAAATCAAAAGATAATTTATAAGATTTTGATTTACTGTATCAAACAATTAACTACAAATTTAAATTGATTTATGGGATGGTTAGATGCGCTCATTTTAGGCGTTATTCAAGGCTTAACAGAATTTTTACCTGTTAGCAGCAGTGGTCATTTAGAAATTGCAAAATTTATTTTGGGCGACAATAGCCTTCCACAAGATAGTTTATTAATGACTGTGGTTGTTCATGCAGCAACGGCCTTAAGTACAATCGTTGTTTTTCGAAAAGACATTATGGAAATTCTTCGCGGTTTATTTCAATTTAAATGGAACGAAGAGACAAAATTCTCATTAAAAATTGTCCTTTCTATGATCCCAGCAGTTTTTATTGGATTGTATTTCAACGATTTACTGGGAGCTCTTTTCAATGGTCAATTGCTTTTAGTTGGGTTTATGCTTCTGGTAACGGCCGTATTATTGCTTTACGCCGATAGGGCCAAGACTACAGATAAAAAGGTGAGTTATATCGATTCCATTGTAATTGGTGTGGCGCAAGCCATAGCCATATTGCCGGGAATTTCGCGTTCGGGTGCTACTATTGCAACTTCTTTAATCCTCAAAATTGACCGGAGCCGAGCTGCGCGCTTTTCTTTTTTAATGGTAGTCCCACTTATACTAGGAGAAATGGCCAAAAACTTGATTGAGGGAAAGATAAGCTATGAAAGTTCCACTTTATTTCCGTTAACAATTGGTTTTATAGCTGCTTTTATTACCGGCTTTTTAGCTTGCACCTGGATGATTAAATTGGTAAAAAATGCCAAACTGTCTTATTTTGCTTACTATTGTGCTGTAGTTGGCCTTGCTATTATTTCTTATATGTTGTTTTTTGCCTAAAATTTTACGATTTGTCTGATTTCGATTTTCAAAAAGGAGAGTTAATACTGATAGATAAGCCCTATAAATGGACTTCTTTTGATGTGGTTAAAAGCGTAAAAGGACAAGCAAGAAGGATTACAGGCATCAAAAGAATTAAAGTTGGTCATGCCGGAACGCTTGATCCATTAGCAACAGGTTTATTATTGATTTGTACTGGCAAAAAGACAAAAGAAATAGATACTTTTCAGGTCCAGGAAAAAGAATATACAGGAACTATTTATTTAGGAGCAACTACGCCCTGTTTTGATTTGGAACAAGAGGTTGATCAACGCTTTGATATTTCGCACATTACAGAAGAACAAATTCAAAAAGTAAAAGCGCAATTTTTAGGGGAAATAGAACAAACACCACCTATCTATTCTGCAGTGAAAATTGACGGAAAGCGCGCTTATGAATATGCCAGAAATGATGAAGAAGTAAAAATAAAAGCCAAAAGAATAAATATCTATGAGTTTTCACTAATGCGGATAGAGTTACCTGAAATAGATTTCAGAATTCGCTGTAGCAAAGGCACTTACATTCGTTCTATTGCCCGTGATTTTGGTCTGGCATTAAATAATGGGGCACATTTAACCGCCCTAAGAAGAACGAAAATAGGTGATTTTAAAGTAGAAGATGCAATGACTCCGGCAGCTTTTAAATTAATGTGTTTGGAAGATGAAGGGTTTCATTTGAAAAACATTGATATAAAATAAGCTTGCTTTATTAATCCCGATTATCTTAATTATTTATTTAGCTGATATTGTTGAACTTCGAGTAGGTGTCGTTTCCAAATCGAAAGCGTGTCTTGTCAATCTATTATGGTTTATCAATACGAAAAAAATCAGCTGCAATTCCATCGGCGAAAAACAAACCTTTTTCACCTAAAAGATAAGACTCATTGCTTTTTAGCAATTGACCGTTTTGGATGTATTTTTGGGTGATCTGATCAAATTCGGCAATCCATTCATGATTAAAATTTTGTTTTAGTTCCAGCCTGTTTACGCCCCATTTGGTTCGAAGCCCTGTCATTATGGTTTCGTTCCATTGATCAGTTTTACTTAAAAATTCTTTTTCAGCAGGAACCTTGTTTTTATTTATCGATTCGATATACGGTTTGAGTTGAGAAAAATTCCAGCTTCGCGATAGTAAATCAAATGAATGAGCCGAAGGACCAATACCTAAGTATTTTTTTTGGCGCCAATAATTGGTGTTATGAATGGCATATTTATGATCAAAGGCAAAGTTTGAAATTTCGTATTGGTCCAACCCATTTTCTTTTGCAAATGCAAGTAATAGTTTAAAATGTTCTTCACCCTGAATATCATCGGGTGGAGCATATTTGCCTTTTTTGATGAGCAAATCGTACACTGTATTTTCCTCGCGAGTAAGATTATAAGCAGAAAGGTGATCGATTTTCAATTCCTTGAATTGCTCCAGATTTTTTAGCCAACTTTCTTTTGTTGCAATCGGGATTCCATAAATCAAATCCAAACTCATCGAAGAAAAACCATGATCCTTAGCCTTTTTCAAAGCATTTATTGCCTCTTCAGCGGTATGTAGTCGATTTAAATAAGTCAATTCTTCATCATTAAAACTCTGTACTCCAATACTTAAGCGATTAACTGCGCTTTTGCTGAGCATTTGCAAATAAGAGGAACTTAAATCGTCGGGATTAGCTTCAAAAGTAATTTCCGCTTTTTCATCCACTGGAAATACAGCATATATTTTATCAAAAATAATGTCTAGTTCTTTAGCATTTAAAAGGCTAGGAGTGCCTCCCCCAAAATAAATACTGTCCAAAACTTCTCCTTGCAAATAATTTTTTTGCAGTTCCATTTCTTGAAGCAAAGCACCAACTAATTCGGGCTTGAATTTGACACTTGCCAGCGAATAGAAATTACAATAATGGCATTTCCGTTTACAAAAAGGAATATGAATATAGAGTCCGGCCATAGGCTGCAAAACTAAGCTTTTTTCGTCTTCTTCTTTTTAGGTTTTGGATCGGGAAGTTGAGGTAAGGAGATGCGGATTAATTCACTCAACCAATCTCTATCTTCCAATTTATCGCCAATTAAAAAGCTGGATTTTGCGCCTGGATAAGGAGGAGATTCAACAAGATCTTCAATATATTCTCTCCCTGCTTCGGTGGGTTTGATAAATAGTTGGTTATCGCAGATTAACCCAAAAATTTTGCCATCGGAGTAGACTGCATATTCACCAAACATTTTCTTGGCAGTAATTTCGCCAGCGTTTTCAATCTGATCGAGTACAAAGTCGACATAATTTTGGTCTGAAGCCATCGGTTTTCTTTTATAGAATGATTTACTAAAATAGGTATAATCTTGCAATATTCTTTAAATTCGAATTGACATCTTCCCATAAATGAGTGCATTATATTTTTAATGTTCGAAATCGCATAGCCAAATTTCAATAAAATTATGAAACTCAGTTGATTTGAAACTTAAAATATTTTCGTTAGTGCAAAAAAATCAGTTTCTTTGCATGTATAATCCAAGATTACTTTATAAGTGGCGATAAGCCTATTGTTTATCAAGATAAAACGCAAATAATTTAAATCAAAACTATTCAACACATGAAAAAATTATTCATTTTTATTTTCGTGCTTACTATTGGATTTCAATCCAATGTTAAAGCCGACGAAGGTATGTGGGTTCCCATGTTCCTCAAACAATTAAACATCAAAGATATGCAGAAGCAAGGCTTTAAGCTTTCTGCTGAAGATATTTACAGCCTTAACCAAGCCAGTCTAAAAGATGCTATTATCATTTTTGGTGGTGGATGTACAGGCGAGATTGTTTCTCCCGAAGGACTGATTTTTACAAATCACCATTGTGGATATGGTTCTATTCAAAAAGTAAGCACTATCGATCACGATTATCTTACTGATGGTTTTTGGTCGAAAAGCAAAGATGAAGAGATTCCAATAGATAGATTAACCGTTAAGTTTATGAAGAGCATGAGCGATGTTTCTACTCAAATGTTCGAGGGTATTTCTGATACAATGAGTGAAGCTGATCGTGCTACAACATTAGGTAAAAACGAAAGCGCGCTTATTAAGGAAGCAAAAGAAGGCAATGATTATCAAGTAATTATTCGCAACTTTTTTGGAGGAAACGAATATTATATGGTTGTTTATGAGGTATATACCGATATTCGTTTGGTAGGAGCACCTCCTGAGGCAGTTGGAAAATTTGGTGCAGATACTGATAACTGGATGTGGCCTCGTCATACCGGTGATTTCTCTATTTTCCGCGTATATACTTCTCCTGAAGGAACTCCAGCAAAATTTGCAAAGGAAAATGTACCAATGAAATCGAAATGGCATTTACCTATTTCTATTAAAGATACTAAACCGGGTGATTTTGCTTTCATTATGGGCAATCCCGGAGGCACTCAACGTTATCAAACTTCTTATGGTATTGATTTAGCAATAAACGAAAGTAATCCAACCATAGTTAAAATCCGTACTGTAAAATTGGATGTTA
>Ga0307991_1001329_pt1 | contig 17276 bp, 17 predicted proteins | sample EllFjometagen131_FD_203146 | JGI IMG/M metagenome (GOLD analysis project Ga0307991, IMG submission 203146) | Marine microbial communities from Ellis Fjord, Antarctic Ocean - #131 | ecosystem: Environmental > Aquatic > Marine > Unclassified | place: Southern Ocean | collected 2014-10-08
TGAATCCCACGACCAGGCTCTGGTGGGTGACCAGACCCTTATTTTTCGTCTCATCGGTTCTGACATGTATCATCATATGGCAATTGGAGATGGAGACATCCACGTTGAAAGGGGAGTATCCCTTCACAAATTGATCCGGTTCATCACTTTGGCAAGCGCCGGCAGCGGTTATCTCAATTTCATGGGCAACGAATTCGGTCATCCGGAATGGATCGATTTTCCACGCGAGGGTAACCAGTGGTCTTACCGTTACGCCCGGCGTCAATGGCACCTGTCCGATGATACCGACTTGAAATACAAATGGCTGGCGCGATTTGACCGGGACATGATCGCCCTTGCCGGGCGGTTAAATTTTTTTCAGGTCCCCAATTCGAATATTTTAATGGAACACTCTACAGACAAGGTGATCGCCTTTGAACGGGCAGGCTTTGTATTCGTAATTAATTTTCATCCGGATATCTCCCATGTTGACTACCGGGTGCCGGCACCTGCCGGAAAATACCAGCTAATTTTTGACAGCGATGCTTCTCGATACGGCGGGCATGGTCGTCTGCTACCCGACCAGTATCATTCTACCCTTTCCGAGGCCATGGACGGTGGGAAAACCCATTTTCTCAGTCTCTATCTTCCCACCCGTACGGCACTTCTTTTGCAGCCGGTAATCATTGACTGATGCTTTTTTACGCGCAATCGGAGGCTTTTAAAAATGGCTGAAAATCCAACCCGTGAAGAATTGCAAAAAAGAATCAAAGCGTTGGAAAAGGAATCAATTGATCTCAAAAAGAGCGGGGAAGCGCTACGACAATCGGAACAAAAATATCACACCCTTCTGGAAACGACATCAGAAGGATACTGGCGGATAAATCCTGGGCTTGAAACCATCGAGGTAAACCGGTCTCTTTGCAAAATGCTTGGATACAGCCCGGATGAGATGCTTGGCAAAGCACTCTTTGACTTTGTTGATGATGAGAACCGAAAAATTTTTTTTGAACGAACTTCAAAAATATCCAACACACGTCATCGCAGCTATGATATTATCCTAAAAAAAAAAAGCGGTGACGATTTGCAAACACATTTTAATTCCTCGACAATCAGGGATGCATCGGGCAACGTTACAGGTTCTTTTGCCTTAATTACTGAAATTACGGAAAGAAAGCAGATGGAGGAGGCACTTTGCACGAGTGAAGCACAGAAACAAACCATTTTAGATGCCGCTATTGACAGGATTCGTTATGTGGATAAGGATATGAAAATTATCTGGGCCAATCGAACAACGCTCACGGATATTGATATCTCACCGGAAGATATTATGGACAAAACTTGTTATACGCTTTTGGTTGGCCGGGATGAACCCTGCATAGGATGTCCGAATGTAAAGGCGTTGGAAACCGGGGCAATCGAACGGGCTGTGATGCATCAACCCAGGACAAAAGGGAGAAAAGGAACAAGTTTCTGGGATACCTATATCGTTCCCCTTAAAAATAAGGCCGACGAGATTGAAGGTTTTATCCAGGTGGCAAGGGATATCACGGACCAGAAAAAATCGGAAAAACGTATTTATATGCTCACCCACGAACTGATAAAAGCCCAGGAAAACGAACGGAAAATAATTTCCCGTGAACTTCACGACCGCGTTGCCCAAGACCTTTCCGCTTTAAAAATAGAGTGTGCTATGCTTTTAAAAGGCCAGCCGGCGCTGCCGTGTGAAACCAAGGAAAAAATCAACAAGATATCAAAGGCGCTTCAGGGAACCATCACCACCATACGAGATCTTTCCTATGAGCTCCGCCCGGCCGGCCTGGATCAAATGGGCCTGAGCGAAACCATTTCCCAGTATTGCGAGGAATTTTCTGAAAAAACCGGTCTGCGTATGGACTTTGCTTCAGCAGGCATGGACGGTTTGACGCTTAATTTTATTACCGAGATCAACCTGTACCGCCTGGTTCAGGAGGGTCTCAATAACATCAGGAAACATGCCGATGCAAGTCATGTAACCGTCCGGCTGGCAGCCGCTTATCCAAGCATCATTCTTCGGATAATTGACGACGGCAGGGGGTTTGATGTAAAAGAGCGTCTGGCCAATGCCTTTAATGAAAAACGGATGGGGCTTCGCAGCATGGAAGAAAGGGTGCATCTGCTACATGGCAGACTTGACATTCAGTCAAGGCCGACCCAAGGCACGAAAATTTTGATTATCATTCCCCAGCAGGAGAAAAAAAGTGACCCATAAAACCACCTTGCTAATTGTTGATGACCACGCACTTTTCAGGGACGGCCTCAGGGCAATTATCGAGCGCAATCCGATGCATACGGTATCCGGTGAGGCCGGCAATGGAAAAGATGCCCTCCGAGCGGCAAAAAATCTCAAACCCGACCTGGCACTGGTGGATATATCCCTCCCGGATCAAAACGGACTGGAACTGATCGGCGAAATCAAAAAAATATCGCCTCGAACAAAGGTCATAATTGTCAGTATGCATTCCAAAATAGACTATATTGCCAAGGCCTTTCAGGCGGGAGCCGAAGGATATGTGGTCAAGGACTCCGCATCCGACAGGCTTCAGCAGGGGATCGATTGCGTCTTAAAAGGCGACTATTTCATGGACGCTTCCGTCTCCCAGCAGGTGGTTAAAAAGCTTATGGGATTACAGACAAAAGAGGTCAACATCACCAATGCCGCCTACGACGCGCTGACACCCCGGGAACAGGAGGTCATGGTTCTGGTGGCGGAAGGGTTTTCCAGCAGTAAAATCGGTGAAAAACTATTTATCAGCGTCAAAACTGTTGAAAATCACCGCTCAAGCATCATGAAAAAGCTTGATATACACAGCGTCATAGAAATCGCACGCTATGCTGCAAAACTGGGCCTTATCGATATTGATCGATGGAAATAGGAAATACCCCCCCCCTTATCATCTCCTTTCCACCGGCTGTTTTCCCATTCATAGGGGACAAACTCCCGGCCATATCCTTTTTTCCATAAAAAATGAAGCCCCGACCCTATGGACACGGCAGATAGAACGATATAATTAATATACAAACAAACGTCGATTTAATTTTAACTGCCGGGTTAATTGCCGACTTTGAAAACAGCACTCGGTCAAAGAAAAGAGGTCTTGGCTTTGGAAGAAGGATTCCCTGATTTAACGCATTTGATTCGAAGTATTCAGCGCAGTGAGGGAAATCCTGATTGCTTTGGCACGGCAAAAGGGTATTGCGATAAAAAAAACTGTGTCTGGCGCGAGTACTGTCTGAAAAAGATAGATGGGGGGTTGACAGCGTCAAATAACCCTCCGGAAACCGATGCACAACGTGAGTACCGGCAATCATATCAAAAATAAAAACGAGTGGACGACGTCTGTTCCAAATCAATATGTCGGAAATTGAAAGGAGCCATTATGAAAGATACGATGGAAAAAAGAACTTACGAACGGCGGGATTATCATGTTGCTCTTTCGGTCTCATTTTTCAATAAAAATAAGTTTTTTACCGCAGAGACGATCAACAACTGTGAAGACGGAATCTGTTTTAAATCAGACACCTTTTTTCGGCCCGGCACCGCTGTCTATCTGAGAGTAAAAAATTTTCTTCCCAATACTTCCGGCACCCGTGCTTTCGAGGGGTTGCGCTCAACATCCCTTGGGGAAATAAAATGGTGCAGGGAAGTGGCGGATGCCGATGCCGGCACTTATGAGGTTGGCGTAAAATATCCAGGTTCGGCCTATTAATGCAAATAAAAAGCAAACGAAAACAAAGGAAACCACGATGAGCATCAGAAAACAATTCCTCAAGCACAAACCGATCTGCAAAGTGACGTTCAGGATTCCGGAAGAAACTGGGCGTATATATGAAACCGCTCACCTGGTCGGTGAATTTAACAACTGGGATCTTGTTGGAACACCCATGAAAAAATTGAAAACCGGTGCATTTACGGCGACGATAGGCCTGATAAAAGGGGAAAAATACCAGTTTCGGTATCTTCTGGATGGAAAAAACTGGGCAAATGATATGGATGCCGACGAATTCAACCCCACACCATATGGGAACAGTGAAAATTCGGCAATTATTCTTTAAGGGATGGTATCAGGTTCAGACTATCATACCGGTGGAAAGGAGTGATACCAATGGCACAAAATTTCAAGATCCATAGCCATCGAGAAAAAAATAGTATCCATCTCAATCTGGCCGGGGATTTCGATGGAAATTCCGCATGTGAGCTGCTTCATGTCATTAAGCAATTGAACGGTAAAAAAATACCGATTTACATCAATACCGACGGATTACACAAAATTTATGATTTTGGATGTGATGTGTTCAGGAAAAAATTGGCACTGGTGAATGATCGGCCCGACCTCCCGGTTTTCATTGGTCGGTATCAGGCCAGAATGGCATTCCAAAATTAAAAAAAGGATGCGCTGCTTGCAAGGTGTTACCATGCGACCAAAACCAAACCCCGTTAACGATACAGGTGAAAAAAATATCTATTGCCCGTATTACGACTTTTGCCTGAATCATGCGGCTAAAAATTACTGGAATTCCTGGAAATGCAGTGATTGCGTTTACAAAACGAAAAAAAACGCAATGTCAGAGTTGCAATTACGATCTCATGAAACGATTCCATTTTATACACTGGCACCGGAAATAGCAAAAAAGCTCAGGCTTTCTTTTTGAAACTTCGGCATTCAATCTAAAAAGGAAAACAGTGATTATGAAAAATTTAGTCCGCCACATTGTTGAAGCCCTGGTTGATCATCCGGAACAAATTGCAATTAATGAAATTCAGGGGGGGCAGACGCTGGTATTGGAAGTGGCCGTCGCTAAAGAAGATCTGGGCAAGATTATCGGCAAAAGGGGGCAGACTGTCAATGCCATTCGGACCATAATGAAGGCGTCGGCTGCCAACTTAAAAAAGCGAATGCTGCTTGAAATTGTGGAATGAAGTCATCACTGCCGGAAGGCATAATAATAGCCCATCACCCTTTTCACGTAATCTTCCGTTTCCCTGAAAGGGGGGATGCGCTGGTAACGGTCGACCATGCCCGGTCCGGCATTGTACGCTGCCAGGGCCAGGGGCAACTGACCGTTAAACCGCTTAAAGAGAGTTTTAAAAAAAAAGGATCCGGCCATGATATTTTCCCGTGGGTCAAACGGGTCCTTGACCTGCAGATCTTCAAGATTCTCAGGCATGATCTGCATGAGCCCCATGGCCCCTGTCCTGGAAACCGCACGGGGGTTAAAATCCGACTCCGCTTTAATAATTGCTTTTAACAGATAAAACGGTATACCACTGGTTTGCGATGCCTGCCGGATCAGATGATCAAAGCGATTGTTTGAAACACCATTAGCACTCTTTGTGGGTGTTTCTTTTAAATAAACATGATAATCAATCGTCGAAGAGGTCGGCACATTTGTAAAATGGATAACCCCCTCACTGTCAATATAGGAATATATATCGGCAATGGCCGGAAAGGGTGTTATCTGCCAGATCAAGATAAGAGATCCACACAGCATAGTTCGAACACGGTTTTGTATACAGGCCGGTATGTATTCTAATATTTTCAATATTTCCCGTAGGTCTTGAATAATGGGTTATCGTTATAGTGCCCTGGTTCCGGTTTACTTTTTATTTAACCGGTATTATATACTACATTGTAAAAAATGTAAACCACCGAATTCAGAGGACAACTCGGCCCTTTCCAGGCAGATTCTTTAACTTTTTTAAATTCACGAAAAAACAGGTCGACAGGATACACGAATTTGACCGATCAGATGTCAGGCATTTTAGGCATTGAATATCGTCTCGTCTGGAGACTTTCATTTTTTCGAAGTTCTGGGCAGACCCTCGTTGGGGCGGCCCAAACAATGATCAAGTCTGTATCTCGAATCAAATAATGCTGCTGAGGGTCGGGAATTCCGATACCCGGCATTTCAAAATTTTAATCCGTTATTAGCAATATTTCATATTGACAATCACCAGCTATATGGTATCTTAGTGCCGGTTGCGGCTATGATAATCAAAATTGCCGTTGGGTTTCCGCTTCACTATATACAGGACAGGGATTCAGCCGGCCATCGTACAAAATCTTAAATCACCCCTTAATCCGATCTTCTAAAAGGGAATTTTTTTAAGTTTATTATGCCTGTGTGTGCTTGAACATAACGGGCTTTTAAAATACCGCCTGCGCCTGGTACAAGGGTGCGCTGGCCTCTGAAGTGCTATGTCGGCATAATGGGCAGATCGCAATTTTGTGGTGCAAGCTGTCCAAAAGTATCTAAATACTGTTATCCCACCTATAAAAGAGAACAAAGCTGTTATTTTTGGATCGCAATAATATTATTTTAATATAGAAGCGGGTTTTAAATTTTTATGGCACAATTAGAATTAAAGAACATCAGTGTAAGGTTTGGCGGACTCCATGCGTTGTCGAATTTGAGTTTTACCATCGGAAATGGCCGGATTGTGGGGCTGATCGGGCCCAATGGTGCTGGGAAGACAACTGTATTTAATGTGCTCACCGGCGTATACCAGGCATCTGAAGGGGACGTGATTTTTAATGGGGAAAATATCCTGGGCAACAGGCCCTATGTGATTTTTGAAAAAGGGATTGCCAGGACTTTCCAGAATATCCGTCTTTTTTCTAAAATGACGGCTCTTGAAAATGCCATGGTGGCTAGGCACTGCCGGGCATCCAAGGGGGTTGTGGGGGCGCTTTTAAGGACTCGGTCCCAAAAGAGGGAAGAGGTATTGATAGAAAAGAAGGCCAGGGAAGTCTTGACATTTATGGGGGTTGAAAAGTATGCCGATGATGTCGCATCCAGTCTGCCCTACGGCCTGCAGCGAAGACTTGAAATTGCCCGGGCCATTGCCTCGGAACCTGAAGTACTGCTGCTGGATGAGCCTGCCGCGGGGATGAACCCTGCTGAATCATCAGGATTGATGAAGGATATTGCACGCATAAAAGACCTGGGCATTGACGTGCTCCTTGTGGAGCATGACATGAAAGTGGTTATGGGTGTGTGTGATCATATCGTATGTGTTGACCATGGTATCAAAATTGCCGAAGGTAATTCTCAGGAAATTCAGAATAACCCGAAGGTAATTGAAGCGTATCTGGGCCAACCTGCCAACCAATAATTTTTTAAGGAGGAAAAAATGAGAAAAAAAGTTTTATTAATTATGGTTATTGGATTATTCCTGGTTCCGTTTCTATTTGGCACAGTTTCTGCGAAAACTTTGAAAATCGGTTCCATGAGTCCGTTGACGGGCCCTTATGCGTCTGATGGAACAGACATTAAAAACGGCGTTCTGACTGCCGTTGAAGTATTTGAAGAGGCCGGCGGAATGCCGGGTTATGACAAAATTGAAGTTTTCCCCCAGGATACGGCCTGTGACCCGAGACAGGCGGTTGCCGCCGCCAACAAGCTGATCAACCTTAAAGTTGTCGGTGTGATAGGCGCCTATTGTTCTTCATCAACCATCCCGTCGTCTGAAACACTGGATGAAGAAAACATCCCCATGATTACCCCGGGCTCCACCAATGAAAAAGTAACCGACCGCGGTCTTCCCTACATGTTCAGGATGTGTGGAAGGGATGATGCCCAGGCCCCTGCATCCGCCAAGTTTATGAAAGAATCATTAGGTGCTAAAACCATTTTTATCGTGGATGACAAAACAACCTATTCCCAGGGTCTTGCAGATGGTGTTGCAAAAGCCAGTGAAGCATTAGGCATCAAAATTCTGGGCCATGAGCATGTCAACCAGGGTGACAAGGATTTTTCCGCGATTCTGACCATGGCAAAACGGGAAAATGCGGATATTCTTTATATGTCTCTCCAGGGATACTCCCCTGCCGCCATGATGACACTCCAGGCAAAACGTCTGGGCATAAAATCCCAGATCGTTACCCAGGATGCCTGTTTTCAGCCTAAATTCATGGAGCTGGCAAAAGATGCCGCAGAAGGTGTTTATTTGACCTACGGGTTTACCGATCCTACAACGCCCGAATACAAAGCCTTTGAAAAAAGATATGTGCCCCAATACGGCAAGATTGCCGCCTATTCAACCTATGCCTATGATTCGGCAACCTCTCTTTTAAAAGCCATCAAGGCTGCCGGTTCTACAGATCCTGCAAAAATCAAGGCCGAACTGATGAAACAGGATTATCAAGGTGTTGCAAAACATATCAAATTCAAATCCAATGGAGACTCAGGGTCTTCTTACATTGCATTTAAGGTTGCTAACGGTGAGTTTGTTCCCTACTGGGAACCGGTGAACGGTCTGATCAAGTAGTTTTTTGAAAATAGGATGCGGCCAAAGCATTGGCAATGGCCGCATTTTTTTGTCTACACTCAGAAATTAAAAAAATTAAATATAATGGAATATTTTATCCAACAGTTCATTAACGGTTTAACCCTGGGCGGAATGTATGCATTGATCGCACTGGGCTATACCATGGTTTACGGTGTTATCCAGCTTATCAATTTCGCCCATGGTGAATTCTTTGCCGCCGGTGGATATGTCGGTGCGATTGCCCTGGCTTATTTGGCCGGGCTCGGGTATATGGAATCCAACCCGGTGATCTGTCTGACGGCTTCATTTCTGCTTTCCATGGCTTATTGTGCCTATCTTGCCGTTGGTATTGAAAAAATCGCCTATAAACCGTTACGGAAAGAATCCAGGCTGGCGGCCCTTTTGTCTGCCCTTGGAATGTCTATTTTTCTTTCCAACGGCATGATGCTCACCGAAGGGGTGTATGACAAAGTCTATCCCAGTGAGCTGTTCCAGGGCGGCTTTGATTTTGGCATGATAACCATCTCCTATCTTCAGATCATGATCGTATCTTTGACCGCCTGTCTGCTGGTGGGGCTCAATCTTCTGGTGTTCAAGACCAAAATCGGTATGGCCATGCGGGCCACGGCCCAGGACAAGACCATGTCGGCGCTGGTGGCCATCGGTAGCAACAGGATCATTTCCCTGACCTTTGCCATCGGTGCCGGCCTTGCCGCTTCCGCCGGTATCATGTATGGCCTTTATTATGGTTCGGTCAAGTACGATATGGGATTTGTCCCGGGTATCAAGGCATTTGCCGCGGCCGTTCTTGGCGGTATCGGAAACATTACCGGCGCCATGCTGGGGGGCCTGATTATCGGAATGGTTGAAATATTCGGCGCAGGATATATCTCGGGTGAGTACAAGGATGTGTTTGCATTTATCATATTGATAGCGGTACTTTACTTTAAACCAACTGGAATTATGGGCGAGAATATCGATGATACAAGAGTTTAAGAAAGTTTGGAAACAATATACCATCGGTATATTGTGGCTTCTCGGGCTGCTCTGGCCCATGCTGGGTATTCATCCTGACGGTACCCTGACCTTTAAAACTACATTCACGGTCTGGAGTTATATACTATCAGGGTCTTTTATCTGTCTTATGATCTATGTGATGAAGGCCAGTGATGCCTTAAAATTTATTACAGAACCCGTTTTCCGGGTTACGGGCAATATCAGAACTGTTACCGCGGCCCTTCCCGCATGGATCTGGATTATTGCCATTCTGGTTTTTGCATTGCTTTATCCCCAGTTTGCAGGCCGCTACGGTACTGACGTGGCCGTTAGCGTGCTGCTTTATATCTGCCTGGGCCTGGGATTAAACGTAGTGGTGGGCCTGGCCGGTATGCTGGATCTTGGCTATATTGCCTTCTATGGTGTGGGCGCCTATACTTATGCTTTGTTTAATACTGTTTACGGACTGGCCTTCTGGGTATGCCTGCCCCTGTCAGCAACGTTTGCCTGTGTTGCCGGTTGTATAGTGGGATATCCCACCCTTCGCATGAGAGGGGATTACCTGGCCATTGTAACCCTGGGTTTCGGGGAGATTGTCCGGATTATTCTCAATAACTGGATGACGTTGACCAACGGCCCCAACGGAATCCTCGGGGTCAAACCCATTGGTATTTTTATCCCGGTATTTGAAAACGGATTTACCTTTGAACATTTCTGGGTGAAAAAACTTCAGTTTTTTTACTATTTTGCACTCGCGCTGGCCATCTTGGCAGCCATCGGGGTTCAGCGGTTGAATTTTTCAAGGGTGGGCCGTGCCTGGGAATCCATACGGGAAGATGAAACCGCCGCCGGACTTATGGGAGTGAATACGTTTAGGTATAAGCTTTTGGCCTATGCCATGGGTGCGGTATTTGCCGGTCTTGCCGGTGCCTTTTTTGCCGCAAGAATGAGATTTGTCAGCCCTGAAAGTTTTACCTTCCTTGAATCAGCCATGGTATTGTGTATGGTTGTTCTTGGCGGGATGGGCTCCATCCCCGGAATTATCCTGGGTGTTATCGCGCTGGTTGCGCTGCCCGAAGTTTTCCGTGAATTTCAATCCTATCGAATGCTGATTTTTGGTGCCACCATGATTATCATGATGCTCTTCAGGCCCGCCGGTTTGATACCGGCCAAGCGCGTGGGAACCAGATCTGAAGAAAAGGAGGGATAAAAGACGGATGACAATGCAACCGATGCTTGAATTGAAAGAGGTCCACTCCGGATACGGGTCTATTAAAGCCCTGAAAGGGGTATCCCTTAAAGTCATGCCTGGGGAAATCGTGGCCATTATCGGCGCAAACGGCGCCGGGAAATCCACCACCCTCATGACCATCTGCGGTATTGTACATGCCGAAAAAGGGGACGTCTATTATCAGGGCAAGTTAATTAACAAGGTATCAGCGGAAAAATTGCCCACCATGGGGCTGTGCCAGGTACCTGAGGGACGACGGATTTTTCCCAGACTTTCTGTGAAAGAAAATCTGATCCTTGGCGCTTTTTACAGGAATGACAAGGACCGGATAAGTAAAGACATACGGCAGGCATACGACCTGTTTCCAATCCTTGGTGAAAGAAGGAAACAACAGGGCGGGACGCTTTCCGGCGGGGAACAGCAGATGCTGGCCATTGCCAGGGCATTGATGACAAAACCGAAACTGCTTCTTTTAGACGAGCCTTCTCTGGGGCTTGCGCCAATTATCGTTCAGCAGATTTTCGAGATTATATCCAAAATCAACAGGGAAGACAATGTAACCGTTCTGCTTGTGGAACAGAATGCCAACCTTGCGTTGCAGGCAGCCAACAGAGGATATGTTATTGAAACAGGTGCGATCACCATGGAAGATAAAGCGGATAAACTGATAAAGGATCCAAAGATCAGAGAGGCTTATCTCGGAGAGTAATTTTTCTCATAGTATCCTTCCGACCAGTTTTTCAGAACAGAGCAGATTTCGATAATTTTTTGCCAGTGGTATTATGAAAATTTTTTTGGGACGAGTGGTATACGTTTTGTTTTTTCGCACAAGTCCCTGGCCGGTTGTCATCCCCACATAGTGCCAGTTGGCCGCTTTATAGCAGGTGCCCTGATAACGGTCCGGATCAACAAACGTCTCCATTAATACTGGACGATAGCCCCAGCGCTCTTGCCAGTGATCTGTAATTTGCCGGCTGATTTTTCCCAATACATGGCTGGCAAGATTCTTGACGACCACCCATGGGAAAATTAAAAACCGTGAATTGTTAATTACCCAGGCCTGATTCTGCAACCGCTGTTTCGGTGTCCAGCCGATCCAGCGGTCTCTGGCCCCTATGGCTTTTGCTGCGCCGGAAAACAATATGCAGCCCAGTGGGCCCCGATCGCTTTCAATAAAATATCGAAGCGTATATCCAAAAGGCTTGTGGTATCCCAGATAATGATACCGGGCCATATATTCTTTCCATAATGCGTCGGATTTTTTGTCGGCAACGATTTCCAGCCTGACCGGCCCAAGATCTGCCAGTTTTCCATTTATTTCCTGTTGTGGCACTGTTTCTTCGGTTATGAGGGGCTTTTTTTTGACGACACGTTTGGATACCGGCTTTTTGTCAGGCAATTGTAAAATCCCCTGACGTTCCAGTCTCTTGAGTAGTTTAAGGCCCGCATCCACCTTGTTTGTTCCTGAAGCTCTATACCATTGCAGATTTTCGGCTATTGTCTGTGCCAATTCCTGCCGACTTAACTGCCGGCATAATTCAACCGTTTCTTTGATTTCCGCGATCTCTTTAGCGGTGATTTCTCGACCGCACTGGTTGATATTAATTTTTTTTCCGGTCGGCATAGACCGTCATTCCTCACATAAAATTTAAAATCGTTTCAAACAATACCGATAGCGTGCCGTTTTTTTGTTTATGATTTTTTTTGTGATAACGCATATTTTTTTTGATACCCATGATCCGCAATATTTTATATCGCAGGCCGCCACGCTTTGCCCCTTTCGGATTTTTTGTCTATCGTGCCAGGGGACAAATCATTCTATCCACCGGCAATCATCGGCAAAAGAAATATTTCAGCGTGATCCGGTATCAGGGTGGTTTCAAAATTAGGCCGGGAGACATAGCGGTCATTGAGGCGCACCACAGCACAATAACCGCTGTTGTCTATCTGGGTGAGAAGGGCGGCCACGGTCATGCCTTTCCACCAGTCATAATCGTGGCCGTCAACGGTAATCACACCTCTACGCCGTTGGCTTTAAGCACCGCCAGAACCTCGGGAAAATCAATGCCCAGTCGCCTGGCAGTGGCCACCGTGGGAATGCCGTCCCGGGTCCACCCGCGACGCTCATAGACGGCTGTCTTGAGTTTTTCGTACTGGTCCTCCCGGATTTTTCTTAAAACGGCCACCTTTTCAACAGTGCTCTTTCCCTTGATATCCACCCCGTGCTTTTCACTCAACTGACCGTCGTAACGCTCCCTGCGGGATTCATACTCTTCACTGGTTACCGGACCCACGGCACGGTATGGAATCGCATCATGCTCCCGACGGCCAAAGCCCATTTTTAGGTTAAAAATCCGTTGGAAATTATAGACCCCTTCGCTCATGCTGATCAGGTCGTCAGGCGCTGCCTCTTGGCCGGTCACCGATGTGAAGTATTGGGCATACCAGTTGACATGCTTCATGACCTTGGCCGGCTCCATGGTGTCTTTGTTGTCCTCGGGCACAATATCGTTCCATGGCAGCTTGCAGAGACCGCATAGCCCGAACCAGGTTCGAAACATGGGAAACCAGTGCAGGGCCTCGGCCTTCTGCTCGAAGGTGGGCATGAAGTTATGCACCATATCCAGAAAAATCAGCCAGGCCTCATCATGCTGGGGCCCTTTGAGGGCCAATCCGTACCCGCCCTGCTGGGCCAGGGATTCCTTGGTCATATATTCGGAAAATTCAAGGCCCTTGGATTCCATGCCGATGTCCTGCATGATAGCCGCATCCGCGCTGTATTGTTCGGCAAATATTTTTTTCATCCGGCGGATACCCTGGCCCACGATTTTACCGAACCCTTCGCCCCGGCCCATCTGGTGTACAATCTCCAGGGCAGCCATACGGTTGCCGAAGTTGAGCAGCAGCCCGTCAGTATGGGTTTCGTTGATCAGCCCCATCTCAAAGCACTCCATTACAAAAGCAATGCCGGTGCCCACTGAAATGGTATCGAGACCATAGGCATCGCAGTAAAAATTGATTTCAAGGATTGTATAGGGATCGAAGATGCCCATATTGGAGCCGCACCCGGCAATGGTTTCATATTCCGGGCCGTCCACAAATACTTTTTCCCCCTTGTAGGGCCCGGTAAAGGGAACAAAATCTCTGACGCCGTGGGAACAGGCCACCGTACACCCCATCCAGCATCCGTCAAATCCAGGGTCGAACAGGTGTTGAAAGACATCTTTGCCGATTAGACTCGCTCTGGGATCGGAGCCAAACCGATAATTATTGGTGGGGAGCAGATCAAAATCATTCATAATCGGCACCAGATGGGTGGTTCCGACCCTGGCCATTTCGTTTTGCTTGGGGTCCAGTTCGACCATCTCCCGGGAATAGAGCCTGGCAACCTTTTTTAATGTGTCCTTGTCGGCCGGCGCATTGGTGGACATGGAAACCGTGTCCCAGCGGGCCACAATCGCCTTGATCCCCTTGTCGGCAAATACCGTACCAATTCCGCCACGGCCGGCCTGTTTGTACCGGACGATCTTCCGTTTGGCATCATACCAGGTAAAATTAAGGCAGCCGATCAAGGTGTTCTCGGCACCGGGTCCTGCGGAAACCACTGAAATAGTGCGGGGTTTCCCCTGGCCAAAATGCTCGGTCAGTGCTGCGGAAAGGGCGTATCCGTCCTCGGGCAATCCTTCTGAATCAAAAATCTGAATTTTTTGATCGATACCGTCAATAAGGACCACCGCGCCGGGGGCGGTCTTTCCGGTTATTTCCATGGCGTCAAACCCTGCAAACTTCAGGTAAGGACCAAAATAACCGCCCACGTTGGAATCCATTACAGACCCGGTCGTGGGGGAGATCGCCGTGACAATGCTCTTGCCTGATCCGGGATATCCCGGCGTTCCACCCATGGGACCCGAGGCAATACAGATTGTGTTTTCCGGGTCATGCCATTGTGTGGTCCCCTTGACAGCGTGCCACATCAGCCATAGGTCAAATCCTTTGCCACCGATAAATGTCTTTTTCATTTTGTCATCCACCGGTTTTATGGCAACCGATGACTTAGAGATATCAAGTGCCAGCGTCTGGCCGGCATAGCCTTTCTCAATATCAGGCCTTTTATACTCAATCGTTTTTACTTCTTTTAGTTGTACTACAGCCATTTTATTACGCCTCCAATGGTTTGGTTTCCTGTTTACCCTTATGATGCCAGACGGCTTCGATAAAAATTAAAAGGACAAGATTGAGACTGAAAATCAGAAAATAGCAACCCACAACATGCAACAGGCAAATTGCGGCCTATGGCTCAGATCGAGTCTGCTCTTCTCTTTTTTTCATGTTGCGATAAAATTTGATCACATGGCTTTGCGCCAGAACACGCGCCTTGTCCGCAAGTCCTTTTTCCACAGCCGCCACTATGTTTTGTAGGTCCCTATAATTAGCAATAAATTCAGGCTTTTCCATGGATAGGAAATTATGGAAGTACTGATGGATATTGTCGTGAACCGAATGCAGGACAAAGATATAGATGGAATTGCGGCTGATGTTGGCCAGCTCCAGATGGATCATCCGGTCGCTTTCAATAAACGCATCACGGTCAATATCCTCCTGCTCGACAAGTTCGCAGGATTTTTGCAAAAGAGTATTGAGCCGTTTTTTATCCGAGCTGTCCGCATGCTGGGCAGCCAGAGAGGCAACCGTTCCTTCGACACCTTCTCTGAATTCACAGAGCTGCCTTAATGAAACCATCTGGGACCGGATCAGAAGTGCCAGGGTTTGGCTGGCATGCCGGGTGGTCAACGGTTTGACTATGGACCCCCCGCGTACCCCCAGTCGTATTTCAATCAATCCGCGTTCTTCCAGAACACGCAGCGCTTCACGAAGCGTTCCCCGGCTGGTGTTGAACATTTCTTTAAGAGTGCGCTCTGATGGAAGCACGTCTCCTTTTTTGAGCCGGCCGTCAAGTATGGCATCCTGAACCTGGTTGACCACATCCTGAAAAATACGAGTTTGTGAAGCTTCGTGAAACATTGGTGTCTTTTATTGACCTGATTATCGGTTTTTTATAGGTACGTATTTAAGTGTGCGTTTATACTTTGCAGGGGCCGGAATTCCGGCTATCCACAAATTTTGATAAACGAATGCGATAAAAACGTTTCTCAATGGTCTAACCATTTATTTGAATTTAGTATTTTTGTCAATATTTTTATCCAATTCAATGGAATCGACAGCTAACTAATTGTTGATAACAATATCAACAATTAAATGATGGCATTATTATGCCGTACTAAAAAAACAAATATTTTTTTTGACAAAAGTTATATAATGGTTTAACCATTAGAGATACAGGTAGCACCTGTATCTCTAATCACTATTCATTTTTAAAAACCATGAGGAGGCAGGTAACGGCATGACCTTGAAAAGAATTACCAAACATCCCATCCTTGCCATACCCGAAAAAAAGGAGGTCACCTTTACCTGGAATGATAAAATCCTGACTGGATATGACGGGGAGATGATCTCTTCAGCTTTGATCGCCAATGACATCAATGTGTTCGGCCATCATCACAAGGATAATAGCCCCCAGGGTATTTTCTGCGCCAATGGCCAGTGTTCCCAATGCCTGGTGATTGCCGACGGACATCCGGTTAAATCATGCATGACCCCGCTTCACCAGGGCATGATTCTGGCCAGTGTCGAAGGCCTGCCCGAGTTACCAGCCGAAGATACCATCGCCCCCGTCGTTGATATCCCGATCCTTGACATCGATGTCCTGATCATCGGCGGCGGCCCGGCAGGGCTTTCAGCGGCAGTGGAGCTGGGCAAGCTCAACGTGCCCACACTGCTGGTGGATGATAAGGACCGACTGGGCGGCAAACTCGTATTACAAACCCATAAATTTTTTGGGTCGGTGGAAGATTCCTTTGCCGGTACCCGGGGGTTTGAGATCGGCGATATTCTGGAAAAAAAGGTTCGGGCCATGGCCTCGGTGGAGGTCTGGCTCAGCAGCACCGTCGTGGGCGTTTTTTCCGACCATATCGTCGGTGTGGTCAAAGACGACACCTACCGGCTCATCCATCCCAAAAAACTGCTGGTGACCACCGGGGCCAGGGAAAAGATGCTCTCGTTTCCCGGCAACACCATCCCCGGTGTATACGGGGCCGGCGCGTTTCAAACCCTGGTGAACCGTGATCTGGTCAAGGCTGCCAATCGTGTGCTCATCGTGGGCGGCGGAAATGTGGGACTCATCGCTGCCTATCACGCCATTCAGGCCGGTATCGAGGTGGCTGCGGTCATCGAAGGCCTGCCCCAGGTCGGCGGATACAGGGTCCATTCAGACAAACTCATGCGACTGGGAGTGCCTATCTTTACCAGTCACACCGTGGTCGCGGCCCATGGCACAGAACGGGTGGAATCGGTCACCATTGCCGCCCTGGGACCCGACTGGAGGATTATTCCCGGAACCGAAAAAACCTACGAAGTGGATACGGTGCTGATTGCCGTGGGCCTGGCTCAAGTAAACGAATTCTATGTCAAGGCCAAAGAGTGGGGGATGGACGTATTCTCCGCCGGCGACGCCCAGGAGATCGCCGAAGCATCGGCCGCCATGTTTACCGGCAAAATCGAAGGCGTCAAAATAGCCCAATCCCTGGGCCTGGATGTGGGCGAAATACCCGTTGAATGGAATGAAAAGGCCGCCGTTTTAAAATCGCGCCCTAAAGCACCGGTCAAACCGGAAAAATTCGAGTCTACGGAAGTGGTATTTCC
>Ga0307991_1001330_pt1 | contig 17275 bp, 12 predicted proteins | sample EllFjometagen131_FD_203146 | JGI IMG/M metagenome (GOLD analysis project Ga0307991, IMG submission 203146) | Marine microbial communities from Ellis Fjord, Antarctic Ocean - #131 | ecosystem: Environmental > Aquatic > Marine > Unclassified | place: Southern Ocean | collected 2014-10-08
ATACACCGAGAGCCGTTACCCAGTTCATGGCTGATATGGTTGATCCTAAATTAGGCGAAAAAGTGCTGGACCCGGCGTGCGGTACGGGTGGCTTTTTAACTTGTGCTATAAAAAATATCAGAGAGAAATATGTAAAAACGGTGGATGATGAGATCATTCTTCAAAAATCCATTTTCGGTGTTGAGAAAAAACAGCTTCCCCATTCACTATGTATGACAAACATGTTGCTTCACGATATTGATGTGCCTTCCAATATCAAGCACGACAATACCCTTGCCAGACCCTTAAAAAGCTATGGTCCCAAAGACCGTGTTGATGTGGTTATCACCAATCCTCCTTTTGGCGGTATGGAGGAGGACGGCATTGAATCAAATTTCCCCACCGGATTGCGAACAAGAGAAACTGCTGACCTGTTTTTGGTGCTTATTATGCACCTTCTTAAAGACGGGGGACGTGCCGGTATTGTATTGCCGGACGGCACACTTTTCGGAGAAGGCGTCAAAACACGGATAAAAGAAAAACTACTGAAAGAGTGTAATCTCCACACTATAGTTCGGCTTCCCAATGGTGTGTTCAGTCCATACACAGGGATTAAAACCAATCTGTTATTTTTCACCAAGGGGGAAAAGACTAAAGACGTATGGTTCTATGAACATCCATATCCTCAAGGCTATAAATCCTATTCAAAGACAAAGCCATTGCGTATTGAGGAGTTTGAGCCTGAAAAGAAGTGGTGGAAAAACCGCAAAGAAAACGAGTTTGCATGGAAAGTGTCGATCAAGGACATTAAAGCCGGTGGATATAATCTTGACATAAAAAACCCTCATACCCCTGAAAATGACCTTGGTGACCCTGATAAGCTGTTGGTTAACTACAAGGGACTGTTGGAAGAAGTTGCCAGCACAAGGGACAAGCTCAAAAAGGAACTAATGAACGCATTGGGGGGAAAAGCCTGATGAAGCTGGATACGTTCTTTGATAATTTTGGCTTGCTGGCTGATGCTCCCAATGGTGTTCAGAAACTGAGAGAAATGATTCTTCAACTGGCTGTTCAGGGCAACTTAGTTCCGCAAGACCCGAAAGACGAACCGGCATCGGTGTTGCTTGAAAAGATAAAGGCAGAAAAGGAACGGCTTATAAAAGAAGGAAAAATCAAAAAGACTAAACCGTTACCATCTATTAAACCTGGTGAGATTCCTTATGAAATACCAATCGGATGGGAATGGATACGACTGGGAGAAATGGGCTTTACACAGACTGGGACTACTCCTTCTAAATCAAACCCCGCTTATTTTGGTAAATATATTCCTTTCATTAAACCCGCTGATATTTTTGAAAATAGCGTAAACTATGAAAATGAAGGCTTGTCTAAACAAGGTTTAAAACATGGTAGGTTGATCGAAAGCAATTCAGTTTTAATGGTTTGCATTGGCGGTTCAATAGGGAAGGTAAATTTTATTGAAAGGGCCTGCTCATGTAATCAGCAAATAAACACCATAACACTATATGCAGGTATTCTCTATAACTTGCTAAATTACTTTATGCGTTCACCATACTTTCAAAATGAGGTCGTGAGCCGTGCTCCTAAAACTACGTTACCAATAATAAGCAAGGGAAAGTGGGAATTGATTCCAACACCCTTGCCCCCAGCAAACGAACAAAAACGCATCGTCGCCAAAGTGGACAAGCTAATGGCCCTCTGTGACGAACTGGAGGTACGTAAACAACAAGTCAGTAAAAACTGCATCCAACTAAACGATGCTTCAATTCACAAACTCCTTACAGCCCGTAAACCCAAGAAATTCAACAAGCATTGGCAACGAATATGCGACAATTTTGACCTTCTATACAACAAACTGGAAAATGTTACCAAGTTGCGCCAAGCCATTCTTCAACTCGCTGTTCAGGGCAAATTAGTTCCACAAAACCCGAAAGATGAGCCAGCATCGGTTTTGCTTGAAAAGATAAAGACTGAGAAAGACCGGCTTATAAAAGAAGGGAAAATCAAGAAGTCTAAGCCATTGCCGCCGATTAATCCTGATGAAATATCGTATGAACTGCCAAACGGCTGGGAATGGGTCAGGCTTAGCATTTTATGTGAAACAATAACAAAAGGATCATCGCCCAAATGGCAGGGGGTTAATTATGTAGATTCAAGTGATGGAATATTATTTATAACAAGCGAAAATGTTAGGAACTATTATTTGAAATTGGATAAGGCCAAATACGTTGAAGTAAAATTTAATAAAATTGAGCCAAGATCAATTCTGAAAAGAAATGATATATTGATGAACATTGTAGGTGCGTCTATTGGACGTACAGCGTTTTTTGATCTTGAAGAAGTAGCAAATATTAATCAAGCCGTTTGTTTAATTAGGATGCTTAATACTAACCGTTTTTTTGAAATGAAATATTTTCTATATTTCTTTAATAGCCCGGTTTGTATTGGCTACATGTTTGATAAACAAGTTGATAATGCACGGCCGAATCTAAGTATGACAAATATTTCTCAATTCGCAATCCCCTTTCCCTCTAAAAATGAACAAAAACGCATTGTAGCCAAGGTTGATCAGCTAATGGTCCTGTGTGATGAACTGGAAACCAGCTTATCACAATCTCAAAAAGATTGTAACAGATTAATGGAAGCGACTGTTGCTGAGATTTTGGCGGCATAGCCTCAAAAGCTTGTCAACCTAAACACCCCTTCAAGTTCTATTCTAGCCTTCTAGTTATGTCTTCTAGTAATTAATATTTATAGTGCCATTATATATCATCATCTAGATATCATCATCTAGATATCATGGCGCCTATCATTGAACTAGCCAAACACATTGATATCCTTATATTTTCTTAATTTTTTTTCTTGACAAACAACCATCCATAAAATAAATTATAGCCATGGGTTAGTCACATAAATATTACTAATTAAAGAAAGGGGGTAGTAAAATGAATTTTAATTTTCAAAAGGGCAATAATATGAAATTTAAGGGTAACCAGGAGATTCTTTGTGAATTGGGAAAGGTCTGGGATAAAGTTGATGGGATTGATAAAGTGGCAAAAGAAATTTTGGATGAAGATAACCCAATCTTGGAAAGCATAGGGTTTGCGTGGGTTCACATAATGAATGCATACATGGAAATCGAAGACAATCTTGCCCATGGAAATGGAAACAAGCTTGAGTTAAAAACATTAGCTCAGATAATCGACGTCCTCACAAGAATTAAATGGACAGGAACAAAATCCCGACACGGACTGATTGAAGCCTACCAAACTGCTGTCCAAGATGTTGCTAAATTCAACGATATCCACCGTAACACAATAGCAGATGCCTGCACAAGAAGGCTTCGGCTCGACGGTCGAGACGATTTCCTTGAATTAATAGAAAAGTGGCTGGAAGGTGATTCAAGATGCCTAAAGCTTACCCTAAAAGCGCATTGCAACATTTTTGAACATTGCTTAATTGATGAATTCTTCCAAAAGAAAAAAGGATTCCGGGAAAATTACTAAAAGATGGAGAGTCCGAGGGTAAACATAGCAAACCAGATAAGGGTCTCTATCAACTTCTAACTATAAATATCAACCCCTTAATATTTTTCAGTTATCCATTGCAGATAAATATACAGATGCTGATTTGCAAATAAAAACTTTAGCTATGAAACATAAAACTTTTTGGGGCCTTAATGAACACTTTGATCAAACAAATAGAAGGCTTAGTAAAAAAAAGAGAAGTTGAGATACACGTACGGATCATCAAAGAGAAATATTCAGCTTCGCAAAGCTACATAGATGATTTAAAGGGCTATAAGCGGGGCATATCTGAAATGGGGAGGGAGATACTAAACTTAATAGAAACCCATACAAAGCTATAGAATTAAAAAGGAGATATAAAAATGATACGCCTTCCTGAAATTTGGGATATCGTCCAAACACGCATTCCCAGAGGTCAATGGGTGTCGTTGAATGAAATTTATCAGACTGTAACCCAGTACGGGAATTTAGATGATGAAAATTTTGAACCGCAATCTCCAAGTTCGGATTTGCCAAAATGGAAAAGAAATGTTCGTAATGTTTTGCAATATCGCAAACGCAATGGTCAGATTAAATGGGATGGTGAAGCTAATTACCAATTGCCGGAATAATGAAAATTTCATAAGTTGAATCGGCAATATAACCTAATTCCATTATTCTAAAGGAATTAAAATGATTACTTGGGAAAATTATCCAGATTTTTTAGAGGCCGCGAGTTAATCTGATGCGCTCTCTTTAGAGGGTTCCTTTGGGAAAAGCGCGAAAGAATTAACACTCAAACGTGATTTTTTAGAACAAAAGGTATTTTTTTCGGCATGTATAGATGATTGGCTTTCAGATGAAAACCAATACGGAAAAGATGAAGTTAAAAAGCTAATATTTTTATTTATTAAACTATATTCTGAAGCTATTCATACAAGTGGCCAGGAGGCAATAGACGTCCTTATCCTCTTTTATGACTGGATTAGCAAAAAACCCTGAAACGGAGTGTATGTCATCGTTTACCTATTGCCATCAGCTAAAACCCGCAAAGTTATGCTTTTAGATATGATTGATTCAGAGTCAATTAGAGCTTGCTAACAAAAGAATAAGGCCAAAAACTTGTCAACTTTCTTGTCAACCTAACCTCATTTTCGGACCACTTAAACCATTCCACCTTCAACAAAAACAAAAACGGGCGCTTCATGTTTGTTCAGCCATACATTGAAGTAGTCGCAAAATAATTTTCTTATTTAGTGCCCGAACGAAAACTAGGATTTTTTGTTAAGATCAAGGAAGACGAAAATTTTAACCACAGGAATATTGGTAGTATTTCGAGGATTAAAATTTGAGTCTGACCCCAGAGGAATAGGCTACGCATTCCACAGGGCAGGCGCAGATATTGACGGAAAAGACAGTTTTCGTTCAGGCACTATTTATTATAGAGAAACGAAGTTCTAATTTAATGTGCCCGCTGTTGAGGATACTTCCAATCTTGATCAAGTGAGGCGTATTTTAATCGATAAATTCCTTCATAAGTGAGGGAAAAAGGGTGGGGTATCCGGAACCGTTTGGACATTACGTCGATGGCTGTTTTTTGAAATAAGAAAGTGCCGGGCTGAAGAGATGTAATGAGTAAATCTATTTTGTAAAAAATTTTTTTCTGTTTTTCCAGATCTTTTTCTGCAATCCCCTTTTTAAACAGGCCGGTTACTGTTGGATGTTTAAAACAGCCGGCAGCGGATTTTCCATTTTTAATATAAGACCAATTCGTTTGTAAGTATTCAGGATTACGATAGGCACCTCTAAGCTCTGTAAGCACAGCTTGAAACTGGTTATTTCTAAAGTATCTTTTTTTGAAGTCCTCAAAAGGAAACGCCCGAAGTCGTACTCTGATACCAAGATCGTTTAAGCAAAGCTGAATATAGGATGCCACTTTTTTTTCGATCTGGCTTTCGTCAAATACAAAGATGGTGAATTCAAAGGGCCTTCCCTCTTTGTAGAGGCAACCACTTTCTTTATCATAAATCCAACCGGCTTCTTTTAAGAGCGCCATGGCCTGTTGCGGGTCAAAGGGCAGCGGCTTTACCTCAGGATTGTGATACGGAGAGCCAACCCCCATGGGCCCGTTTGCAACTACTCCATTGCCTTTTAAAATGTATTTTACAATATGTTCACGGTCAATGGCATAAGTTAGGGCCCGACGTACTGCTGGATCGGAAAACAGAGAATCGTTAGTATTGTAAAGCAGAATTGTATAAAAGCGCAGAATATACTGATTGAAATAAAACCTCTCTTGGTATTGTCGCATCATCTGAAAGTTTTTATATGAGATTTCCTGGGCAATATCTGTCTCGCCGGCAAGGAGTCGTGTCCACGCCTTTTCCCTATCCGGTTGAAATAGGAAAATGATTTGATTCACGGCAGGACAGCCCGCACAATAATCTTTATTTGCCTCGAGGACAACCATACTGTTGCCTTGCCTTAACTTGAATTTGAACGGTCCGGACCCCACAGGATGATAGAAAAAGTCGATATCCGTACCATCAGGTCTGGGTAAAATCGGTGTGTCCCATATTTTGACAAGAAAATTGGGATAATCATCCTTTAAGCGGATGTGGACATTATGATCTGAAAAAGCTGAAATATTATCCACCTGAGAGGCTATATCGTTAAGGAAACTTTTCAGGCTAATATTCAGAGAATAAATGACATCTTCCGGCGAGAGGATTTTTCCGTTATGAAACAGAACATTCTTTCTGATATGAATCGACCAGGTAAAGCTTTTCCGGTCATAGCTCCAATTTTGGGCTAAATCAGGCTGAAGTTCTTCGTTTTCGTCCGGGATAAAAAGGAAGCTATAAAGTAATGGAAAAACATTGGTTGAACCACCAAAGAAAACTTTGGCAGGATTTAATGATGTAAATGGAGAATTCACATCATATCTAAGCACATTTTCGTTGAACAGGTTCTTTCGTCCGGGAGTGTCATCCGGTTTTCCGCATGAAAATGCAATATTAATCAAAAGAATAACAAACAAGAACGAAATTAGGCGATTATGTTTTTTTAAATTCCTCGGTAGCATGGTATTTTGAAGGTCTTTAATTTATTCATATACGATCACGAATCAGTTTTATTTTCAATATATAAAACAAGTTGTTCTATCGTAAAGAAAAATTCAATCTCACGGGGCTGAATAACACCCAAAACACATGTTCCAAAAATAACTACCCCAAAACGGCACAGTTCATTTCAACTATCTGAATATCCATCACATTTATTTTTTTGCAGTCCAATTTTTGAGTAGGTTTAAACTAAACTTAAACCATTCTTAAACTGCACCTTATAAATCTTATTAAATCCAACCATTTGAATTTATGTCATTTCTGTTTATTTCCATTACTGAAAGCATGAATGGCATGCAAATTGCTGAAATATTACTTAGGTGGGGATTTTGGACATCACCGATTCCAAATTTCTTATTTAATAGTTTAAATAGCTTTTAATTGATGAAGTTCCTTTGAGGCTCTATTGCCCGGGAGGAAAACCTATGGACTTTTTACTGCAAAGATTAACAGGTGATATTAAGGACTGGTATAATAAGTGTTTTGACGGGCTGGACTTGGAAGGCCATTGCAATCGCCACTGCGACATCGCAGAAATCCATTATGACGCTAAGCGCTTTAATACCGCATTTGATTTGCAAAAAGAAAGAAAAGTTTTTCTGGGAGAAGTCCAGCAAATTATGAATTTAGAGGTAGTTAAATTGCACAATCAAATATAAAGGTATTTTGCTTTCAATGCAAATTTTTATGGGTTGTTGTCCAAACAGGAATTCCAAATACGGTTTATATCCCAGGCCAGGCGTGGAATGATGCCAAAACCAAATACTTGCTGAAAAATAAATAAAGAAATCCGGAATTAAAAAAGTCCGGAATTACAGTAAAGGAGGTACATTATGAGTGAAAAAAAGAGAATCCTTGTGGTGGATGATGAGCCGGATTTCTGCGCCATTGTCCAGGGCCAACTGGAAAAAGAGGGCTTCGAAGTCGAGATCGCTTACAACGGCATTGAAGGTCTTGAAAAAGTACATGCCAATCCGCCGGACGCCGTTGTTCTGGATGTCATGATGCCCGAGATGGACGGATACGAGGTGTGCAGGAAGCTGAAGGGGGATGAAAAATGTGTTGACATTCCTGTGGCTCTGCTGACTGCCGTTGCATCTCATGTGACATCAACCCGCTATACCCACCGGGACGGTATGAGTACCGAGGCGGATGACTATATCGCCAAACCGGCTTCAGCTGAGGAAATCGCGGAGAGTATCAAACGACTTATCGATTAGTAAGAAATCATGGGTTGTTCGAAGCCTGTAATTTATAATTTTAAATTGAAGATTGACACCGTGTAATTTTGAGTTTTCAAACGTCAATCTTCAATTTAAGGGAGGGAATAAAGTCATCTCAACCTATTGAGATTAAAGGAAGCAAAAAAAGCATTTTTATCGGAATTGACCTGAACTACGAAGGGATTGAGACCCTTTATTTTGGTCGGGTGTAAAAGCACCTTTTCGCACAACACTGAAGGCCTCTCTGCCTCATGTTACCTGACTTTCATACCTGCTGTATGCATTGACGTCAGCTAAAAGCCGCGAAGTTGTATTTTTAAATATCAAGCGATGTGATGAGCCGACTTTCGATCCTGTGAAATCAAATTTAGGTCGGGGCCAATTAAAACCAATGTAAGACTTATTCTGATAGAAGGTCGCTTCAGAGTCAATTTATGCTTATGAGGGGAATAACCGTCAAAAATTTGTCAACTTTCTTGTCGAGACAACTCTATTTTCGGACTATTTAAGCCATTCCACATTTCACAAAAGTAAAAACGGGAGTTCGTTAGAACTTTCTGCTGTTTTTGAAAAAAGAAATATCATAGACGCTTTTTGGCAAACGCTCTACCAGATGCACTTTTTAAGTACGCCTCAAAATTGAGGGCCTTTTGGCGATCTGTGAAGGCAATGGCTGTTTTGATCCGCCATGGTTTGTTTTTTGATGTGTGGGGATTGTTTCCATGGTTATGGGACTTGAGGCGAGATTCGAGGTCTTCTGTAAAACCGATATAGAATCGGTTCGGACTATTTTCCGATTCTAATATGTAGGTATAATAGAATGTCATCCGACTTCATTCAAAAAATTACGTCGCGATACATCCGACTTCATATGGGAATTACGTCGCGATAAATCCGAGTTAATTCGAAAAATTACGTTGCGATGGAGAGGCGTGCCGAGCCGTAGCTTCAAGTATTAAAGATTAATTGTGCCCGCCTTCGCCGCAGGCTTCGGCGCGGCAGCCTTCACTTTCCGCTTCGCTCCAAGCGAAGGCTGGTCGGGGCGAGAGGATTTGAACCTCCGACTTCCTGCTCCCAAAGCAGGCGCGCTGCCAGGCTGCGCCACGCCCCGATAAACATAATTTTCTATCATGATTTTAATGCGCATGCAAGTACATAAAATCGACTATCGAACTTTTTTAAAAAAATCGTCAATGCCGTTTCGGATGCCTTGGGCAATATTAGATAACACGCTGGTATCTTGTAATGATTTTTCTTCAGCCGGATTGGTGATATATCCGATTTCCAGGCAGACGGCGGGCATATCCGCCCCTTCCAGAACCTTTAGCGGCGCACCTAAAATTTCACCTTTTTTGAATAGGGTCTGTTCGGTGATCCGATTCAGCAACAGTTTGGCAAGAATTTTGCTTGATGTTTGATGCCTGTTTTGAATGTCGAACCAGGCAGACTCGTGGTCAATTGTTTCCAACGTTTTAGAGGGATCCGTGTCGGGTGTTAAAACCGATTCAGATATTCCATTGAAAAAATAAAGAGTTATACCGCTTGTCTGATGAAGAAAACTTCCGCCGGCATGAATGCTGATGAAAAGGTCTGCGTTTGCATGGTTAGCCATAGATGTTCGGGTAGGGATATTTAGAAAATAGTCATCGGTTCTGGTAAGAATTACGTGGTACGTATTCTCCAATTCTGCGGCCACCGTTCTGGCCAGCTCCAGAGTCACATTTTTTTCAAAAGTTCCTTCCGGACCCAAGGCCCCGTTATCATGTCCTCCATGTCCCGGATCTAACACAATGGTTTTTTTTTGCTTGGCAAAGATCGGTTTTTCGGGGGTTGCTTGTAATGGTTGGGAGCACATAAGAATGATCCCTAAACCAAATAAAAGGCCATACCGTTTTATAAAAAATGGATGATAACCTGCTGACATAGAAGACCCTTTTGTTGCTTTACTTGACATGCACTGGATTTGATATTATAATTTCAATTTGTATTCTGTTGAGATTTAAATATATTGTCAAGTTATAGTTTACCGTTCTATTCAACCCGTTCTTTTTAACCTTAAAAAACGGGTTGGCAGCAAAATTTAAGGTCTCCTATAGACAGACACCGGATTAAGTTGCGAGAGTGGCGGAACTGGCAGACGCACTGGACTTAGGATCCAGCTCTGGTAACAGAATGGGAGTTCAAGTCTCCCCTCTCGCACCAGTTTTTTAATTTATGCTAACTTGTTAGAAAGGATTTTTATGAAAGTTACGGTAGAGAATGTGAGCAGCGTTAAAAAGATAATGAATGTTGAGATTCCTGAAGAAACGGTTGTTCGTGAACTGAACGATGCCTATAAAAACCTCAAGAAAACCGCTAAAATAAAAGGGTTTCGCCCGGGAAAGGCACCTCGTTCGGTTTTGGAGCCGTTGTTTAAAAAAGATGTGCATAATGATGTATCTTCCAAGCTCATTCAGGATTCTTTTATCGAGGCGATCAAGGAAGCCGATCTCGATATTGTGGCAAAGCCGGAAATTGATCCGCCCGGGCTCGATGAAAAGGGGCCTTATACATATGCTGTCACGGTGGAGATAAAACCCAAAATCGAGAAAATCGATTTCAAAAACTTAACCCTGAAAAAAATTCTCTACCATGCTACGGATGAAGAAATGGATGCACAGCTTAAAATGCTCCGGAAAAATTTGGCAAAACAAAATCCCATAGCAGAAGATCGAGGGGTCCGGGAAAACGATTTCGTTCTGATGGATTATGAAGGATTTAAAGACGGAAAACCATTTGCCGAAACCCAGAAAACCGAAAACCACACCATGAAAGTTGGCGAGGGGCCTATTTTAAAGGAATTTGACGATCAGCTAATCGGGATGAAGGCGGAGGATAACCGGGAAATAAAAGTAAAGTTTCCGGAAGATTATCATAACGCAAAGCTGGCCAACCAGGAAATAACCTTCCAGGTAACGCTCCATGAGATCAGGGAAGAGGTGCTTCCGGAGATTGATGACGAGTTTGCCAAAAATTTTGGGCAGTATGAGACATTAGATAACCTCAAGGAGGCCATAACCAAGAACTTGGAAGAGGGCTACGTCAAGAGAGCAGAGCAGGAGATGAATGAGCAAATTTTTAAGAACCTGATCTCAAAAACAGAATTCGAGTTGCCGGATTCAATGGTCGACTATGAACTGGAACGGATTATTGAAGAGGTTGAACGGACTTTGGCGTATCATAACAAGTCAATGGAAGATCAGGGGCTGTCCAGAGAAATGCTTTTGGAACAACATCGTGAACTGGCAGAAAAAAAAGTAAGACGGCATTTGATTTTAGACAAGATTGTCGAGCAGGAAAACATGACCCTTTCGGATGAAGAACTAGAAACTGCGTTTAATGACATGGCCCAAGGTTTTAAACAACCGGTTGAAGAAATAAAAAAGTATTATGGTCAGAATAAAGACACCCTCGAATTATTTAAACAGACGCTACTTGAAAAACAGGCTATAGACCTTATTATTAAAAACAGCATCATCGAAGAGGTAGAGCCCGGCTTAGAGCAACAATCTGAAATTTAAATCCAACGGTTTCAAAGAACTAAACTGTTGCGAATAAAAAATACAAAGTTATAAAGGAGGCGATTTGTGCCACTAATACCAATGGTTATAGAACAGAGCAGCAGAGGTGAACGCGCCTATGATATATATTCGAGGCTTCTCAAAGATAGAATCATTTTCCTTGGATCGGCGATGAACGATGAGGTTGCAAATCTTTTGATTGCGCAGCTTTTGTTCCTCGAATCCGAAGATCCTGACAAGGATATCAATTTTTATATCAATTCCCCCGGCGGTTTGGTGACAGCGGGTTTGGCGGTGTATGATACCATGCAGTATATTAAACCGGATATTGCCACCGTATGTATTGGGCAAGCAGCCAGTATGGGAGCGCTTTTACTGACTGCGGGTACAAAAGGCAAGCGCTATACCCTTCCAAACGCAAGGATTTTGATCCATCAGCCCATGGGAGGATTTCAGGGGCAGGCATCGGATATAGCAATACAGGCCAAAGAGATCCTTCGTATGAAGGAGACTCTGAATGAAATTCTAGTGGTGCATACCGGAAAGGATTTAGCGCACATACAGTCTGATACGGATCGTGATTTCTTCATGACAGGCGAAGAGGCAAAAAAATACGGGATCGTCGATCATGTTATCTCTAACAGAGATGATCTTGATAAAATAGAAAAAGTGGAGGATTAACATGTCGAAAAAAGGGGATATGAACGACAATCTCTTTTGTTCGTTTTGTGGAAAAAATCAGAAAGAGGTGCAGAAACTGATTGCCGGTCCAGCGGTTTACATCTGTGACGAATGCATACAGCTCTGCAGTGAAATCATTGAAGAGGAAAAAGAAAAAGATGTAGACGGTATGGAGCAGCTCCTTTTTCCAAAAGAGATAAAGGCCATGCTCGACGATTACGTGATTGAGCAGGATGCGGCCAAAAAGACTCTTGCTGTTGCTGTTTATAATCATTACAAGCGTCTTGATTCTTCAATCAAAGCCAGTGAGGTTGAACTTCAGAAAAGCAATATCCTTCTTATTGGACCCACCGGCTGTGGAAAGACATTGCTGGCGCAGACCCTTGCACGATTTCTAAATGTACCCTTTACCATTGCCGATGCGACCAGCCTAACCGAGGCAGGCTATGTGGGTGAGGATGTTGAAAATATCATTCTTTCCCTGCTTCAGAACGCGGATTACGACGTGGAAAAAGCCGGGCGGGGCATTGTTTACATCGATGAAATTGACAAGATTGCACGCAAATCCGATAATCCGTCCATTACCCGCGATGTTTCCGGAGAGGGGGTTCAGCAGGCATTATTGAAGATTATAGAAGGAACCACCGCCAGTGTGCCTCCCAAAGGCGGACGAAAACATCCGCAGCAGGATTTTGTCAAGGTTGACACCTCTAATATACTTTTTATTTGTGGTGGAACTTTTACAGGGCTCGAACAAGTTATTCAGCGGCGTTTGGGTTCTAAAGTTATGGGATTTGGCGCCAAAATCGTAAAACAGGAAGAAAAAAGTATCGGTGAAACCCTGAAGCTGGTTCAGCCCGAGGATCTGATAAAATACGGTTTGATTCCTGAATTTTTGGGTCGTCTGCCGGTTATTGCAACCCTTGGCGAATTGAATGATTCTGCTTTGATAAAAATACTCAAGGAGCCGAAAAATGCCCTTATTAAGCAGTTTTCAAAACTCATGGAGATGGAAGGCGTAAACTTAAGATTTACAGACAGCGCCCTTTCTGCCATTGCCAAAGAGGCTTCGAAAAGAAAATCCGGCGCCAGAGGCCTTCGTGCCATTATAGAAAGCTGCATGATGGATATCATGTATGAAATTCCTTCTATGGAGAATGTAAAGGAATGCGTCATCGGAGAAGATACGGTGATCAATAAAGAAGATCCCATTCTGTTGTTTGAGCAGCCAAAACAACAAGCACAAGACAGCTAAATATCTACCAAGTCACCGCTTAGAAGATGTGGCCCTTAAAGGGTATCGAAATTGTAGTTGCTTGTAAAGTCAAGATGCTGGATACTTGATACTGGATTTAACCATGGAATTATCCTTGATTATCCAGCATCCAGAAACCGGTATCCAGTATCTGTCGCAATTGCAACAAAAATTTGGACCGTGCAATTATCGACAAGATTTTGTCGATCTTGTTTTAATAAGCGCATAGAGGTGTAATATATTACAATGATTAACTTGCCGAAATTTTTTAAGGATAATGATTCGGAATCGCCGGAATTACTGCTTCCGTTACTTCCGCTTAGAGATATAGTGGTCTTTCCACACATGGTTGCCCCCCTTTTTGTGGGACGTTCAAAATCTGTGAAAGCCCTTTCCGATGCGATGAACACCGATAAAAGAGTTTTTCTTTCCACTCAAAAAACGGCGGGTATTGACAACCCTACGGAAAAAGACATCAGCCAGGTAGGAACCATTGCAAAGATACTGCAACTTCTTCGGCTTCCGGACGGAACGGTAAAAGCTTTGATTGAAGGACAATCCAGGGCTTCTATTGTCCGTTTTATCAGGAACCAGGACTTTTTGCAGGTGGCACTGAAACCCATCGGTGACACTGAAATTTTGCCTGCCGAGGGCGAGGCTCTGATCCGGGCGATTCATGATAGTTTTGATGAATATGCTAAATCAAACAAAAACATCTCAAAAGATCTCGTGAAAACGGTTTCTGCTATCTCAGATCCTTCAAAATTGGCTGATACGGTGGCGGCCCATTTTTCTTTTAAAATAGATGATAAACAGCGTCTCTTGGAAACGGTTGTTATGGAAGAGCGGCTGTCTCTTCTGTTAAGCCTGATAAAGATGGAGATCGATATTTTCAAGATGGATCAGAGGATAAAAGGTCGTGTCAAAAAACAGATGGAAAAAACCCAGAAGAATTATTATTTGAATGAGCAGATGCGAGCAATCAAAAAGGAGATCGGAACTGAGGATGATAATAGAAACGAGCTGAACGATCTTGAAAAGCGAATCAAACGCAAACGCATGTCAAAGGAAGCCGCAGTCAAAGTCAGACAAGAGTTCAAAAAACTTAAAATGATGACCCCTATGTCCGCTGAAGCAACGGTGGTTCGAGGCTATATTGATTGGTTGATCAGTCTTCCCTGGTTTGAAAAAAGCAAATTCCGAAAAGATATTGAAGAAGCAGATAAAATACTGGAAGAAGATCATTACGGGCTGGAAAAGCCAAAGGAGCGCATACTTGAATACCTTGCGGTCCAATCTCTGGTCAACAAAATCCGGGGACCCATACTTTGTTTTGTGGGGCCGCCCGGTGTAGGAAAAACGTCTTTGGCCAAATCAGTTTCCAGAGCTACGGGAAGAAAATTTGTACGTCTTTCCTTGGGAGGTGTTCGGGATGAGGCTGAAATTCGGGGACATCGACGCACCTATATCGGCGCAATGCCGGGTAAAATCATTCAGTCTCTTAAAAAAGTCGGTGTTAACAATCCGGTATTTTGCCTTGATGAAGTTGATAAAATGAGCATGGATTTCCGTGGCGATCCTTCGGCCGCTCTCTTAGAGGTCCTTGACCCGGAACAGAATTACAGCTTTAACGACCATTATCTTGATATAGATTACGATCTTTCGGATATTCTTTTTATTACTACCGCCAACACGCTGCCTGAGATACCGCTTCCGTTGCAGGACAGAATGGAAATTATTCGTTTGCCCGGCTATGCCGAGTACGAAAAATATTATATCGCCAGAGACTTTCTTTTATCCAAACAGATCGAAATGAATGGACTTAAAGATAAGAATGTAAATTTTTCCAAGGAAGCTGTTCTTACAATTATCCGGAGATATACACGAGAATCAGGAGTTAGAAACCTTGAGCGCGAAATTTCTTCAATCTGCCGTAAAATCGCCCGCAAAGTGATAAAAGATAAAGAGAGCGACGGTTTTAAAATAACCGCAAAATCAGTGCAGAAATACTTAGGGCCGCCGCGCTTCAAAGAGCTTCAGATAGAGGAAAACGATCAGATCGGAATTGTTACCGGGCTTGCCTGGACACAGGTGGGTGGAGTATTGCTTTGTATTGAAACACTGATTATGCCCGGCAGAGGAAAATTGACTATGACCGGCAAACTGGGAGATGTGATGAAAGAGTCTGCTCAGGCAGCCGTAAGCTATGTCCGATCACGTGCCGAGCGTCTCGACATAGATAGAAAATTTTACAGGAAATTTGACATCCATATTCATATACCTGAAGGCGCCATTTCAAAAGACGGCCCTTCCGCAGGGATTTCAATGTGTACGTCCCTGGTTTCGGCCCTTCTGAAAAGACCTGTTTATCATGATATTGCCATGACCGGAGAAATAACGTTGAGAGGACGTGTTCTTCCTATTGGTGGACTGAAAGAAAAAATTCTGGCCGCTCACAGAGGCGGCGTCAAGAAAATTCTTATCCCCAAAGAAAACGAAAAGGATTTAAAGGATATACCCACCACGGTGTTGAAAGAGGTTGAAATTGTTTTGGTGGAGCACATGGACGAAGTATTGCCTCATTCGTTGATTTTAAATGAAGGGGATACGCTTTTTAAAGAAAACGACATGCCTTTTGACATAATGAAGAAAGAGGTTGATCTGGAGCAACCGTCAGTTTTGATATAAGTAAAAAAACCTGCTCCAAAGAACCAGGTTTTTCAGGACAAAATAAAATTTATACGGAACATTTTTTCAGAACAAATTAATCTTGACTTCATGCTGCTAAATTGTTAGCGGTAGTTGTTTTAAAAATTTGCATCATTTAAAATCTGCTCGCAGGGTATAAGGGCGGGTAGCTCAGTTGGGAGAGCATCGGCCTTACAAGCCGAGGGTCACAGGTTCAAGCCCTGTTCCGCCTACCATTTGGGGGTGTAGCTCAGTTTTGGTTAGAGCGCCGGCCTGTCAAGCCGGAGGTCGCGAGTTCAAGTCTCGTCACTCCCGCCATTAATATCAAGGACTTAGAGAAAATTCTAAGTCCTTGATATTTGGGTAAAATTCTAATCCCCACCACTATCCCCACCACTATCCCCACCATTAAAAAGTGAAAATCTGTGAATAAAAAAAGGCAAGGTCAAAAAACCCTGCCTTAAAGATTAGATATTTTAATTGATAAAATTGATTTGACAGAATCATTAGCTATTAACAGATTTAAATTATTATCGGCAAGTTATGTAAAATGTAAATAGCTATAATAATTGCAACTATTAGAATATATATTAGTTTAACTTTATTTCTGAAAAAATATTTACGAATTTTACGAAAACATTTTATATTGTTTTTAAAACCTTCTATTTCATTCTTAAAACAGGAAGCAAAATAAAAACACAAAGGTAACAAGACAAATAGAAAAGCTGAGAAAGGATTATGTGTGTAAGAAAGAATCAAAATTGGAATTGTTATAAATAGTAAAAATAGAGTTATTATAACAAAATATGTTACACTTAAAAATTTATCCTTTTCTTTAAATCCTCCATTATATAGATACCATTTTGGATATTCACAAAGTATTCTTTTTAAAATTTTCTTTTGTTGTTTTACATGTCCCTCAATAGCATTATGCTCTCTAACATATATAACAAAAAGAGATAAATTAATAATAAGAACAAATCCAGATAAAAGAGAAATCCAAGCATTCTGTTGCGTAGTACATAATAATTTATTTGTTTTTAGATAAAAAAAGGCTGCAAAATATGCCAAATTAATTGTAACTAAAAATTGCCATAAATATCTTAGCACTGTATTCCCCGTTTTAAGTCGTAAATCACATTCTCTCCAAGCATATTCTTAAAATTTCTTTTCTGCATCGGTAATATTTTCATTCATAGTAAATTTACCTTCATTTTCTTATTCTTATTATACGACC
>Ga0307991_1001331_pt1 | contig 17264 bp, 13 predicted proteins | sample EllFjometagen131_FD_203146 | JGI IMG/M metagenome (GOLD analysis project Ga0307991, IMG submission 203146) | Marine microbial communities from Ellis Fjord, Antarctic Ocean - #131 | ecosystem: Environmental > Aquatic > Marine > Unclassified | place: Southern Ocean | collected 2014-10-08
ATAGTCAGTTATTCCAAAAGATTAACAGACTTGATCTTAAAATTGGTTTCATATTTAAATAGTTTTTGCAAGAAAACGCCAATAACTTCGTAAGCCTTGTTCTTGACGCTTTCTTACTAAAAACTAAAAATTTAGCTGATAATAAATAAAATAGTAATAAAAATAATAAAGACATGAAAAAGATAAGTATATTTCTCATAGTAATTTTAACAATCGCGCTAAGCTCTTGTAAAGATAAATATATTGAAATATTTATGGCTAACAGTCCAATTTACATGAGTTATGAAACCTTACGACAATCGGTAAAGCAAACTGATGCAAGAGTATTGGAAAATCCCGGGAAAATTTATTTCAAGGATGATTACATTTTTGTTGTAGAAAAAATGAAAGGTATTCATATAATTAATAATTCGGATTCTTCCAATCCCGAAATTTTAACATTTATCGAAATTCCCGGAAACGTCGATATTGCCATAAAAGGTAATGTTTTGTATGCCGATAGTTATATTGATATGGTAGCAATGGATATTTCCGATCTTTCGAATATTAAAGAAGTTAATAGAGTTGAAGGGATTTTGCCTTATACACTTCCTCCAGCTGAAGAAGATTATCCAATTGCTCAAATTGATGAAGAAAAAGGGGTTGTTATTGCTTGGGAAATTAAAAAAGTCCGTCAGGTGGTTGACAATGATTATTATCCGTTTTATAAAATGGAGGGCGATTTAATAATGGCATCTTCCTTTGGTAATTTTGGAGGGATAAGCAATACAGGTATAGGTGTTGGTGGTTCTATGGCACGTTTTGGCATTAAGGATAATACTCTTTATGCTGTTGATGTTGCTCAGTTGCACATATTAAATATAAGCACACCTGCTGACCCCGAAAGCATTAGTGATTTTTATGTTGGCTGGTCTATTGAAACCATGTTTATCCTTGATGATAATATGTTTTTTGGAACTCAAAGCGGCATGCTTGTATATGATATTTCATCCCCGACATGTCCAATTTATATTAGCACATTTTGGCATATGACAAGCTGCGATCCGGTGGTGGTAAAAGATACAATTGCTTATGTAACTCTCCGAGGTGGAAATATGTGCGGAAATAATCTTAATGAACTTGATGTTATTTCAATTGCTGATTTATTAAATCCAACTTTATTAAAAGTTTATCCAATGGCTGGTCCTTATGGTTTGGGAATTGATGATAACATATTATTTGTTTGTGATGGTGATGCCGGATTAAAAATTTATAATGCTGCAGACCCATTAACAATAGATGAAAATATGTTGGCACATTTCCCCAATATTCAAGCTTATGACGTAATTCCAATAAATGGAATTTTAATACTTATTGGTGAAGATGGAATTTATCAATACGATTATCAGGATATTGAAAATATTCAGTTGTTAAGTAAAATTGATATTGGATAAACTGCTTTATGATTTTAGGTTTGATGTTTTGAGTTTTTAGGTTTTAAGTTGAATCGCATAGCGCCATAGAGGCGTTGTGCGATTCAACGTGAAATTTAAAATCTAAAAATTTTAAATTTATAAGATTTATGCTCAAGTGAAGTTTATATAAAAAGATGTGAAGATAATAACAGAGCTATATTATCTTTGTTATATCAATTGAATTTCTAAATTGCTGATAAATATTTTGAAATATTTTTTTCTTTGTCAAGGCAAATATTCTTTGCATCCGTACGGACGGAAATAATATTTAACGCAGAGAAAGTAAAAAAGAAACGAAATATATCGGTAATTTGGTTGTTCAGTTGGTATCAGTCAAAGAATTGAAAAAACAAGCAAGTGAGCATAAACAACTTCGAACAAATAATACAAGGTTGTGTAAAAGGCAAGAGAAAATCTCAGGAAATGTTATTCAACACTTTCTCAAAGAAGATGTTTGCTGTTTGCTTGTACTATTCAAAAAATAAAGAAGAAGCTGAAGATATTTTACATAATGGTTTTTTAAAGGTTTTTGAAAATATAAAACAATTTAAAGGAAGAGGTTCTTTTGAAGGATGGCTAAGGAAAATTTTTGTAAATACTGCACTTGAGAAGTTTAGAAATCAAACATTTCTTACAGCAGTTAGCGACCAAATTGAGTACAATTATATTACTGAAGATGCAGACATAATTAGCAAACTTTCTTCAGAAGAACTGATAGAAATGATACAGGAACTTTCGCCGGCTTACCGAATGGTTTTTAATCTTTATGCTGTTGAAGGCTACTCGCATGAAGAAATAAGTGAAAAACTGAAAATTGCGGAAGGAACTTCAAAATCGAATCTGGCAAGAGCCAGAAAAATATTGCAAAATAAATTCAGAGAGCGTTTTACAATTTCTGAAAAGAAAATAAAATGAAAAACAAAAAGCAAAATACAGATAATTTATACAGGGATATTCTTCTGAAAGCTGAAGTAGATACACCTGCCAATATCTGGGGTAAACTTGAAAAAGATCTTGATTTTGCAGACAAAAGTCGTAAGATTATTTATTATCGAAAGTTGGCTGCTGTAGCTGCTATTGTTTTGATTTGTATGACCGCCGGAATTATTTATCTTGTTTCAGAAAACAAAACTTATAAAAATGAAATTGCCGAACAGAAAATTATTGAAAAACCTGAAATAAAAAAAGAAAATCCCCAAATTGAAATTGTAAAAATCGAAGAAAAACAGAATATTGCTCTTGAAGAAAAACAAAACATCAATGTAAATAAAACAAAACTTGAGGAGAAGAAAAATAAAATAGTCAGCTCTCAAAATGCTATTGCAATAGTTGTTGAAAAAAAAGAAGAAAGAATTAAAAGTTATCTTCATATAATATCACCAATTTATTCTTCTGAAGTTAAGTATAGTTATGAATTCGAAATTGCACTTTTATCGAAGAATACTGATTTTTATAAGGGAATAATACCGCTTAATAAGCAAGATATTATCACTTTTAAGGATGAACTTTATGCCGATAATTTTGTTTCTGATAAGAAAAAAGGAAAAAATAAATGGACAATCGGGGGCAATTTTTCACCATCATATGTTTCTATGAACAAAAATGCGAGTAAAGATTATGCTGTAAATAATGCCCTTTTTTATAATAGTGATTCGGATGCAGAAACTCCAATGGTTGCATACACTGGAGGGCTTAATGTCGATTACCGGATTTCTGAAAAATGGAGTTTGCAGTTGGGAATGTATTATTTAAAACAAGGACAGGAAATTCAGGATTTTGTGGTTTTAGATAATAATTTTGCCGGTGCTAATAAATCATCTTCAAATACAAGCATTGGGAATATTACATTCAATAATCAAAATCAGGTATTTGAAAACGAAACTGTAATTAATGAGACAAATTATGGATTTGATGTACTTGCTACTCAATTTGATTCGTATTTAATACAAAATCTTGAGTTTCTGGAAATCCCATTTGTATTAAAATATCAATTGCTGAATAAAAAATTGGGGATGTATTTATTGAGTGGTTTTAATGCAAGTTTTTTAATCGGGAATAATGTCTATCTCGAAAGTAATAGTTCACCAATTGGAAAAACCGAAGATGTAAATACTTTGATTTATAAAGGCATAATTGGTTTTGTTATTGAATATCCTATTTCAAAAAAAATCTCAATAAATATCAGTCCTGTCTATAAGTACCAGCTAAATTCAATAAATAAAAATATATTTTACAATGCTCACTTACAATATTTTGATTTTAAAACCGGTATTAGTTATAAATTGTAATTGTGTTTTTGATTTAAAATTTCATGCTTTAATTTATAAATTATTGATGGGATTATTTTCACATTTAATCATTTTCGCATTAATTCTTCACCCCATTAAATTTGTGTTAGAACCAATTGTTTTGGCGAATTGTATATTTTAATTCTCCGATGTCTGTTATTCGATATATTTTTATAATTTTGACCTGATTGGAAAAATATAATAAAAATGAAAATTGCAATTATAGGTTTTGGTGCTGCAGCTATTGGTTTTATAGAAAAAATAAAAAAGACTTCTCACGAAATTCATGTTTTTGAAAAAAGTAAAGATATTTATTCTTCCAGTATTTCCGGAATAAGAGCTGATGGAAAGCTTTTCGTGTCAAAAGAAATGGGTGGAGATATTGAGATTGATCTTGAATTACAGAAAAAACTTGTAAATTACTGGATTGATAAAACGAGTAGCAAAACTGTTGAAACAGGACATTCTTTTAGAGATTCAGCGTATTATAAAAAGTTCTATGAATATGGATTTCAACCGGTAATTTCCGATTTTTATCATCTTGGAACAGAACAATTGACAGAAGTTTTATATAACGTCTTTGATGATTTTAGTAAAAGAAAAAATATTCATTTTCACTTTAGTGAAAAAATTGAAAAAATTGATTTTCTTAACGGAGATATCAGATTAAATGACAAGGATATATTTGATAAAGTAATTGTTGGTGTTGGAAGAAGTGGCCATAAACTTGTAAAAACTATTGTAAAGGATTTTCCCGAACTTATTGTTGACAATACTAAAGTTGATCTTGGAATAAGATATGAATTACCTAATCATATTGTGGAGGATATTAATAAAGAAATGTATGAGTTTAAGGTCAGATACAAAAGTAAAACCGGATACATGGTTCGTACGTTTTGTAACAATCCTTCGGGATATGTTGTAACTGAAAATTATGAAGATTTTGTTACCGTTAACGGTCATGCCAAATTGAAAGAAAAAAGCATGAACACCAATTTTGCCGTTCTCACAACTGTTCAACTAACTCAACCTTTTAACGATCCTGTGGGATATGGTTCGCATATTGCGAGACTTACAAATATACTTGCCGGAGAAAAAATTATTCTCCAGACTTATAAAAATTTCAAAGATTCAAAAAGGACAAAAAATCTATACCGAGTTCATAGTACCTTGCCGGAAAATGAATCTATACTTGGAGATATTAATTTGGCGTTCCCTCGAAGAATAATAGAAAGTATTATTGATTTTATTGAAAATCTTGACAAAGTTATTCCTGGTGTAGCAAATCCCGATAATCTTGTTTACGCCCCTGAAATTAAGTTTTATTCCAGCACTGTGAATAACAATAAATTTGATAATCTTAAATTTATAGGCGATTGCTCGGGTTATACTCGTTCAATTATTTATGCAACGGCTCATGGGTATCTTATGGGAGAAGAGCTATTAAAATAAATAGTCAACCAACATAAAATAATTTTTAAATAGTAATAAATTAGTACTTAAAGTGAACAAAAGTTTAGAGTGATTAAAGTTATTAATATGATAAATAATTTGTAAAGAAAAACCTTTATACATTTTAGGCACTCTAAATTATAGACATTAATTAAACCCTTAAATTTTTTAATATGAAAACATTTTGCACAATTCTTCTTTCTATAATTTTTGTCGTTTCCTCGATAAATGTTGAAGCAAAGAAGAAAAAAGAAAAAGACAATAACGATACAATAAAATCGAGTGTTGTTAGTGGTTTAAAATTCAGAAGTATCGGTCCGGCTTTTACTTCCGGCAGGATAGCTGATTTTGCTGTTAATCCTGAAAATACAAGCGAATATTATGTTGCAGTAGCTTGCGGACATATCTGGAAAACAGAAAATTCAGGAACTACATGGAATGCTGTTTTTGAAAATTACGGAACATATTCTATTGGTTGCCTTGCAATGGATCCTAAGAATCATAATGTTGTATGGGCAGGAACAGGTGAAAATAATCACCAGCGTGCTCTGGCTTATGGGAACGGAATATACAAAACTGTAGATGGAGGGAAATCGTGGAAAAATATGGGATTGAAAGATTCCCGTCAGATAGGAATGATAGCTATAGATCCCCGAAATTCTGACATAGTTTTTGTAGCTGCTGAAGGCTCTGTCTGGGGTCCGGGTGGTGACCGTGGTTTATACAAAACAACTGATGGAGGAAAAATCTGGAAAAAAGTTCTGGAGATAAGTAAACATACAGGAGTTAATAATGTTGTTATTGATCCGTGTCGTCCTGATATTATGTATGCTACTGCTGAGCAACGAAGACGTCATGTTAATACAAAAATTGGTGGTGGCCCCGAATCTGCAATTTATAAATCAACCGATGGGGGAGAGAACTGGAGAAAATTAAAATCAGGTCTTCCTTCAGGAGATGTTGGTGGTATGGGAATAGCTGTTTCACCAATCAATTCCGATTTTGTTTATGCTATTATTGAAGCGGCGGGAAAAAGTGGTGGTTTTTTCAGATCTTCCGACAGAGGGGAAACATGGAAGAAAATGGGTGACCATTCCAGTAGCGGACAATATTATAATGAAATATATTGCGACCCAGTTCAGTTTGACAAAATTTATTCTGTAGAAACAATTTCAAAATATACTATTGATGGCGGAAAAACATGGAAAAGTATTGGTAATCACAGCCGTCATGTTGACGACCATGCATTATGGATTGATCCTTCCAATACCAAACATTTTATGATTGGTAGTGATGGTGGAGTATATGAAACATTTGATGCAGGAAAAAAATTCTTTTTTAAATCCAATTTGCCTGTTACTCAGTTTTATCGTGTTGCAGTTGATAATACAGAACCATTTTACTGGGTCTATGGTGGCACTCAAGATAACAACAGTTTTGGGGGGCCATCAAGAAACTTAAAATCATCGGGTGTGGAAGGCAGCGAATGGGTTGTTACTCTTGGTGGTGATGGTTTTTGGCAAGCAATAGATCCTGAAAATACGGATATAGTTTATTCTGAATCTCAGTATGGAAATATTTACAGATATGATAAAAAAAGTGGTGAGGCGATAAAAATAAAACCTCAACCACGAAAAGGTGAAAAAACATACAAATGGAATTGGAACTCTCCTTTTATTATAAGTCCACATTCAAATACAAGACTTTATATGGGAGCTGAAAAAATATTCAGAAGCAACGACAGAGGAAATACATGGGAAGTTATAAGCGATGATATTACAGCTCAGATTGACAGAAATAAGTGGCCTGTTATGGGAAGATACTGGGGCGTTGATGCTGTTGTTAAAGATGTTTCAACTTCACTTTACGGAATGGCTGTTACAATTGCCGAATCTCCTGTTCAGGAAGATTTGATTTATGTTGGAACTGATGATGGATTAATTCAGATTACTGAAGATGCAGGGAAAAACTGGAAGAAAATTGATAAATTTCCCGATGTTCCTGAATATACTTATGTAAGTGATATCATGCCATCAAAATATGATGCAAATGTTGTTTATGCTTCTTTCGATAATAGAAAAAGAGATGATTTTAAACCCTACATTCTAAAAAGTGAAAATAAAGGAGAATCATGGAAAATGATCTCGGCTAACCTTCCTAAAAACGGTACTGTACATACTTTAGAACAGGATCATATAAATCCTGAACTTTTGTTTGTTGGAACTGAATTCGGGGCTTTTTTTAGCAATGACGGAGGTAAAATCTGGACTCAGCTAAAATCAGGTATTCCTGATGTTGCCGTTAGAGATATGGTTATTCAGGAACGTGAAAATGATCTTGTACTTGCGACTTTCGGTAGAGGTTTTTACATCCTTGATAATTATACTCCTTTGCGTGATTTATCAAAAGAACTTCTTGAAAAAGAAGCTTATATTTTTCCTGTTAAAGATGCTTTGATGTACATGCAGCAGAGAGGAAAGTATGGACAGGGATCAAGCGTTTATAAAGCTAAAAACCCTGCTTTCGGAGCTACTTTTACTTATTATGTAAAAGAAAGTCCAAAAACACTTAAACAAATCAGAAAGAAGAAGGAAAAAGAATTAATAAAAGATAAAAAGCCAATTCCTATTCCAAGCATGGATGAATTGCGTGCTGAGGAAAATGAAGTTAAACCTCATTTAATTTTTATAATTTATGATGAAGATGGAAATATAATTAATAAGATAACCAAGTCTGCTTCAAAAGGAATAAAAAGAATTACTTGGAATCTGAGATACCCAAGTCCTTATCCTGTTTACTTAAAAAATGATAAATATAATCCGTTGTCTTCAGGAAGAAACGGAATGTATGTTATGCCGGGAAAATATTATATTTCTTTATCTCAATATGTCAGGAGTGAGGTTATTTCTCTTGTTGACAAAATAGAATTTAATGCTGTTGTTTTGGATAATACTACATTGCCCGAAAAAGATAGAAGTAAATTAGTAGCTTTCCAAAAAGATATTTCCAAATTAGTTGAAGTAGTAAATTCTACCGAAAAATTTGCTAAAAATTTGATAGAACGCACTTTGTATATTAAACAAACTATACAAAACACTCCGGGAACTTCTGTTGAACTAATGAAACAAGTTGAAAAACTTGAAGCCGAACTTGATAATATTATTTGGGCATTCAACGGACAAAAAGCAAAAGCCAGCAGGGAAGAAAACTGGCCTGCTTTTCCATCAATTAATGAAAGGTTAAATGCAGCAGTTTGGGCGCAGTGGAGATCAACCTCGCCAGTTACTCAAACGCAGAAAGACCAATTTAATATTCTTAAAGAAGAGTTTCCTCCGATTTTGGAAAAACTGAAAAAGATCAACAATGTTGACTTGAAAAAACTTGAGGAGGAATTGGAAAAGATTAACGCTCCATGGACTCCGGGAAGGATTCCTAAGTGGAAAAATAATTAAGGTTAATATTTGCCTTGACATAGGAAAAAAGAAACGAAATATTTCGGTAATTTGGATGTTCAGTTGGTATAAATAGGTGGTTGGACCTCTATTATTCTGGCTATTTCTGTTTTTTTGAAACTTTTTTATATTGCTATCGTAGTAATTAACAATTGCTTGATAGAATTTAAGTGTTTAATTTTATTTAACCTCAGAACAATTTCCTATTTTTGTAATTGAAATTAATATTTATGATTGAAAAACACATACTTAAATTACTTGAAAAGAACAATCGTGTAATTATTCCTGATTTTGGAGCTTTCCTTAAAGGTAGTGGAAGCAGTAAAAATATTTTCTTTAACGAATTTATTAAAGTTGATGATGGTTTACTTATTAATTCGATTATTGAGAACGAAAAACTTTCCAGAAATGATGTTTCCCAAGAAATAGCAGAATTTATTGAAAAAGTTAATACAGAACTTTCAAAAAAACAAAAATCTGTTATTGAGGGATTTGGAGTTTTATTTAAAGATGAAAAAGACAAGATAAAATTTGAAATAGATGAAAAAGTAATAATTCCGGTTATCCCTGAAAAAAAATCGAAAACAGTGGAAAAGGAAAAAGTTACACCAGTTAAAAAAATTGATAAAAAGCAAACTAAAATGGAAAACCCGGCACCAATTAAAAAAGAAACAAAAACAGAAAAGAAGAAAAACACAACACTGATTTTGATATTATTTATAGTAATTCTAATTATTATTCTTGCTGTTTTGGGATATTTATATCAGGATGATATATTTGGCAATAAAGCAAAAAAAGAAGCTGATAAAATTGAACTTATCAAAAAAGCAGAAAAAGAAAATCAGGCTGCATCCCTTGCAAAAGAAAAAGCAAAAGAGTTAGAAATGCAAAATGCAAAAGAAGAAGCAAAACTTGCTGAAATTGAAGTTAAAGAAGAACTGGCATTGAAAAATCAAAAGTTTTATCTTATTGGTGGTGTTTTTAAAGAAATTCAAAATGCTAAAGATTTACTTTCTGAATTAGAATATGAAGGCTTTAACGAAGCAAAATTCATCGAAATTGATGGATTGAATTATTTATGCTATAATTCTTTTATAAGCTACTCAAAAGCTAAAGCAGAACTTCAAAATGCTAAAGATAAGGGATATGAAGTCTGGATATTGAAGCATTAATAAACCCATGATTTACAGCAAAAAGCCATAGTACGATTTACTTCGTGCTACGGCTTTCTATTAGTTCCTTTTGAGTAAGAATTAAAATTGTGCTATGGTTTTTCAAGCAATTCCCCAATAATATTTGTCAATTTCACAAAATCAACTACACTTAACTGTTCAGCTCTTTTATTAAAAAGTTCATCAGAAAAATCCTGTTTGTTTTCGTGAAGCGGGCTTAAAGCATTTCTTAATTTTTTCCTGCGTTGGTTAAAAGCTGTTTTCACTACTCTGAAAAACAATTTTTCATTACAATTAAGATTTTTGGTTTCATTTCTTACAAGTCTGATTACAGCCGATTGAACTTTTGGAGGAGGTGAAAATACATTATTACTTACCGTGAATAAATATTCGATATTATAAAATGCCTGAAGAAGTACGCTTAAAATTCCGTATTTTTTATTGCCGGGAGGGGAGGCGATTCTTTCGGCAACTTCTTTTTGTATCATCCCGACAACTTCAGGAATTTGTTTGTTGTAATCAAGAATTTTAAAAAAAATCTGACTGGAAATATTGTAAGGGAAATTTCCGATAATCGAAAATGATAAATCGAAAATCTTATGTAAATCATATTTTAAGAAATCTGCTTCAGTAATTTTACCTTTAATATTTGCGAAGTTATTCTTGAGATAAGTAACAGATTCTACATCGGTTTCAATAAAATGAATATTATATTCCGGATTTGATAATAAATATTTTGATAATACTCCCATGCCCGGTCCAATCTCAATAATATTTGTTGTTTTTCCTGATAAAGAATCAACAATTTTGCGTGCAATATTTTCGTCTTTCAGAAAATGCTGACCAAGTGATTTTTTCGGATTTACATATTGCATGATACTTATTGTTTTTATTTTTGTTGCCAGTTACCAGTTTTCAGTCTTCAGTCTTCAGTTTTCAGTCTTCAGTTTTCAGTTTTCAGTCTTCAGTTTTCAGTTTTCAGTCTTCAGTCTTCAGTCTTCAGTTTTCAGTCTTTAGTTTTCAGTTCTCAGTCTTCAAATTGTGTACTGCGGACTGCCGACTGTGTACTGCCTACTGTGTACTGCCTACTGTGTACTGCCTACTGTGTACTGCGGACTGCCGACTGTGTCAGTCTTCAATTTTCAGTTACTAGTCACCAGAATTCTAATTTCCTCTCAAAGTTCTAAACCTTTTACGTGCTTGAACTGCAAATAAACTACCCGGATAATCTACAAACAATTGTTGATAAAGCTCCATGGCATTTTCTTTGTTGTTGATTTTTGTTTCCTGAAGTTCAGCTCTTTTCATTAAAGCATTGTCGGCTAAAATATCAAATCCATAATCGGTATAAACAATTTTTAGTAAGCTGTCGGCTGTTTGATAATTTCCCTGTTTAATATTTATTTCCGATTTTTTAAAAATCACTTCATCAATAATGGAATGATTTTTTGAAGTTCTTTCAAGCGAATCAAGAATTATTAAAGCTTCATTATTTTTGTTTTGATAAAATAAAAGATCGGCTTTCGAAAACATTTCAAGTTCAACAGTTGTGCTGTCATTATTAAGATTATCACCAATTAACAAGGATAATTCCATTGCATCGTTTGCAATTAATTTTGAGGTAGCTGCTTTAAGAACATCAAGCTGAATTTTTGCCCAACCAAATTCTCCAATAAAATATGATAATTTTGCATTTTTAAACTTTGCTACATGAGCAAGCGGGCTGTTTTTTAATGCTTTTTCAACTTGCGAATAAAGCAAAGTTGCCTCCCAAACTTCTCCTGTAAACAAATATATATCTCCTAAAGTAATCTTGCAGTTTGCCTTCATTTTTTCTGAAATATACGGTATTGAAATTGCTTCTTTTAAGAGTGCAATTGCTTCTTCAAATTCGTGAAGATGAAATGCTTGCAAATTAGCCATATCTCTCATTAAGGCAGCAGTGCCACTTACCTTTCCGAGTTCCTTAATTGCTGATGAATATTCTTTTTTTAGTTTTTTGTATTCTTTTTCATCTGACGAAAAAAACTTGTTTATCTGTATAAATTTTGTGTTTAAATATCCGGTTTTTGCAGCAATAAAAAACTGATTTTTCCTTCCCTTTTTTTGGATGTAATCATATGCTTCAAGTGCGATATCATAATTTGTATTTGACAAACAAATTCCGGCAAGGTTAAAGACAGTACTTCCATTTTCTTGAAATTTTTTGTCGAGAGATTTGGCTTGTACCAAAGCAAAATCAAATTCCTTTTTTTGAATAGAAAGCCAAAGCAAAAGTTCTGTATAATATCTGTTTTCAGGGTTTTGCTGAGTTTGTTTTAGTAATTTATTTTTTAATGTTTCTTCAATAATATCACCTGTTTCGCCGCTTATTACTGTTTGTAATCTGTTTTGGATGGTGTTTATTGTGTTTGTATCGAACTTCAGAAGTGCCAGATATTCATCAATCATCCTGCTAAAGTTGCCGGTACGATAGTAAATATTTGCAAGAGAAAGATTAAAGAGATTGTTGTTATTTAAAACTATCCGACCTTTTTTGTACGTCTCAATGCACAGATCAGACAACGAACGATAGTAAAAAGAATTAGCAATTTGAATGATCTTTCCTTCATCGGGAGGAAGGTTTTTGAGAATTTTAAGATATTCCTTTTTAGCTTTTTTTATATTCCCGGAAAGGGTATAAATATATCCTAAATCTGTAATATATCTGTAGTTTTCAGAATATTTGCGTATTTGTTTTTTGGCTAATTTTTCAGCTTCTTTGTAGTTCTGAGTTTCTAATAAACAGCGAAAATAATAAGAATAATAATTTTGCCTGAGACCGCTTTTTTTAATTAATTGTTTGTAAATGTCGGATGCTTTCTCATAATCATGATTTCTGAAATATTGTAATGCTAACTTTTCCTTTGTTCTTATGGCGTCGGATTGTTGAGAATGATGTTGAGTAATAATTTGGGCATTAACTGAAAAACTCAGAATTAGTGAAAGAAAGAAAAAAAGATATTTAATTAGGTTTTGCATTTTTATATCTGTTTTTTTGCTTTACTGTTCCTTTATAGAAATGGATAAATGATAAAATGCGTAAATGCTTAAATATATGCTGTTTTTCCAATTTTAATAGAAAAATAATTTCCGATATTGATTGATTTTATCATTTTCGCATTTATTTATTTTCTCATTTATTCATTATATTATACTAAAGCCCGTATATTTTACAAGCACTTCGGGAATTTTTATTCCTTCCTCAGTTTGATTGTTTTCGAGCATTGCTGCAACAATTCTTGGTAAAGCCAGAGCACTGCCATTTAAAGTATGAGCAATTTCTGATTTTCCTTTCCTATTTTTAAATCTAAGTTTCATACGGTTTGCCTGAAACCCTTCAAAATTTGAAACTGAGCTTACTTCAAGCCACATTTTTTGAGCTGCAGAATAAACTTCGAAATCAAAAGTAAGAGCTGATGTAAAACTTAAATCCCCGCCACATAATCTAAGTGTTCTGAACGGAAGCTCCAGTTTACGAATTAAAGAAGCAATATATTCTGTCATTTCGTCCAAGGTTTCGTAAGATTTTTTTGGATGTTGTATTTGAACAATCTCAACTTTATCAAACTGATGAAGTCGGTTTAATCCTCTTACATCTTTTCCGTATGAACCGGCTTCACGTCTGAAACAACTAGAATAAGCAACATTTTTTATCGGAAAATCATCCTCTTTTAAAATAACATCACGATACATATTTGTAACAGGAACTTCGGCAGTTGGGATTGCATAAAGATTATCGTTTTGTATGTGATACATCTGACCTTCTTTATCAGGTAGTTGCCCGGTTCCAAATCCCGAAGCTTCGTTAACAAATAAAGGAGGTTGAATTTCGTGATAACCCGCTTTGATGGCTTCATCAAGAAAAAAGTTAATTAAAGCCCTTTGCAATCTTGCACCTTTACCTTTATAGAATGGAAACCCTGCTCCTGTAACTTTACTTCCCAAATCAAAATCAATAATATCATATTTTGTTGCCAGCTCCCAGTGAGGAAGTGCTTTTTCCATAAGATTTGGAATAATTCCTTCTTCTGATAAAACCTCGTTATCTTCATCAGATTTTCCTTTTGGTACTGATGGATGAGGTATATTTGGTACTTCAGTTAAAAGAGTATTTAGCTTTTTAGATGTGTTGTCGAGTTTTTCGGTAAATTGTTTTGATTCTTTTTTTAATGAAGCAGTTTTTTCTTTTAGAATGTTTGCTTCTTCAATTTTACCGGTTTTAAACAACATACCAATTTCTTTAGCAATTGTTTTTGATTGTGACAGTATATCGTCCAGAGATTTTTGCGTCTCACGACGTTTATCATCCAAAGTAATTATTTTTTCTATTATTTCCTGAGAATCAAAATTCTTTACTTTTAATAGATCAATAATTTTTTGTTTATTTTCTTTAATGAAATTTACCTGTAACATTGTTTTAATTTTTTAAGTATTGCAAAAGTAATTCTTTCTGACAAAATTTTTTAATAAAATTTTTTCACTTTCTGCTTTTTTACTTTTTTATCGATTATTGAATGTTATTTATTGAGCTTTTTCTTACAAAACAAAAAATCCCTTCCGGTGTTTTTCCGAAAGGGATTCTTATTCTTGTATAGAAATATTTTTCTAGTTAGCCTCAGCCTTTTCTACTTCCAATGGAATTACTGAAACAAAAGATTTGTCATTTTTACCTTTTTTGAATTTAACTGTACCGTCAATTAAAGCAAATAAAGTGTGGTCTTTTCCCATACCAACATTATTTCCCGGATTATGATTTGTGCCTCTTTGACGAATCAAAATATTTCCGGCTTTTGCAAACTGACCGCCATAAAGTTTTACACCTAATCGTTTACTTTCCGATTCTCTTCCGTTATTTGAACTACCGGCACCTTTCTTATGAGCCATATCTTAATGTTTTAATTGTTTACAAATAATTATTCTTTTTCAGCTTTTGGTTCTGCTTTTTTTGCAGGAGCTTTTTTAATTGTTGCTTTTGGTTTTGCTTCAACCTTAGCTTTTGGTTTTGCTTCAACCTTAGCTTTTGGTTTTGCTTCAATCTTAGCCTTAGGTTTTGCTTCAACTTTAGCTTTTGGTTTTGCTTCAACTTTAGCTTTTGGTTCTGCTTTTGGTTTGGCAACTTTTTTTACCTCTGCTTTAGATTCCTCTTTTTTGACTTTTGGAGCAGCTTTTTCAGAAATTCCTTCAATAACAATTTTACTTAAATACTGCCTGTGACCATTAAGAGTTTGGTAACCCTTTCTTCTTTTTTTCTTAAAAACAAGAACTTTATCACCTTTTTCGTGTGAGATTATTTTTGCAGAAACAATTGCACCTTTTACATGTGGTTTGCCAACCGAAACTTTACCATTGTTATCTATTAGTAATATGTCTTCGAATTTTACTTTCGATCCTTCTTTACCTTCTAATCTGTTGATAAAAACCTCCTGGCCTTTCTCAACTTTTACTTGTTGTCCTAATATATCAACTATTGCGTACATGATGTTTAAAATAGTTTTTTTTATTCTTCAAAAATTTGGAGTGCAAAATTAGTAAAATAATTTAATATACAAAGAAAAGCAAATAAAATTTTAATTGTTCAATTGTTTCATTGTTTCATTGCTGTTTTCACTGATTATTATACCACTTGAATTTCTAAATTGCTGATAAATATTTTGAAATATTTTTTTCTTTGTCAAGGCAAATATTCTTTGCATCCGTACGGACGGAATTGCGAAGCAATCATGAGTTCCTATAAATAATATTAAGTCACGAACTAAATAATATTACAAAATTCTATCATGGGTTAGTATAACACAGAGAAAGGAAAAAGAAACGAAATATATAGGTAATTTAGAAATTCAGTTGGTATTACATATATATACCCCGTCTGCGGCGGGGAGTTTCATTATTTTTACAAACTTCATAATACAAATCTTTCCATTCTGAATTCAAACTCTCAACTAATTTAACTTTTTTATTTTTCAGTAATTTAAAAGTTTAAAAGTTCAAAAGTTCAAAAGTTCAAATCTTCAAATCTTCAAATCTTCAAATTTTCAAATTTTCAAATCCACCCAGATCGCCTGATACTGGTTTGAGTATATCAAAATCAGGATTTCCGTTTTCATCAAAGGCATGCATATTGATCTTGCAAAATAGATTTTGTCCGGACAATTGCTGGCATCTTGCCTCCAGATTCCAATAAGGCCGTATGAGTTGATATAGATTCCTGCTGATAAATGCATTCGCAGCGCGAAACTTGGAACGCTGCTTTTGCTGTGCCGGCGTTTTTGGGTTTTTTACTTTTAATGGGCGGCTCTTAATATAAGGCTTTCCAAAACGATTGGAAAAAATCACATTGGCCAGTCTCCCACTTAATTTGTTGTCTTGTATTCGTGCCATAGTAAAGCAATATTAAAGCTGGATTAACAATGGATCAAAGCTGGATTCATCCAGACTTGATCCAGCGTTGCTCCAGTGCTGATCCGGTCTTGTATTGGAGTTACTGAGGTTAAGTTGTGTATTGGGTTATTTTTTGTTATTAATTGTTATTAATTGTTATTCAGGTTTCAGATTACAAGCTTATGTTTTAGGTTACTTGTTGCTAGTTGCTAGTTTAAAGGTTCAAAAGCTTAAAGTGACATTATACATAATAGCAATGTACTTCTATTGTATTACAATTGTATGACTATTGAATGACTGAATGTTCAAATGTTCAAAGGATAAGACTAAGATTTCCTCCTTCGCTATACTGCGACTAAGCTCAGTGATCAGCTTCGGCGGACGAGGAGGCTAAGAAGGAGTCTTTAGGCTTTAGTTAATCTCATGTAATATTTAGCATATGGTTCTTAGCAAGTAGCTCTTGGTTTGTAGTTCCTAGCTCGTAGCACTGAGGTCTTTCAATTATATGGTTTATGGTAGTCTACTAATTTTGTTCTTCTTACTACCAGCTTTGAGCTTTCAGCTTTAATTTGTGTACTGCGGACTGCCGACTGTGTACTGCCGACTGCCATCCCTATCATTCAGCATTTTTTTTCTTTTTTTTCTTATTCACCAAAAAAACACCAAAAAGAATTAATACTATCCAAATAATATATATCAGTTTAAATTTTTCCCCATCAATTTTTCCCCAAATAATGGCAACTATAGGAACCAAATAAGTTACAGAAGAAGCAAAAATGGCATTAGTGATTTTTACTAGATAGTTGAAAGCTGTTAAAGCTATTCCGGTACCTACAATTGCAAGTATGCTAATATATCCAAGACCTTCCAAAGCTCTGTTATTACTAACCAAATGATTGGTAAAATCTGTAAAAAATATTAAATAAATTAAAACGGGCAATCCAATAATTAAAAACGAAAATGCTGTTATTGTTAGCGAGTCAATATCTTGTAAATAATTCTTAACAAAATTCACACTTATTGCAT
>Ga0307991_1001333_pt1 | contig 17256 bp, 15 predicted proteins | sample EllFjometagen131_FD_203146 | JGI IMG/M metagenome (GOLD analysis project Ga0307991, IMG submission 203146) | Marine microbial communities from Ellis Fjord, Antarctic Ocean - #131 | ecosystem: Environmental > Aquatic > Marine > Unclassified | place: Southern Ocean | collected 2014-10-08
GATAAAACTACATACTACATTGCAAAAATATATACCGACACTCAAACTGCAAAGCTTAAATTATTAACTTGTAAACATCTTATTGTTAACAAATTCATAATTTAAAAATGACGCTCCCCGCCGCTTGCGGCGGGGAATATAACCCGGGAGATCCCTCGTCTACGCTCGGGATCAGTTCGACTAAATAATTTTGCTTCACAAAATTAAAGTCTCACTGATTTATTTCTTTAATTTTACAAAAAATTATATTTATTAATGAAATCAGAAAAACAGAGAAAAATTTTTATTGCACTTCCTGTATTAGATGAGATGGATTATTTGCCTGAATTAATAAGCAATATTAAAAAGCAAAATTTCAAATCTTTCGAATTATTTGTCTGTGTAAACCAACCCAATGAATGGTGGTTGAATCCAGAAAAAGAAATTATATGTAAAAATAATCTTCTTGCCATTGAATTATTACAAAAAGAAAAACAATTTCCAATAACAATAATCGACAAAACATCAAAAGGTAAAGGCTGGGAAAAAAAGAAATTTGGTGTTGGCTGGGCACGAAAAACTATAATGGATAAAATTTGTTTGAAAGCTGATAATAATGATATTATTTTAACCTTGGATGCCGACACAAAATTCTCTGAAAATTACTTCAATTCAATTATTGATTCGTTTAATGAAAAAGAAAAAATTGTAGCACTTTCGATTCCATATTATCACAACTTAACAGGAAATATAAATGCTGATCGCAGTATTTTACATTACGAAATTTACATGAGATATTTCTCCTTAAATTTATGGAGAATTTCAAATCCTTATCGTTTTACTGCATTAGGCTCGGCTATTGCAGTTCCGGTGTGGACATACAAAACTATTGGTGGGATAACACCTCGCAAAAGTGGCGAAGATTTTTATTTTCTTCAAAAACTCAGAAAATACGGTAAGATAAAAATCTGGAATAATGAAAAAGTTTTTCCTGCGGCAAGATTTTCGGACAGAGTATTTTTTGGAACAGGGCCGGCAATGATAAAAGGCAATAACGGTGACTGGTTGAGTTATCCGTTTTATCACTTTTCGTTGTTCGACAAAATAAATACTACTTTCGATTTGTTTTCTAATTTGTATGAAAGAGATATTATTACACCAATGAGTGATTTTTTAAATACTCAATTTCGTTCAACAAATATTTTCAAACCTTTGAGAAAAAATTTCAAAACCCGCAAAAATTTCATAAAAGCCTGTGAAGATAAAATTGATGGTTTAAGAATTTTACAGTTTCTGAAATCATCTCACAAAACCAATATTAATAATGATGAAAAAAACCTAATAGAATATTTTACAAAATTTTATAAAAACGATGAAATTGATAGATTAAATCTTAATGATTTTTCATTTTCTAAATCACCAATTTCACATTTAAATCTGATAAGGGATTTTCTTGTCGTTGAAGAGTCGGATATACAAAGAAAAACACAAATTATTTAATTATGATAACAATCTTAGGACCAACTGCAACAGGAAAAACTACTTTAGCTGCACACATTGCTTATCATCTGAATTCAGAAATAATCAGTGCCGATTCACGGCAAGTATATAAAGGCATGGATTTGGGAACAGGAAAAGATTATTCTGACTATTTAATTTTTGGAAAAAATATTCCATATCATTTAATCGACATTGTTAATCCCGGATACGAATACAATGTTTATGAATATCAGAGAGATTTTCTTAAAGTTTATAAAAATATTATTTCACGTGATATTGAACCAATTCTTTGTGGTGGGACAGGAATGTATCTTGAAGCAATTCTAAAAGGATACAAATTAATTAAAGTTCCAGAAAATAACAAGCTTAGAAAAGAATTTGAAAAGAAAAATAACGAATCTCTTATCCAGCTTTTGATAGAAAAAAAAGAACTTCATAATGTGAGCGATACATCCAACAGAAAACGACTAATACGTGCTATAGAAATCAGAAATTATTATGACACACATCCTGATAAAGTTAAAGATGATTTTCCAATAATAAAATCAAAAATATTCGGGATAATATTTGAACGACATCAACTTAAAGAGAGGATTACCAAAAGACTCAAAGAAAGAATTGATGAAGGAATGATTAATGAAGTTGAAAATCTTTTGATTTCAGGGATTACCCCTGAGCGTTTGAAATTTTACGGATTGGAATACAACTTTCTCACTCAATATGTTACCGGTGAAATTACAAAAAATGAATTATTCTTAGGATTAAATATTGCAATTCATCAGTTTTCGAAACGGCAAATGACCTGGTTTCGCAGAATGGAGAAAAATGGATTTGTAATTAATTGGATTGACGGTAATTTATGTACTGAGGAAAAAGTAAAATTCATACTCAGTTCTAAATGATAAAAAGAGTTCTGCTATTTTGGTTGAAATGCGTAAATGATTAAATGCACACATATTTTAGCATTAACTTCAATTAAAATCATAAAAAGAAAAGCTGCCATTTGATTAAAATAGCAACTTTTCCAAAAAAACTATATTCTCTTACTTCTGTACTTTTACATCAATATTAATAATATCTCCTTTAGCATTAATTGAATTTACTTTAAAGAATCCGAGTTTATCTCCGGTAGTTTTAAAATAAACAATATCATCAGCAACTAATTGATTCCAGTTATCATCTGTTCCGGTAAAATCAGTAAAATTATAGCTTGCTCCGATAGCATCAAATTCTGGTACAGAAATTCCTGTAGTCATAAATCTTGTTTGATTTTGAGTTGTCCAGTCAAGTTCAAATACATTTATTGCGTCCTGATTATCAGGAGCTGCGATTGTAGCACCATTTGTAGCACCAAGGAAAAAGATAAAATCTATTACCTCCTGATTTGTTGTAGCTTCAGCTTTAAAATATGTTTCTCCAGATGTTGTATTAAAAAAGCTTCCATAAACCTGATCGTTGTATGATCCTAAAGTTACATCCAAATATTCCTGAATACCTGCCTCGGTTGTAACAACAATATTTATTTCAGAAGACTCACCAGCTTCGTCTGTAATTGTATATGTCCATCTTTCATCACCAACTTGCGGATGACTGTTAGCAATAATTTCAATAGAAAAATAATCGACATTAAAAGTGGAATCTAAAACAGTAAAAGGAATGTTGTTAAAAGTTCTGACGATTTTGAAATTAGACAGTTTGTTATCTGATTCAGTGTTTTTATTGGCGTTAATTCCAACCTTAAATAACTGATTTGTAAACAATGTTACATCAGAGGAAATATAATCACCTCCGGTAACAAAACTAATAGAAGGAGGAATACCTGCTTCAGTTGTAATAACAATATTTATTTCAGAAGACTCACCAGCTTCGTCTGTAATTGTATATGTCCATCTTTCTTCACCAACTAACTGATTACTGTTAGCAATAATTTCAATAGAAAAATAATCACCATTAAGAGTGGAGTCTAAAACTGTAAAAGAAATATTGTTATAAGTTCTTACAACTTCAAATTTAGATAGTTTGCTATCTGACTCAGCATCTTTATTAGCATTAATACCAACTTTAAACTGTTCATTAGTGAATAATGTAACATCAGTAGAAATATGATCACCATCAGTTACAAAACTAATTGAGGGAGGAATAAGAACAGGATCTTTTTGACAAGATGAAATAAATACTGTTCCTGTTATAATTAATAATAAAAATAAATAAGCTGTTTTTTTCATAATAAATTAAGATTAGTTTATATAAATAAATAAATTTCATTAAAAATGATAGTAAAAAAAATATAACATAAAAATTTTATATTTGAGATACTTCAGACAAATATACAAAAAACTAAATACAATTGCATTAAAAGAGTAAACGAAAGTATTAATAAAAAATTATATTTTAATTTAATTATCCGCTTTATTCATTAATAGAGGAACAAAGCGAAAGTTTCCATGGTTTTCTTCTTTTATATTTCCATCTATATTTTTAATAAGTCTTTTCATTATCTGAACATTTCCATCACCAATTGGAGCAACAAGAATACCTCCCGGTTTTAATTGATCTATAAGGTCATCAGGAATAGTTGGTGCTCCTGCAGTAATAAGAATTTTATCGAATGGAGCAAATGCTTTTAAACCTTTATATCCATCGCCATAAAATAGCTTTGGGCGATATCCAATGGTAGGAAGAAATTTCTGAGCTTTAAGATAAAGTTTTTTTTGTCTTTCTATGGAATAAACTTTTGCTTTAAGTTCGAGCAAAACACAAGCCTGATATCCCGATCCTGTTCCAACTTCAAGAATTTTATCACCCTTTTTTACATTCAATAAATCAGTTTGAAATGCAACTGTAAAAGGTTGTGAAATTGTTTGTCCCGAACCAATTGGAAAAGGTTTATCCTGATAAGAAAATTCTAAAAATGATGAATCTATAAAAAAATGACGGGGAATTTTTCCAATAGCTTCTAAAATTTTTTCGTCCTTAATTCCTTTGCTTTTAACAGTGGAAACTAATCTTTTTCGTAAGCCTTTATGTTTGTACGAATCTATCATTATTAAGTAATTTAACATTAAAACCCTGAAATTTGAAACCCGAAACCTCAAACAGTTTTTGCGAAAGTACTAATTCATTCCGTTATTTATAGAAAATTTATACATTTGCAAAAAAAATCAAGATGTTAAAAATAGGCGTTTTGGGTGCCGGACATTTAGGAAAAATACACATTAAATGTATTAAAGAAATTGCTAATTTCGAATTAGTTGGATTTTACGATCCTGATGAAAAAAATTCGAATGAAGTTGAAAAAGAACTTCAAGTTAAAAAATTCAATTCAATTAATGGATTAATTAATCAGGTTGATGTAGTTGATATTGTAACTCCTACAATATCTCATTATGATTGTGCTGTCAGTTCATTAAAAAAGTTTAAACATGTTTTTATTGAAAAACCTGTAGTAACAACTCCTGCAGAAGCTCATGCTTTGATAGAACTTACCGCAGAGTCTGGAGTAAAAGTTCAGGTTGGACATGTGGAGCGTTTTAATCCTGCATTTTCTGCTGCTGAGCCAATGATAAAACATCCTATGTTTATCGAAACTCATCGTCTGGCACAATTTAACCCAAGAGGAACTGATGTACCTGTTGTTCTTGATTTAATGATTCATGATATTGACATTGTTTTGAGTGTTGTTAAATCAACAATAAAAAAAATAAACGCCAGTGGTGTTTCTGTTGTTAGCGACACACCTGATATTGCAAATGCCAGAATTGAATTTGACAATGGATGTGTTGCAAATTTAACTGCCAGCCGTATCTCAATGAAAAATATGAGAAAATCAAGATTTTTTCAAAGAGACGCATATATCTCTGTTGATTTCCTGGAAAAAAAATCAGAAATAGTCAGGATAAAGAATGTAAAAGGTAAAGTTGAAAATCCTTTGGCAATAATCATTGATCTCGGAAAAGATAAAGGCTCAAAACAAATTTTTTTCGAAAAACCTGAAATTAAAGAAATCAATGCTATTAAAACTGAATTACAATGTTTTTATAATTCGATAGTAAATAACACAAAACCTGTTGTAACTATAAACGATGGATATCATGCACTTGAGGTAGCCTACAAAATTATTGATAAGTTAGAATTGTCGCCGAAAAATTTTTTACAATCAGATGATAATATTTAATAATGAAAACAATAGAAATACAAAAGGAACGTTAATTTATTTTACCAAACATTTGTTTTATAAATATTTTTCTATGCATAAAAACCTGTACTTTTTTGTTTCAATATTAGCATTACTACTTGTTATTTTAAATTCCTGTGAAAAATTTGAAAATGATCAAACTATTCCAGCTTTCATTCAAATTGATACAATTGGATTTTCTACTGAAATTTCGCAACAAGGAACAGCTTCACACAATATTACTGATGCATGGGTATATGTTGATGACCAATTAATTGGTGCATTTGAAATGCCGGCCAAATTTCCTGTTCTTGCCCAAGGAAATCATAAAGTTGAGATACGCGCCGGAATAAAATTAAATGGTATTGCAGCCACTAGAGTTATTTATCCTTTTTTTAAACCAATAACTCTAGAAAATTGCCGGTTAACTCCCGACAGCGTAACAATATTAAACATGTCAACTGTTTATTACGATAATACAGTATTTCCATGGATAGAAGATTTTGAAAACGAAAGTGTTTCTTTAGTAGAAGGAAATAATAGCGATACTACAATAAATATAACCAGCGTTGACTCACTTGTTTTTGAAGGAAATTATTCAGGAATAATTTACCTTGATGAAGACAAACCTGTTTTTGAAGGAGTTTCTTATGAAGCTTATATTCTGCCACAACTTGGATCACCGGTTTTTATTGAATTGAATTATAAAATTGAAAATATTATTACTGCCGGAATTTATACTCAAACTCAATCTCAAATCATCTCAAGCCCAATTGTAAATATCAGCAAATCCGACAAATGGAAAAAAATATATATTAATATCAGTCCGGATGTATCATCAGCTACAAATGCACTTGATTTTAAAATATTCTTTGGTTCAGTAAAAACAGATGACGTAGAAAATCCTGTGATACTTTTGGATAATATTAAATTAGTTCATAAAATTTATAGCACGAAATAATTGTTAGTGACATGAATATAAAACTTCAGGTATTTAAATATGCAATTCTTGATTACTTTGCTGCAGCAATTGCATGGAGTTTATTCTTTTTATATCGAAAAGTTTCTGTCGATCCTCAGATAATTAACTTTCTTGACGAAATAATTACTGATAAAAAATACTGGGTAGGAATAATAGTAATACCAATTTCATGGCTAATTTTATATGTGATGGTTGGTACTTACCGAAAAATATACCGCAAAGGAAGGTTAAAAGAACTGGGACAAACTATTCTTATTACTCTATTTGGTGTTACAGTTATTTTCTTTGCTTTAATTCTTGATGATGTAATAGTTTCATATATGTCGTACTATCAATCATTCCTGGTTTTATTTGCACTACATTTTTTATTTACTTATTCAGGTCGGTTAATACTTACATCAATTACGGTATATAAAGTTCATAATAAACTACTTGGTTTTAACACAATTATTGTTGGAAGTAATGGTAACGCTATTTCTATCTATAAAGAAATAGAAAATCAGGAAAAGTCAGCGGGGAATATTTTTGTTGGATTTGTTAATGCACACGAATTCGATTTCTATAAACTTTCTAAATACCTTCCACATCTTGGACATTACAATGACCTTAAGAAACTAATAAACGAAAATAATGTTAAGGAAATAATAATTGCAATAGAAAGAAAAGAAAGTAATACAATCGAAAAAATAGTTACTAAGCTTGAAGAAACTGATGTTGTAATTAGAGTTATTCCTTTGATGGAAGATTTTCTTATGGGAACTGTAAAAATGACTTCTATTTTTCATACACCTCTTATTCAAATATCTCCTGACTTAATGCCTGCCTGGCAACAATCACTAAAAAGACTTTTTGACATTATAATTTCATTTTTAGCCATTGTTATTTTATCTCCACTATATATATTTACAGCAATTGGAGTAAAACTATCATCACCAGGTTCAATAATTTTTTCTCAGGAAAGAGTAGGGCTTCATGGAAAATCATTTAAAATGCATAAATTCAGATCTATGAGGATGGATGCTGAAAATGAGGGACCACAACTTTCTTCTGATGACGATCCACGAATAACAAAACTCGGTAAATTTATTCGTAAAGTCAGACTTGATGAAATTCCTCAATTTTATACTGTAATTAAAGGAGATATGTCAATTGTTGGACCAAGACCAGAAAGGCAATTTTATATCGATCAGATTGTTAAATTTTCGCCACACTATCACCTACTTCATAAAATCAAACCAGGAATTACCTCATGGGGACAAGTTAAATTTGGTTATGCCTGTAATGTTGAAGAAATGATACAAAGACTTAAATACGATATTCTATACATAGAAAATATGTCTCTTGCAATGGATTTTAAAATTTTGATTTATACCGTTTTGATTGTAATTCAGGGTAGAGGGAAATAAGCACTCAATTTTAATGTTAAAATCTGTATTCTGCGATTACAATTATATCATTCCCATCTCAATCATTTTAACAATCATTTCTATATTTCTATCTTCACCTTTTGGATCGTATTTTACTTTTAGATTATATCCGAATAATCGAGCAAATGTTTGCCAAAAAAAAGCCTGAAACTTACCTCTTAGCTCCTGTACTAATTTAAAAGATGAGTTATCAGTTTCTCTATCAATGAGTTTTATTAATATTTTGCCTTGGGAGAAAGTTAATTTTCTAAGATCTTTTTCAAATTCTGCTTTAATCTCAGATTCTGCTTGTTTCATTATCTTACGTCTTTTATGTTCATCTTCAACACCCAAAAGAATTTCATTATATTTATTAAGTTTTATTCCCGCAATTCTTGCGTAAGGATATACTTTCTTTACATTTCTTACAAGCCGGCTAAATCTTCGAGCTTCACGTTTGTTTTTAATAATTTTTAACCCATAAACGTTAAACTCTTTTAATGAAATTACAGGGATAGTATCACCATCAACAACATTTGTAAACACAACCACGCTATTAACTTCCTGCGAAAAGCACCTAAAAACAAATAAACTTATTAAGCTAAATATGATTATTATTTTTTTCATTATTGAAAATAAAATCAATTTTTATACCAAAAAAAAACGAAAACAAAATTATAAGATAACAATCTTGATTTAACAAAGTATTCAGAATTCTTTAAGCAACTTTAAGTTTTGATGTTGCAGATTTATTAAACTTCTTTTTGGCATAAGCCTGAGTAATCTTCAATTCTTTTATTTTGTTATCAGATGGAAGTTCAAACATTGCATCATTAAGAGTAGCTTCCATTATTGAGCGAAGTCCTCTAGCTCCTAGTTTATATTCAATAGAAGTATCAACAAAAAAGTCAAGAGCTTTATCATCAAAACTAATTTTTACATCATCCATTTCAAACAATTTTGTGAATTGTTTTACCAAAGAATTTTTGGGTTCTGTAAGAATTCTTTTAAGAATACCTTTTGAAAGTGGATGTAAATAGCTAACAACAGGTATCCGTCCAACTATCTCAGGAATAAGACCAAACATTCTTAAATCGGAAGGAGAAATATATTGAAGAAGATTATCTCTGTTAATCTGTTCTTTTTCTTTATCAAAACTATAACCAATAATATTTGTACGCAATCGCGAAGCAATAATTTTATCTATTCCCTGGAATGCTCCACCGGTAACAAACAAAATATTTTGTGTATTAACCTGGATCATTTTTTGCTCAGGATGTTTTCTTCCTCCATAGGGTGGAACATTTACAATTGAACCTTCAAGAAGTTTTAATAAAGCCTGCTGAACACCCTCGCCGGAAACATCGCGTGTAATTGACGGGTTATCACTTTTTCTGGCAATTTTGTCAATTTCATCAATAAAAATAATTCCTCTTTCGGCAGCAGCTACATTATAATCAGCAGTTTGTAAAAGTCGTGATAAAATGCTTTCAACATCTTCGCCAACATACCCGGCTTCTGTCAAAATAGTAGCATCAGCAATACAAAAAGGAACATCGAGCATTTTGGCAATGGTACGCGCCATTAAAGTTTTTCCTGTTCCGGTTTCGCCAACCAAAATAATATTTGATTTTTCTATTTCAACATCATCCGATTTAGCTTTAGCTGCAGGAATACTTATTCTTTTATAATGGTTGTACACAGCAACTGAAAGTACTTTTTTTGCTTCATCCTGGCCAATAATATATTTGTCAAGATGTTTTTTTATTTCAATAGGTTTCTTGATATTAAGATCAGAAACTTGTTTTTCAGATTCAACTGAAAATTCTTCTCTTAAAATATTTTGAGCTTGTCCGATACACTCATCACATATAAAAGCTTCGCGTCCAGCAACAAGTATTTTAACCTTTGCCCTGCTTCTACCACAAAACGAACACTTATCTATTTTCCCTGCCATTGTTTTTTAATATCGTTCTATTGTTATTAAACGTGTTTAACGAGAACTTCGTCAATCATACCATATTTTTTGGCTTCTTCCGATGTCATCCAATAATCTCTATCAGCGTCTTTCCAAATCTTGTTATATGTATGATTTGAATGATTAGCAATTATATCGTAAAGTTCTTTTTTTAGTTTTGAAATTTCTCTAGCAGTAATTTCAATATCTGAAGCTTGTCCCTGAGCACCACCCATAGGTTGATGAATAAGTATTCTTGAATGTTTTAATGCAGTTCGTTTTCCTTTTTCACCTGCGCATAAAAGTATTGCTCCCATAGAAGCAGCCACTCCGGTACAAATTGTAGCAACATCGGAAGAAATATATTGCATTGTATCATAAATACCCAAACCCGCATAAACAGATCCACCGGGTGTATTAAGATATATTTGTATATCTTTTTTTGCATCAACCGATTCGAGGAAAAGCAATTGTGCTTGAATGATATTTGCTACATAATCATCAATTGGTACACCCAAAAATATGATCCTGTCCATCATCAATCTAGAGAAAACATCCATTGATGCAACGTTTAACTTTCTTTCTTCAATAATTGTTGGCGATATATAATTATCGTGAAATGAAGAATATTTATCAAGGGTTAAACTATTAATACCCCGATCTTTTATTGCGTATTTTCTGAATTCGTTACCGTTCATAAGAATAATTATTTATTGATTTCTTGCGCTAATTTAGTAAATTCTTCGAAAGTAACTTTCTTTTTATTTAATTTTAATTTCGATTTAAATAATTCTCTTAATTTTTCGTCGTAGAGTTGGTCATTAATTTTTTTCATCTCTTCTTCGTTTTTCATAACAGACTCAATTATGCTATTAAGATGCTCGTCTGCTTTATTATCACCTTGTGGCATTGGCATCTGACTGGAAAGAAAATTCTTAATAAAATCTTTTATTTCCTGGTCTTCAACTTTTATTTTATTTTCAGTAATAATTTTATTCTCAATCAACTGCCATTTAAGTGATTTCTCATAACTGTTGTACTGAGTATCAATCTGTTCTTTTGTAATTTTATCAGTATTACTTTCAAGTAACCAGCGTTTTACAAACTCGTTTGGGAAAGAAATATCTGTTATTTCAATTAATTTTTCAATTGCACTACTCATAAAAAACTTGTCACTTTCAGGAACAAAAGATATTTCAGCCATTTTTTTAATTTGCTTACGCATTGCATCTTCATCTTTTATTTCTTCCTGTGGGAAAACTTTTTTATAAAGTTCTTCATTTAATTCAGCAGGCTCAATTCTTGTTATTTCAGAAACAGTAAATTCATAATCTGCATCCATCTTTTCTTTTTCATCTTTGCTGATACCAAGCATATTAGCAGTTTCAGCTTCGTTATCAGTTGCTTTTAAAGGATTAAATATGACTTTACTTTCTTTTTTAAGTTTGATAAATTCTTTTTGAATTTTATTATCTTTAAGCAAATCAATACTTATTGAAGATTCTTTTTTAACACTTTTTTCAATTCTCTTTCCTTCAGAATCAAGCTGAACAAGTTCACCTTTCAGAATATCACCAATTTCAGATTCCTCAGGATTAATAGTAACACCGTTACGTTTTTTAATATCATCAACATAAATATCAATAGCTTTTTTATCAACCTTAATATTATGATAATCTACACTAATTTCTTCATTTAATTCCAAATTCACTTCCGGGTATAATCCTATATCAAAAAAAAACTCAAATTCCTTTTTATTGACAAAATCAACCATCTCTGATTTTTCAGTATTTGGTAATGGTTGTCCAATAACATTTAATTTATTTTCTTCAATATATTTCTGAAGAGATTCAGATAAAACTTTGTTAACTTCATCAGCAACAACGGCTCTTCCATACATTTTATTAATTATTCCAGCGGGTACTTTCCCTGCTCTAAAACCCGGAATATTTGCTTTTTTACGATAATCTTTAAGTACAACTTGTACTTTTTCCCGATAATCATTTTCATTTACCTCAACTTTAAGAGTTGCAGTTAAGTCGCCGGTATTTTCTCTTGTAATGTTCATCAATCAATAATTTTAAGTAATACTACTGTTTTCGAATACTAATTTCATATATTAAAAAAGAGGCTGTTCCTAATTTTCCATTCGAACAGCCTTCTATCAATAAAGTGCGGATGAAGGGACTCGAACCCCCATGCCTCGCGGCACTAGATCCTAAGTCTAGCGCGTCTACCAATTTCGCCACATCCGCGAACAAAATCTTTTATTTTTGGGAGTGCAAAATTAAACATTTTATTTATATCTCAAAACTATTTTACATAATTATTTCAAGCTATTTTACAACTTAATATTTTCAACTGTATCATGTTTCCCAAATCTCTTTAAACAATAAACTTTACTAAATAACAATTCACATTATAGTTTTAATATAACGGTTAGTTTAAGAATATGTAGCCGACTTCAAGGTACTTTCTGTCAAGTTATAAGACGCCGAAAGCTTTCGGGGGAAGCAGGTTACAACCCTTTAACTTACTACAATTTCGGCTATTATTTTTATAAATTGTTACCATGCGTTAATTCTTCAGTTCAGTCTTACAGTTTAAACAAAAATTTCTATGAACACTTACTCCCGAATTACATTGTTTACAAGTCCATCTATTTTGTTCAGACTCAAGAAATTTTTCCATTCCATTCTTTTTGATAAAGTCAAGATTATCTAACATACTCATGCCGTAATTTGTCCGATAACGTTTATCAAGACTTTTCAATCTTGTACATGGATATTTTTTGCAATCATAACAAAATCCTGATTCTGTCTCTGCTAACAATTCACAATTTACAATAGTACAACTTCTACAAACTTTTGGTTTATTCTCATCATCCTTTTTGAAGCACCCTCCACAAGGTTTCTTTTCACGCAAGAACCCAATGCATAATCCACAATTCATACCACAGGCGGCTATCAATCCACGATATCTATTTTGCACTTGCATAATTTTTGAATTCAGTTTTTATTTACAGTTATTAATTTATCTGAGTTAAACATTGAAACAGAAGAAATCACCAATTCGTCTTTTGGAATATTGTCCCAGTATCTTTCCATAAGATTTATATAAATTTTTGATTTTTATCATAAAAAGAGTTTTGCGATAATAAATGTATTTTAAAAAGTACTAATTTGATATTTTATAACTAGTCAGTACTTAAAGTTATCTAGCAAAAGTACACCAATAAACAATGTAATTGCTATATCGGTAAAATAATACAGAAAAGCACTCCTAAGAAAACCAAATCCAAATATTAGTTCACCAACATTTATTTGTCTTTTCACATTAAAACAATATTTATTAAATAATGCCAACTGAACATCTAAATTGCTTTTTCGATAAAAACTGAAAACATTATTGTAATATATTATCGAAATGTTCGTTTAAAAATATTAATAATTTTTTAATTCTTACAATTGCCATTTTTAAAATTCATCATATTAATGAAAAAATTTGTAATAATTTTCTTTATATCTTCCTTTTCTATTGCACATTCGCAAGAAATGCTAGGGATTGTTAACAGTAATTTTGCCGGCTCAAACGGAGCAATTATTAATCCAAGTTCTATTGTAAATTCAAAAGTATTCATGGATATAAATGTACTGTCGGGCGATATTTTTATTCAGAATAATTTTTTAAACATACACTCAGAAGACTACCATTTGGGAAATTATATACAAAAAGAACCTGTCTTCCCAAAATATGGAAAACACAATCAAAGTTTTGACCGTTACCGTGATGAAAAAATGAGATTTGTCTTTACAAATATCCGACTAAACGGTCCTTCTGCTATGGTATCTACTAATGGTCATGCTTTTGCATTACATACTGCTGCCAGAGCAATTATTTCTGTTAACAGAATGCCTTTTGAAATTGCAAATTTCTCTTACGAAGGACTTAACTTTCCTCCTCAGTTTAACATTAATTATCTTGATGATGAGTTTCGTTTGGGAGCAATGGCATGGGGTGAAATAGGATTAACTTATGCTAATATTTTTTATAAAGATTACCTAAATCAATGGTCAGCGGGAATAACTGTAAAAAGACTACTAGGTTATAGTGCAATATATTTACAAGCCGACGACATTGATTATGTTGTATTTAATGACAGCACAATTGACATCAGAAATATTAATGCGAAAACAGGTTTTTCTTTGCCAATTAATTATGATAATAACGGTTTCCCGGAAGGAAAAAATATTAAAGGTGGTGGCTTTGGATTTGATATTGGCGTGAGTTTCCACAAAAAAAAGAGAGGATATGACAATCGAAAATACAGACGTTTATGCGTTCAGCCATATGAAGACTATTATTACAGAGTTGGAGTTTCGTTATTAGATATAGGAGCAATAAAATTCAAGGATAATGCAGAAGAACATGTTTTTGAAAATGGAAATGAATATTGGGAAAGAATTGACACTTTGGTTTTCGAAAACATGCATAATTTAACAAACATCCTTAGTAATCGTTTGCTCGGAAACCCGACTGCATCATTAAATAAAAATACAATTACAATGATGCTTCCAACTGCATTAAGTTTACAGTTCGATTATCATTATTCAAAAAACATATACTTTAACAGCACTTTGATTTATCCCATAGTTTTTAGTAATTCTTATTTACAACGTCCTGCTCAGATATCAATAACACCACGGTACGAAAGTCCTGAATTTGAACTTAGCATACCTCTGTCGCTTTATAACTGGGAAACTCCAAGGATAGGTATTGCTGCAAGATATCATTTTCTTACTATCGGAACTGATAAATTAGGCGGCTTTTTTGGTTTTAATGATTTTACAGGAATGGACATTTATTTCTCAATAAAATTAAATTTCAGAAAAGGACATTGCATAAGCTTTCGTAGAAATGTTGGTTGCAGGAATATGGAATTTGGTAGTAAATAAGTTGGGAATGCTTGAGATATTTTAATTACTACTTTTAGTTCTCAGTTCTCAGTTGCCAGTCTCCAGTCAGCTCACTATTTTGAGTCCTGTTTTTTTTATTATGTGGAACTTTGTGAAAAAAAAGAAATGTAAAATGTAAAATTTAGAAAAAAAATTGGCAGAAACAGATAACCGATAACTGATAACCTGTCAATGCCTGAAATACGTTGACCACTTTTTAGTAAAAATTAATTAACAAAAATAACTAAAAATGGCAACAAGAGAAAAATTTAAAATGACAACTTATGAAAGGCGTCTAAGAAGTTTTAGTGATAGCTTTAAACTTCAGAAAGTAAAAGAAATAGAAAGAGGTATCACAAAAGTTTCCGAAATTTGTAAGCATTATGAAGTAAGTGCTACCAATGTATATCGCTGGATAAACAAATTTGGAAATATGAAAAATAAAAAAGAACGTTTAATTATTGAAACAGATAGTGATACGAGACAATTATTAAATCTAAAAAAGAAAGTAGCAGAGTTAGAACGTATCATCGGGCAAAAACAAATCATGATAGATTTTAAAGATAAGATGATAGAAATTGCTGAAGAAACTTACGGTGTCGATATTAAAAAAAAATTCTCTACCCAACCGTCCAAATCATCTGGCAAAAAAGAGAACAATTCTCCTTCAGTATGAATCAACTTTATAAAGTAATAGGTATTAGCAAGCAAGCTTTTCATCAAAGAATGGATAGATTGCGAATTGTTCTTTCAGAGCAAAAGCAGTTATTAATATTTATATATCAAATACGAGAAGATCACCCAACAATGGGAGTTAGGGATATGTATTACAAATTAAAACCGGAAAGCATGGGAAGAGATGCTTTTGAATATTTTTGTAGATCAGAATACTTGATGTCAAAAAAGCCTAAGAATTGGCACAGAACAACTGACAGCACAGGAGTTGTGCGATTTGATAACCTATTGTTCAATTTGACAATAACTCGCATAAATCAGGTTTGGCAAAGTGACATTACTTATTTTGAACTTAATAGTAGGTTCTACTATATTACATTCATTATGGATGCTTTTTCCAGAAGAATTTTGGGCTATAATCTTTCCAAAAGATTGTTAACAGAACATACCACACTACCTGCACTTGAGATGGCGATTAATCAACGAATAAAAAAATCAGAAAATCTGGACAATTTGATTTTTCATTCTGATGGAGGTGGTCAATATTATGACAAAGAATTTTTGAGATTAACAGCAAAGTATAACTTTATTAATAGCATGTGTGAGTATGCATGGGAGAATGGAAAAGCAGAACGCTTGAATGGAGTAATAAAGAATAATTATCTAAAACATAGAAAAATCAATAGCTTTGAAGATTTGCAAAAAGAAGTTGACCGAAGTGTGTTTCTTTACAATAATGATAAACTACATATTGAGTTACAAAGAAAATCACCAATAGAATTTGAAAATGATTATATTTGTAAAGGACAACAAACCGACGGTGATAAGTCAGCGACGGAATTAGAAACACAGTACGAAGGCTGTTTGTAAAGCCCTTCGGGCTGTGGACAACAAACCTCAGGTTCAAATATCGTTATGGAATTAAAAACACAAAGAGTGAAAAAGAAAGTGAAAATGGTCAACGTTATTTAGGCATTCACAACCGATAACTGAGAACTGATAACCAATAACATTCAATATTCAACACTCAACATTCAATATTCAACCAGAAACCTGACAGTAACCAATAACTGCATACTTTAAGCTTCAGCCTTTGGTTTTCCTGCCTCTCAACTTCCAGCCCACTTTTCAAACCGTCTTCACGTCAAGTGCATCACGCAGTACATTTCCAATTATCATAAAAGCCAATACCATCAAAACAATTGCAATTCCCGGGAGTATCGCCAGATAAGCAGAGTCAAGAATAATATATGCATAATTTTCTTTTATCATGCTTCCCCAAGAAGGCATTGGTGGTTGAACACCTATTCCGAGAAAACTCAATCCTGCTTCAATTAAAATTGCAGAAGCAAAATTAGCAGCAGAAATAACTATCACAGGACTTAATACATTTGGTAAAATATGCCTGAAAATTATCCTGAAATTGCTAAACCCAAGAGCTTTACCTGCCTCCACATATTCCTTTTCACGAACACTTAAAATTTGCCCCCGAACAACACGTGCAACTTCTACCCACATAGTTAATCCGACAGCTATAAAAACCTGCCAAAATCCTTTTCCAAGTGCAAAAGTAATAGCAATAACAAGCAATAATGTTGGAATTGACCAGATAACATTTATAAACCAAA
>Ga0307991_1001337_pt1 | contig 17206 bp, 11 predicted proteins | sample EllFjometagen131_FD_203146 | JGI IMG/M metagenome (GOLD analysis project Ga0307991, IMG submission 203146) | Marine microbial communities from Ellis Fjord, Antarctic Ocean - #131 | ecosystem: Environmental > Aquatic > Marine > Unclassified | place: Southern Ocean | collected 2014-10-08
TGAGTCCTTGCCGGCTCAAATAAAAGACAGGATTAAAAATGTCAGATTCGAATGATTTTTTGAATGCCGTAAAGCGTATGTTATGGTCCAGGGACAGACAGGATCAGGGTAAGATATATGCCATACTTGATGCTGCGAGAGATAACGCAATCTATCCAAAGCTGGCGGAATCCGATAACAAAAAGGTTTGCCTTCTTATGGGGGAGCAGGCACGAGAACTCGCCACTGTTGCACCGTATCTGATTGAGCTTGATGAAGATGATCCCTTCACTCAATGGTTTTTGGATCAGGGGTGGGGAAAGAGCTGGGGTATATTTGCCGAATCAGAAGCAACATTTGTGGGATTGCGGAGTCATTTTCGGAAATTTTTGAGGGTTACCGATGAAGACGCAAAGACTCTTTTTTTCAGGTATTATGATCCGAGGGTGCTGCGCGTATTTTTGCCCACATGCGATCAGGAACAGCTCGAGACCATGTTTGGTACGGTATCGCGTTACTATGCCGAAGGAAAAAATGAAAAGCAGTTGATTGAATATTTTTGTACGGAGCAATCTAAACTGATTGAGAATGCGGTTAATTTGTGAGACATAAGATGGCGGGTGTTACTTCTCCTTCCCTGGAGCGGGCTCGTGTTCCTCTGGTTATGGGACAGGGCGGGTCACCGGCAGGTCTTGTTGTGTTAAAACCCGGCAGCAGTTTTATAGCCGGAACCGAGGCCCGGCCAGGATGGGGGCTATGCTTGGCGTTTAAGGGGATAAATTTTCATTCCCGGTAAAATAAGAAGGAGTCTTTTACAATGCCAAAACAAGTGATCATGGGTGCCGTGATGCAGTGCTCGTTCGGGGTTGCCCCGTCGGCCCTGATGGTTCTGCCGGCCAACCGGGTGGTGGTGAATTTCATGAATGCGGCAACCATAATGGATTACATACCTATGACCAACATTTTGCCATTCGGAATGTGCTCCTCCCCCACGAACCCGGCCGTGATAGCAGCCACGGCGTTGGCCGCGGGGGTGTTTACTCCGGTGCCGTGCGTGCCGGTGATTCCCGCTCCGTGGGCGCCCGGTTCACCGACCGTACTCATTGGCTACCTGCCGGCCCTGAATGACACGAGTCAGTGCATGTGTACATGGGGTGGCGTAATCTCCATCACTTTTCCAGGGCAGGTGACCACCGATATTCCCTGAGAATTGACATCGAAAAACAAAAAAATCAGGTCCTCGTTTTAAATAAAAATGGTATCTTCCAACGCCCCGACATTGAAGGTTAGAATTGAAAGCGGATTGACTGCTGTCACGGAATTTGTTTTTACAGATCGGTTTCGCATTGGAAGGCATTCAAGCTGTCAGTTGCAGATCAAAAACAAAGAGGTCAGCCGGTATCATGCGGATGTATTTATAGATGATGGTCAGTGGTGGATTCAAGATCTGCAAAGCGGTAACGGGGTGTTTATTGAAGACCGCAAAATCGACAAGCTTCCGCTAACCGGTACAACCCGTATCCACTTGGGTATTTCCGGACCCAGCCTTATATTTGAACTTGAAAAAGTCGTGCCACCAAAACCGCCTGTCCCCGAACCTCATGCCCCCGAACCCCCTGTTCCCGAACGCTCTGTTTCCGATTCCCGAACGCTCAGCGACTACAAGGAGCATTACTTCGGACAGACAGCAGATGATACTGCTGGCGAACATACTCTGATGGTGCGCCAAGCCTATGCCGAGGTCAAAAAAAAACAGCGGTGGATGTATGTATCAATTATTTCGGTTATTGCGGTTTTGTGCATCCTGACCGGCGGTTATGCCCTTTACAAACATAGACAGGTCCGCCAGCAGCGCGAGCTGGCGGCTGATATTTTCTACAACATGAAGACTCTGGAAATCGAGATAGGAAAGGTGATAAAAGATGTCAAAAAGCGCCGGACCGCCGAGTCTAAAAAGCAAATTGAAGAATTCAGGGCCAAACAACAGCAATTGGAACAAAATTATAACCGGTTTGTGGACACGCTTAACGTATACGGCAAAGGGTTGAGTCAGGAGGAACGGATCATTCTGCACATATCGCGCCAGTTTGGGGAGTGTGAAGTCAATATGCCCGAAGGATTTATCAAAGAAGTCATGAAATATGTCGAGAAATGGAAATCAACCCATCGGCTGGAACGAGCGATCAAACGGGCAAGGTCAAGAGATTACATTCCCGAAATTGTTCAGACCCTTTCTATGTACAACCTGCCGCCGCAATTTTTTTATCTGGCCCTTCAAGAAAGCAATTTAAACCCGAATGCCTGCGGCCCGGAAACGCGGTTCGGCATTGCCAAAGGGATGTGGCAGTTTATTCCTTCAACCGCTGAGGCGTATGACTTGAATACCGGCCCCCTGGTCGACGAACGCATTCCCGACCCTGATGATGACCGCCACGATTTTAGAAAATCAACCCTGGCCGCCGCCAAGTACTTGAAGGATATTTATACCACGGACGCCCAGGCTTCCGGGCTGCTTGTAATGGCATCCTACAATTGGGGCGAAGACCGGGTGATTAAACTGATTGAGTCCATGCCCGAAAATCCGCGTGAAAGAAATTTCTGGCAATTGATTTCCCAATATCGCAATAAGATCCCCGACCAAACGTATGATTACGTTTTCTCGATTTTCTCTGCCGCAGTCATCGGTGAAAATCCCCGTTTGTTTGGATATAATTTTGATAATCCACTGGCTTCGGAAAAGACGGGATTATAAGGCTAAAACTGTCAAGAGAATAATTTTTTAAAAATTGAACCCGGCTTTTTAGCCTCATCCATTTCGGGTCCTGTCTGTAGTGACGATTTTTCTTCCACCGGTGGCTCATCCACCGGAAATTCGGAGACTGCTTCTTCAATCTCGGCCAACCGGCCCCCTTCCAAAAACCGAAATCTGGGTCCCTGCGGACTCAATGCCAACTGGTTGTCGGGATTGAGGGGCGCTTGAATATTGATGGGCTGACCGTTTATGGACACAGACTGACGGCCGGTAAGGTCTTTAATCCAATATCGATTCTGGCTAAAAAATAGCTGGGCATGTTGATCGAAAACCGAAGGGTGATCCAGAATAAAATCACAGCCCGGACCTTTTCCGATGGTAACGGGCAGTTCATTAAAGGACCGGAGCGTAGGGCCGTATTGTATAATGAGCGGAACCTTTAGCTTTTGAATGGAAACATCCGGAGCAGGCTGTGGTTTTGGTTGGATGGGCGGCACCGGGGGCGGTTCGGCAGGAGGGATTATCGGAGGCGTCTGGGGCGGTTCGACAGGAGAGATGATCGGAGGCGCCTGGGGCGGTTCAGGGCTAACGGGTGTGGCAATATCCACCGTTGGCCGGCCCTCTTCAATTCGGGTTAAAAAACTGACCTTTGGCCCGCCTTGGGCAAACATTAGGACATCGCCGTCTTTCAAATACCCTTCCGGGATTCTTTTTCCGTTCAAATAGGTTCCGTTTTGACTCAAGTTCATCAATTTAAATCGATTTCCCTCCCTGATGATCCGCGCATGCTCCCGGGAAATAATCCTTAAGTCTTTGGGGAACTGGACATGACAGGACGAATGCCGGCCGATGGAAATTTCAGGATCTGAAAAATCCTGGATTTCGCCTTTCAAAGGTCCTTCAATATGAATAAGCTGGATAACAATAACCGGCATGTTTGCCATTATAACGCCTTATTTTCTATTAAAATTCGAATTCACCACGGGTAATGTACGGGCAACCGTACTAAAGTGTTTGGAAAATTCTACGCTTCCAACATTCCAATTGTAAACCGTTTGCTTGTCAGTGATACATATAGCATAGCATAGTCATGAATTCAAGAATAATGGTTTTTAGCACCAGGGCAAGCACATTTGATTTCGGTATAGCGTAACGACGGCGTGTTTCTCTTGGAAACCGACTGACTGTTTGAAGGGCTTTAGAACGCGTTAGCCCGAGCCGAATGAAATTATGACAAAAAATCAATAGGATAATTTAACGACGAATTGTTCTTAACAACTCCGGCGCGGCTCGGGCTTACGGGTGCTTAAGCACAAGTTTCAGTCGGTTGGAAAGAGATATACGCCGTCGTGGAGCGTTCTCCCTATATTGGGATTCAAATGCGTTTATCCTGTTCTTAGACCCATGATCCAAACCATAACCGGTTGTATGGAGGGGAGCATTACCGATTTGTTAAAATGGTTCTCACGCATTAATTAATTTATTTTTGAGCGAAAACCTCGCTATCGGGTCTTGGGTGTCAGGTTTCAGGTGTCAGGAATCGCCAGACCTGAAACCTGAACACTGACACCTGAAACCAAAAAGTCTTGGAAAGCTATTAACAAACTGGTAATGCACCCGTATGGAGTATGTTCGGGATAAACAATCCCATAAGTTTCTTGACAGTATTCCGGTATTATAATATTTTTTTATAAAATTTTTAATTTTTCACATATAATCGCAATGGGAGCATTACCGATTTGTTAAAATGGGTTTCACCCATTAACTTATTCATTTTTTTGAACGAAAGCCTTGCAATCAGGTTTCAGGTGTCAGGTGTCAGGAGCAAGAAACGAATTAGCTGACACCTGAAACCTGAAACCTGAAACCAAAAAGTCTTGGATAGAAATTAAAAAACTGGTAATGCACCCACCGCAACCATTCATTTTTAATATGCGATATAGATAAATTGCTTGGGGGAGAGAACCTCATGAGTGTTAGTGAAAAAGTTACAACAACGATTTTATGGGTAAAGCAATTTTCAACAAATACCTTTTCTACCATTTTCAATAAACTGCTTAATATTCAATTTGTTAAACGAAATAAAAAAGGTGTCTCCATATGTCTTATCTTTTGGGTCGTCATTAATTTAGGCGGCTTTTTGATATATCGCAATAGTGCGACAGATCTGAAAGATGATTTTTATCAAAAAGGGATATCTGCGACCCAAAGCCTGTCTGTAAAGACCGGTTCATCGCTGCTGGGAAAAGATATACTTGCGTTAAATGTTGCCATCGGTGAGTTTGTACAAAAGGATAATGTGGTTTCTACAGCTATCCTCGATCACGAAAATAAGGTCGTGGCGCACTCGGAACCGGAGATGACCAACCGTCCATTAATGTCTTTGCAGGACATAAGACTGGTAAAGACCGTTGACAATGTAATTATTGAGACCGGAAAAGGAGCAGATGACGATATCCCGCTTATCCGCTTTTCCCAGGACATCTCCTACTCCGGAATAAAGATCGGCAAGGTGTATTATGTAATGTCTGCCAAGAAACTTAACCACGCTCTATCCAGATCCATGATGATATTTTTGTCAATGCTGGTGGTCAGCACCATTCTGCTGGCCCTGGTTTTATTCTTTGTGGATCGTATCTCCAAGGCAAAAGCAATAGAAACCCGGAAAAAACTCGAGGGAATGGTAAAGATCGGCCCGTATTTGCTAAAAGAAAGAATCGGAAAGGGCGGCATGGCCGAGATGTTTCTTGCAGACTATATTCGTGAAGATGGTTTCCGGAGAAAGGTTGCTGTTAAAAAGGTGCTTCCCCACCTGGCTGAAAATCAGGATTTTATAAAAATGTTTATCCGTGAAGCCAGGCTTGCCGCGTTGCTACAGCATCCAAATATCGTCCAGATATTAGATTTCGGTAAGATCCAGGATGTTTATATCATTGCGATGGAGTATATCGATGGAAAAAACCTGGGTGAAATCATGGCGCAGTTAAAACAAGGGCTCCCTGCTGATCTCTCCATTTTTCTTATAATGAGAATATGTATGGGCCTGCAGCACTCCCATACGAAAACCGTTGATAAGACGGGCGAAGCTTTACATATCGTACATCGGGATATCAGTCCGCAAAACATGATGGTTTCATTTTTAGGAGAAGTGAAGATAACCGATTTCGGAATTTCCAAAGCGCGTTCCGAGCCCAGTATGACCCAGGCCGGTGTCATTAAGGGAAAGCTTTCCTATTTATCCCCTGAACAGGCACTGGGGCAGGAGGTAGACCACCAGGCGGATATCTATGCCCTGGGACTCGTCTTTTATGAAATACTTTCTTATAACAAGGTGTATCGATTCAACAATCATATGGAGGCCATCCAGTCCATTCCAAAGAAAGAGATTCCTCCTCTGATCAGTATAAGACCGGACATCCCGGATGAGCTTAATAGAATTGTGATGAAATGTTTGGAAAAAGATAAAAAATTAAGGTATCAAAGTGCCCAGGAAATCCATGATGATCTGATGAATCTGAAAAACAAATTGAATATAACTTACGATGCATCCAGTCTTTCAAATTTCATGAAGGAGAATTTCAGAAAAGCTGAAAAAACGACTTAAAAAATGGAGTGCGTGTTCTTAATGTGAGTTTTTTTGTTTTTAAAAAAATATGATGAAAATAAATTATTTTGGAAAGACAGATGTTGGGCTTGTACGCTCAAATAACGAAGATACGTTTCTCATCAAACCTGATATCGGGCTCTGTTTGGTGTCAGATGGGATGGGCGGCGCGGCCGCCGGTGAATTGGCCAGCCGAATTTTTACTGAAACCGCACTTGAAGTTTTTTCGGCAGATAGGGATCAATCTAAAAATAGGACTGTTGAGAAGGTTAAAAAGGCGTTCCGCTCCGCCCATGAAAGGATTTTAAAATACGTGGAGGGTAATCCCCACCACCAAGGCATGGGGTGTACCGCTGAACTCATCGCTTTCCATGAGCAAGGCTTTGTCATCGGTCATATCGGAGACAGCCGAATTTACCGTATCCGGAATGGCAAATTCAAGCAGCTTACCAAGGATCATTCTCTTATCCAGGATCAGATAGATCAGGGGTTGATTACACCCGATGAAGCTAAAAACCATTCTCTTCGCAACATCATCCTTCGAGCCGTGGGCATAAATGAGAGTTTGGCTCTGGATATTTTAATGGGAAAAACGTACGCTGGCGATCTGTTTCTTCTTTGTTCAGACGGCTTGACCGATATGATTGATGACCCTCTCATCAGCCAGGTCCTTTATTCAGACATGGCGTTGTCCCAAAAGACTGAAAAACTCGTTGAAATGGCCATATCCGCCGGAGGAAAGGATAATATCACCGTGGTTCTGGCTGAAATACTGTGATCAAAGAAAATAAATTCCAAGACAATGGTCTTTTTTCTTAACTTCTTATGAAATACGGGCGATATGAAATTATAAAAGAATTGGGCAAAGGGGGAATGGGTGTGGTTTACCAGGCCCACGATCCTCAGATTGACCGGTCGGTTGCTTTAAAGGTATTGCGGGTGGACCGCGTGGTCAACGAGGAGTTTGTGTCACGGTTTTTTAAAGAGGCAAAATTCATCGGTCGACTTTCCCATCCCAATATCGTCACGGTATATGACGTGGGGCGAGACCATGGGACCATCTACATCGCCATGGAATATCTTCAGGGGCAACCCTTAAATGAAGTGGTTCGCAGCGGACGATTGAGCGTGGAGAAAACCATGGATATTGCGTTACAGGTTTCAAGTGCTCTTGGCTATGCCCATGATAAGGGGATTGTTCACAGGGATATTAAACCCTCCAACATTATTTTGACCGATGAAGGGAGCGTCAAACTCACCGATTTCGGGATTGCTCGTGCAGATGACCAAAATGCAGCGCAACAAACCCAGACCGGGGTGATTTTAGGAACCCCTTTCTATATGTCACCGGAGCAGGTCATGGGGAGAAGGGTGGACGGGCGATCCGATCTGTTTTCCCTCGGAGTAATCCTTTATGAATTAATTGTGGGTTGTAAGCCGTTTAAAGGGGATCATTTTACGGCCATCTTCAGAGCCATCACAGAAGATATTCCCGTGGCACCATTACAAATTGACGCTTCCATTCCCCAGTCGATTTCTGATCTAATTATCAAAACCTTATCTAAGAATCTGGACGAACGCTTCCAAACCGGGCAAGAGATGAGCCATGCCCTTAAAACCTGTCTCCAGGTAAAAGAATTTCCTTTACGGTCTGAAAAACCCATGCGCTCGAAACAAAAGTCTATGGGATCTTTTTTAATTATGGGTCTAATTGCGGCAGTCGTTCTTGGAGGGGCGATCTATTTTTTTTGGCCACATATTAATGAACGTATTCGTAAAGAGAATAAGGGGGGATCTACAGTAACGGAATTGTCTCAACAAGGCAAATTACAGAATAAATCAGGCAGCTTGGAATCCCTTTCATCCACCCGGATGGATGAAAGCAAACCTGCAGATGCGATGTTAATGGTAACCAGTTCACCTTCCCAAGCTCAAGTTTATTTAGACGATTCGTTTAAAGGAAAAACTCCCATAACCCTTGAGCTTCCGTTCGGGAAATACGAGGTTCGGGTCAACCTTCCGGATTATTATGAATGGGAAGCTCAGTTGCAGATTAACACGGCGGGCAAAACTCCGCTACACGTGCGTTTGATACCTATTGGATAATAATATTTAAAACTTGAGGAGGAAGTGTCATGAAACCGGTACTAAGACTATTTTGTTCTTTTTTCATTACCGCCATGTTTGGAATTGCGACAGCCGGTATTTGTTACAGCCAGCTTCCGGCAGGGCAACATGTTCCCTTGTTTTCGCTGAAAGATGTGAAGGGAAAAATTTATGATTTGTCCAATATGAAACATCAGCCCATGGTCATCATCTATTTTTTTGATGTTGACTCAAGACCCAGCCAGGAAGGCCTGTTGAATATCGATCAACTGTCAAAACAATACAAAGATGCCGACTTGATGGTATGGGGTGTGACACGGTCTTCAACAAAGAAGGTCAATAAATTTATAGCCGCCGTTCAGCCGTCTTTTCCGGTTCTAATCGATTCATCCGGAATCAGCGATCTTTATCATGCCCGGCTGATTCTTCCGACGATTTGCATTCTAGGGCCTGATTTAAAGCTGCTTGATTATTTTCAAGGCGGCGGGAAAACCACTGAGATTATGCTGGTAAAGCTGGCCGAACGTAAGCTGCAGCGAAAACAGACGAAGATAGCCCGGGTCATCAGCGAACAAGTGGTAAAAAAGAATCCGAAAAACGTAAAGGCCAAAACCGTCCAGGGATATGCAGCCCTTAAAGAGGGGAGGCTGGATGAGGCGGAAAAAACGTTCTACAATCTTTCCAGAAAAAAAGGAGAGGCGGAGGTTCTGGGAAAAGAAGGGCTGTCCACGGTTTATGCTAAAAAAGGACAGAGTGAAAAAGCCCTTAAGATGGCAAGGGAGATCGAAAAAAAGGGTGCTGACAGGGCACAGGTCCATGTGGTTAAAGGTAATCTTTTATACCGTCAGGACAAGGTCGCGGAGGCCGAGGGCGAATATAATAAAGCCATTCGGAAAAAAGGATCGGAACCCTACCATCGTGCGGTGGCATACAATCAGCTGGGACGGATCTACGCGAGTCGCGGCAGTTATAAAAAATCTCGGGAGTTGTATGATCAGGCGGTTGCCATGGATCCGTATTATATCGAAGCCACTTCAAACAAGGGGCTGAGCTATGAAAGGGAGGGAAATTGGGAAAAGGCGCTGGAAACCTATCGCAGGGCCCAGGCCGTTAATCCGGATGATCCTTTTGCAGCAGTGCTTGCCGAAAAGGCCCGGAAAAGGCTTCTTGTGGAAAAGGACCTGGAAAAAAAGAGAATGTTGGACGATAAAGTAAAAGAACTGGTTGCCAGATATAATGATGGGACCGGTGAAGAGGTTTCCGGTGGAGATTTATGGACATCCCGGGCCGTAATCCTGTCATTTTTTGATTTTATGGAAACCGGCGGACTGGCTGAAAGAGACGGATTTGTTGCGGTAATATCTGCCCTGCTTTCCACTCAGCTTGAGGCCTCCGGCAGGGTTCAAATCGTTGACAGCATCCTGGTTGAACACCTGATTAAAGCGCTGGGGCTTAATAAAAAGGATCTGGCGGACACGGAAACCGGTTTAAAACTGGCCAGAGCACTCAGCGCAACCCTTCTTGTCAAGGGGACTATTTATTATCTGCCCGGAGGGCCGCTTTTAAAAATAAATATGATGGACACCCATACGTCAGAGAAATCCAACGTAATTACCCGGCAATTTTCTTCCGAGATAACGGTAAAAAAAGATTTGCACTGGCTAAATCGTGAGATGATTACCGGCATTATGTTGCACTATCCGCTTCAGGCATATGTGGTCGAGGTTTCCGGTCACCAGGTTCTGGTTAATCTGGGGTCTCGTGAAGGGGTGGTCACCGGTACCCTGTTTAATATTATCGAGGAAAGTGCTCCTGTGGTATACAAGGGAAAAAGTTTCCAGCCCGAACCCTCGGTCATTGCTCAGGTCCATGTGGTTAAGGTGGAGCCTGAATTCAGCTATGCACACATTAAAGACCAGAGACGGCCGATTCAGCCGGACGATAAATTAAGAGAAAACCTTGATAGTCTGTCAATGTCAGGAGAAAAAACCCATATCTGGTAGATTATACCGCTGAGAAAACCTTTTACCTTGACCGGAATGGAGCAGCGATTTATAGTACTAATAAAATTGATAAACTTTGACGGTTTCGTAAAAAGTCCAACTTCTGCGTTGTGCTGCATTTCGTAATCATTTAACGTACGAAAAGCACTTCTTATGATTACAAAATTTGCACGCCTTTTTATCCCGCCTATGTTTGGCGGGGGAATTTGAACTTTTTACGGAACCGTCTAAATCAGACTTTTTACGAGTTTATCAACTTTGATTCATGAAGTTCCGGTAATTTTTATAATGCAGTTATAGGGATATTTTGATTGGAGGTCATCCTGTGATACACTGGAAATGTAGCAGAATTAGATTCTTACTCATGACGCTATGTATATGCGTGGGAGGATTGTTTTTTTTGACCTCCTGTGCCTCCTTTGGCACTGCCAGGGTTTTTGAGTCAGAGGAATACATTGTGTATAAACTCCAAAACCAGGATACGCCGCCGGCACTTGCCGAAAAATTTCTTGGGGATAGAAAAAAATCTTGGGTCATAGAAGACGCGAATGAGGATGTTGAGTTTAAAAAGAATAATATGATCGTTATTCCTCTTAAAGAAAAAAATAAAGGCGGATTAACATCCCATGGATTCCAGGTTGTCCCTATTCTTTGCTACCACCGTTTTGAAAAAGACTGTACGTCATCACTTTGCATGCCGGCTCATGTTTTTGAACAACAGATGAAATACCTTCATGAAAACGGCTACAGAGTCATTAGCTTTGGACAACTTCTTGATTTTTTAGAATACCGTCATTCACTTCCCCAAAAGGCGGTGATTATATCCATCGATGACGGTTATAGATCCGTCTATGATGTGGGGTATCCTATTTTGAAGAAGTTTGGTTTCCGCGCAACATTATTTATATATACGGACTTCATAAATTCATGCAAGAACGCCCTGACCTGGAAGCAACTTGCTGCCATGAAAGCAGACGGTTTTGAGATCGGCGCTCATACCGTATCTCACAGCGATCTCACCCGGCAAAAGGAGGGTGAAGATACCCAGGCATTCATGGCCAGGATTGAAAGGGAACTCCGGGTATGTAAACAGATCATTGATAAGAAGCTGGAACAAGAGACCACGCTTTTGGCTTTTCCTTATGGACGATACAATCAGAGTGTGTTGGAAATGACCGCGCGCTTGGGCTACCGAGCTGCGGTGTCGGTGAAAAGGGGAAGCAATCCGTTTTTTGCCGATCCGTTAACGTTGAAAAGGACCCAGATATTAAAAAGGGATATGAAGACCTTCGTCTCCGTGCTGAAAAGTTTCCATAAAGTTTCCTTAAAGTGAGATTATTATGAAAAAAATTAGAATACTCGGTTTGGACATATTACTAGTGGTGATGATAGGGGGATGTGCGGGAATTCAAGAAAAGCCCACTGCATTCGGGGGAACGAAACTGGCTCAAGCATATCTGCAACAAGGGCAACACTATGAAAATCAAGGCGATTTGGTGGAAGCTTTGAAGCAATACAAGCTGGCCCTGACCGTGGATCCCGGGAACCGGGAGCTTGCAGAGAAAAGCAGTCGGCTGGAAGAGAATATGCACGCATTGGCGAAAAAACACTATCAGGCAGGTTTGAAATTTCGAAGAAAAGGGAAATATTATCGGGCCCGCAATGAGTTCCTAAAAGCATTGAATCTTCAGCCGGATTATCCCGAGGTCTTGAAAATGCTTGAGCCAAAGAAACATATGGCCGCAAAACGGTCTGTGGAACACACCATCCAACCCGGTGAAAGCCTGACAATGGTGGCCAAGAACTATTACGGGGATTATAAAAAATTTTCTATTATAGCGGATTACAATAACCTGGCCGATGCCACCAAGATAAGGGTGGGTCAGAAAATAAAAATTCCTGAAATAAAGGGAGTGCCATTTTTAATAAAAAAAGAAAAAATCCAGACCCAAGATGTAAAAACGTCCGATCTGGTCCTTCCGGATCAGGAAATGAAAGAGGATGAAGAGCTCGACGAGCCGGAGACTGAGGAGCTGGAGGTTGAGGAGCCGGAGGTTGTGGATGAAGCAGCAAACTATCGAAATCTTGGCATTGAACATTTTAATAATAAAGAATACCCCGAGGCGGTTGCCGAATTCAATAAGGTATTAAATGCAGATCCTGATGATAAAGCCGCTCGTGAATATCTGTATCGAACACACTTTGAATATGCGCTGGTCCTATTTAAAAACAAGGATTACCTGGCAGCGAAAAAGAATTTTGAAGCTTCTTTCACATACAATAAGGACTGTCAGAAATGCCATGACTATATCAAAAGAAGTGAAGCAAGTTACATGGAAACCCATTACAACAGGGGTCTTTCATGCTTTGGAAAACAACAATTGTCCGAAGCGGTTAGGGAATGGGAATTGGTTCGTGCCGTTGATCCTAACTATAAAGATGTAGAAAAAGATATCCAAAAGGCCAAAACGCTTTTGGAAAGACTGGAAAATATAAAAAAGAGCATGCAGTAGCCATGTGTTTCGGAAATTCTATAACTTTCCGAAATCGAAGGTTTGCTGAAAAAAAATAGTCATTCAAAGTTTGACATCTGATTTTTAAATACAAATGAAATTAAATTGCGGAGCGAAGCGACATCATTATTCGATGTTCAACGTTGAATGTTCGATGTTGGACGTTCATTTTTTTAATAGGTTCTACGTTCATCCTTCAACACAAATTTTATCATTAACCCAACATTGTCTTATCCCAGAACCCATTATTCCATTCTTCCAGCATTTCACCATTCCAATTGGGGCGAAGCCCCTGCGCTCAGTTCAATGGTATTCTTCCAGGGGTAGCGACATTTCAGAGTTGTCCAGGACCGGGCGACTCGTATCCGGCACTGCACCATACAGGTAGCGGATTTTTGTGTCCCGGCCACCCGTGTTCTTAAGAATGATTCTGATAGTTTGTGCATCCCGCCGAAAAACCTCGGAAACCGGTAAAAGAGTTCCGTGTGCCAGGGCCTCCCATCCGGCAATCCCGGAAACCGGCGTAAAATCAGTCCCACCGACGTGCTGAATGGTGACGTCCAGGGTACGGTCGTCTACCCGGTTTACGGCAGTCACCCGTGGACCCCGGTAATATTTCTCCTTACCCAAAATGTATAAAACCGTTTGGGCGACCCTGAGTCCAAGAGTTGTATATGCACCCGGGGCCAGGTGCTGTCTGCCATGGTTTTTCAGATCTAAGGTCGTGGCTGCCAGGTAGGAATCGGGCACGTTCTCGGAAACGTATTTCTGAGCGTTTCGTATGGCCTGATGCGGCCCGTTTTTACCTCCGGGTCGTTTGATCATCATTACGATGAGGAACGGCAGATCTGCCCGGCTTGAGCCGTTGCCGATATCAGTTCTCACCTGGGTGGTGATAAACCGTTCAAGTGACGTTTTGTATTCGGCCTCGGTGACCGTGCCTCGCGCGGCATCCGCTTCGCCCTGCATCCATATGACAGACTCCAGAGTGCCGCCTGCCGCTGTGACGCCGGACAGGAAGCGGTTGTAAATTGAACACGGTCGCGTATTTTCCCAGTAACCCATGCCCCAGTCCGCCTCTTTTCTCAACCCTGATCCGTTAACGGAATAATCAAGAAGACCCACAGGGATGCCGAGTCTCTCTACGAGTCTGTTTCCGAAAGCAATTGCCGCATTGCCTTTCATGCCCAGTTCGGACCATCCCTTGTGGGTGTGTTTTCGGAGCAGTGCGTGTGAGTTGAAGTTTGTGCCCGTATGGAACCATTCCTTCATGTTGGACTGACCAATGCATCCCACAAGCATGCCTACGGCCCATTGGTGCGATCCGAGGCTGAATACATCATGGTTTTTGCCAAACCGTACTTGTATATTATACCATCCGCCCTGGGGGACGCCGCCAAGCTTTCCCAAAAAAATACCGTTTTTCGGGCATGCATCCACCACAGACCATGGCACGATCTCCTCGGAGACGCCATGCCTTACCACCCGGGCCTCTATGGCTACGGGACGGCCGGTGTAGGTGCCCGAGACAACCACATCCCGGCTTTTGCCATTGCGCTGAAAAATTCGTCTGTCCTCATAGTCGGTCACGGTGATCCAAGATTTCTCTTCAACTGATTCTTTAACCGCCGGGGTTATGACCTGGGTGGCGGTATTTTTTGTGACTATCCGGGTTGTTACAGCAACCGTCGGGGCTTCACCAGCGTTCGGGATAACCCTTTGCGTATCTGATCCGTTTTGCGGGAGAGCCTGTCCGTCCTCGGGATCGATTACAGCCGTAGCAAGCATTTTTTCCTTGGGTGGTATTTTATCAGGGTCGCTTGGAAAATCGAGTATGTCTGCCGATTGCAGCATGAAAACGCCCACGGTATTGCCCGGGTTGATGCGCAGAGATAAAGACTCCCCAAAGGGCATCGGCAAATAGACTTCCGTGCCCCCGGTTTTGAGAGGTTTTTGTGTCATGTGGAGCGGATTGGTCATGTACTCGATGGTCATGATGTCCGGGTGCGGTGATTCAATGCACAGCTTTAGCACTCTGAAGGTCTTTACGTCGGATCCGGGAACGGAGATGAATTTAAAAATGGAACCGGGGCCCACGGATTTAATTGCCAAACCGTCCATTCGAGCTTCCAGGGAAATTTGGGAAACCGGCAACACATGCGTTAGATCCAGACGGTGTCTGTCCATGGCCGGCGCTTGGATTTTCAATGCCGAGAAGATTCTGTCCAGATCGACATGTAGGGTTTGCATTTGGGATTCGGCTTTTTCGAGCAGAATAACGTCATACAAATTCAAGTTCTCCCCATGTTGTTTCGATGGGATATGGTCGGTCAACATCACGTGAAGATTTTTAAACATACGGTTCAGGTAAGGGATGAGGTCGGACATAAAAGAATCCCCATAGACCAAGGCCGAGAGCACGCCGGTCTGGTTGACGGCGCTAAAGCGGCTGATATATTCTTCGTCAACGGCAACGGAACGCCCCATGAGTTTGGCGGTCAGGTCTTCGGAGACGCTGGGTTCGGGCAGAGCGAAATCCGGAGCGGGCGCGTCGACCCCGCCGTCAAGAACTTTCTTGAAGATGCTTTCTGCGGCAACCATGGCGCCCAGGCGGTTCCACCGGGTCCTGGTTTTGTCGTACACCAGGGATCCTTTGTTTTTCTCATCGGTTAAGGGTGCGTCAAGTCTCACAAAACTTTTCAGCGGGTGTCGCGTAATGTTTTTCAGGAACAGGTCATACAGGCTGCGGTTACACGGGGTGTCCTTGGACACAAAACCCACAAACTCCGGGTAAATGGTGGATTTGTTCGGGGCGATGGAAAAGAAGAACCGACGCCCCGAAGCTTGGATAATCTTTTCAAGAGCATGGAGCTCCAGAACAAGTTGTTTGGCATATGCCCGGTCATTACATGCTTCTTTGCGGTAGTCTTTTATGGATTTGAAGTCGTAAAGCCATCCATCCGTGCCGATGTGGACGTCACGGGAGTCTGTGGTGCGGAACACATGGTAGTCAATCCAGTTTTTTAAAAGTATCATATGCCCGCGAAGAGGGAAGCTGTCATTGAAATACTGGTCAAAAGATCGGTAGTAGTCATTGTTTAAAAAAGCCTGTCTGTAAAAGCGGGGCGGTTTTATCCCGAATTTGTCAACATTGACGGAAAAATCCAGTCCGGTTACCCGCAACCCCAACGGAGCAAATAAAAGAAAAACAAATATCAATGAAAGCAGTTTTTTCATGTTATGTTCAGAACCGATAGTAAATAAACGGGTTGGTGGAGCCGCCTGCAATCAGAGCGGCACTGTATGGCAGCAGCACCAGGATTGCAATGAGACCTGCGATTACCAACACGGGTCTCTTGTAGTTCATCACGCACTCTGTTAGCGAAAATGTGGCCGGCAGAAAAAAAGAAATTGCAGCGGCCAGCATGAAAATAACGTTTCTATAGTTCAAGGCCAGACTGAGTTCATATGAGATGGGCCGGTTGATGGGTGTAAACATCACTGCCAGGAAATCTTTTGCCTGAAAAATATTCTCCGAACGAAACAACACCCATCCCACCATCACAATGAACAGGGTGACGGCTCTTCGCAGGTATGTATATTTTTGGGGGGAGATGTCACGCAGACGGGTGGCTCGTTCGATCATTAAGAACGTCCCGTGGTAAAGGCCCCAGACAAGAAACGTCCAGTTCGCTCCATGCCAGATCCCGCATAAGATAAAAACGGCCATCAGGTTAAGATAGGTTCTAAAGACGCCTTGCCGGTTGCCGCCCATAGGGATATAAAGATAGTCCCGAAACCATTGGCTCAAGGATATATGCCAGCGCCGCCAAAAATCCGAGATGCTCACTGCCGAATAGGGGAGGTTGAAATTTTCCAGGAATTTAAATCCGAACAACATCCCCAGTCCCAATGCCATGTCCGAATACGCGGAAAAATCCACATAGATCTGGAGGCCGTAGGCAACGCAACCGAGCCAGGCGGTCTTTGTGTCGAGTGACGCTATGCCCAGGCCAAAGACTCCGTCGGCAATTCGGCCGCAGGAATTCGCGATGACCACTTTTTTTGCCAGTCCCCAGCAGAACCGTATGGCGCCCATGTAGAACAGGTCCCAGGATTCTTTGCGCTCTTTGAGCTGACCGCTGATATCCCTAAATCGAATGATTGGACCTGCGACTAACTGCGAAAACATGGCTACGTAAAGTGCAAAGTCCACGACATTGACAAGCGCCCGGCTTTTTCCTCGAAA
>Ga0307991_1001339_pt1 | contig 17194 bp, 6 predicted proteins | sample EllFjometagen131_FD_203146 | JGI IMG/M metagenome (GOLD analysis project Ga0307991, IMG submission 203146) | Marine microbial communities from Ellis Fjord, Antarctic Ocean - #131 | ecosystem: Environmental > Aquatic > Marine > Unclassified | place: Southern Ocean | collected 2014-10-08
AATAGAGAATAAGTGGCAAAAATACTGGGCTGAAAATAAAACTTTTAAAGCTGAGAATAAATCTGAAAAACCAAAATATTATGTTCTCGATATGTTTCCTTATCCATCAGGAGCAGGATTGCATGTAGGACATCCTCTTGGTTATATAGCTTCAGACATTTACTCAAGATATAAAAGACTTAAAGGTTTTAATGTTCTTCACCCTATGGGTTTTGATGCTTATGGTCTTCCTGCCGAGCAATATGCTATTCAAACCGGAACTCATCCTGCAATAACTACCGAAAAAAATCTTAAAAGATATAGAGAACAACTTGACAAAATTGGCTTTTCTTTTGACTGGGAAAGGGAAGTTAAAACAAGCGACCCATTTTATTATAAATGGACTCAATGGACTTTTATTCAACTTTATAATTCCTGGTATAATAACAAAACTCAAAAAGCTGAAAAAGTTTCTGAATTAATTCAAGAGTTTGAGAAAAATGGAAATTCAAAAATTGATTCGGCAAGTTCAGAAATAGAAATTTTCACAGCTCAAGTTTGGAAATCTTATTCGGAAAAAGAACAACAGGAAATTCTAATGAATTATCGTCTTGCTTATCTTTCTGACTCTGTTGTGAATTGGTGTCCGGAATTGGGAACTGTTTTAGCAAACGATGAAGTGAAAGAAGGACTATCGGTTCGTGGTGGCTATGCTGTTGAGAAAAAATTAATGCGTCAATGGTCATTGAGAATAACTGCTTATGCCGACAGACTACTCGAAGGACTTGAAAGAATCGACTGGTCAGATTCAATAAAAGAAATCCAAAAAAACTGGATTGGAAAATCTAATGGTTGTTCTTTAGTGTTTGACTTAAAAAACTCTGAACACAAAATTGAAGTTTTTACAACCCGAAGCGACACTATTTTTGGAAGTACATTTATGGTTCTGGCACCCGAACACGAAATTGTTTCTGAAATTACTAGACCTGAATACAAAGCTGAAGTTGAAGAATATATTACTTGGGCAAAAAATCGTTCTGAACGTGAACGTATGTCTGAGGTAAAAAAGATTTCAGGAAAATTTACCGGAGCTTATGCAATAAATCCTTTCAGTGGAAAAGAAATGCCAATTTGGATTGCCGATTACGTTCTTTCAGGTTATGGAACAGGTGCAGTAATGGCTGTTCCCGGACATGATGCCAGAGATTATGCTTTCGCAAAACATTTCGGTTTAGAAATTAAAGAAGTTGTGCAAGGTGGAAATATCGAAGAAGAAGCCTATGAAGCTAAGGAAGGAATAATGGTTAATTCCGATTTTATTAACGGAATGACAGTGAAGGATGCTATTGCTGAAACAATAAAAAGGATTGAAGAAAAAGGAATAGGAAAAGGCAAAATCAATTATCGTTTAAGAGATGCAATTTTCAGTCGTCAAAGATATTGGGGAGAACCTTTCCCTGTTTATTATAAAGACGATATGCCTTATGTTTTGGATGAAAGCCAACTTCCTTTAGAGCTTCCCGATGTTGATAAATATCTTCCAACGGAAACTGGTGAGCCACCTTTAGCAAGAGCAAAAAACTGGAAAACCGAAGAAGGATATCAACTTGAATGTAACACTATGCCGGGATTTGCCGGCTCAAGTGCTTACTATTATCGTTATATGGATCCATGGAATGACAAAGAGTATTTTTCGAAAGAAGCAAACGAATATTGGGAAAATGTTGATTTATACATAGGTGGCTCAGAGCATGCAACCGGACATCTTTTATATGCTAGATTTTGGGCTAAGTTCCTTTACGACCTTGGAATGACTGTAAAAGATGAACCTTTCAAAAAGCTCATCAATCAGGGAATGATTCAGGGTAGGTCAAACATGGTTTATAGAATTAAAGGAACAAATAAATTCGTTTCATTAAATCTGAAAAAAGATTATGATATTACCCCAATTAATGTTGATGTAAACATAGTTGAAAATGATATTCTGGACATTGAAGCTTTCAAAAAATGGAATCCTGATTTTGCTAACGCTGAATTTATTCTCGAAGATGATAAATATATCTGTGGATGGGAAGTTGAAAAAATGTCAAAATCACTTCATAATGTTGTTAACCCTGATGATTTAATAGAAAGATATGGCGCTGACACTTTGCGTCTTTATGAAATGTTCCTCGGTCCACTTGAGCAATCAAAACCCTGGGACACTCATGGTATTGAAGGGGTTTTTCGGTTTATGCGAAAACTTTGGAAATTATATCATGATAAAGAAAATAATTTTTTTGTTTCAGAAGAGCAAGCAAACTCAAAAGAATTAAAAGTACTTCATAAAACCATTAAGAAAATTCAGGAAGACATCGAAAGATTTTCTTTTAATACTGTGGTGAGTTCGTTTATGATTTGTGTGAATGAATTAACAGATCTGAAATGCAATAAACGTGAGATACTCGAACCTTTGGCTATTCTAATTTCTTCCTATGCTCCACATATTTCAGAAGAATTATGGCAATTACTCGGACGCAATGAGAGCGTTTCTTATGCTGAATTTCCTAAATTCAAAAAGGAATTATTAGTTGAAGACACTATTACTTATCCGGTTTCTTTCAATGGCAAGATGCGTTTTAAAATTGAAGTCCCTGCAGATATGCCAAAAGAAGAAGTTGAAAAAATCGTTCTCGAAGCTGAAGATGCACAAAAATGGACTAATGGAAAACCTCCGAAAAAAATCATCGTTGTTCCGGGAAGGATAATAAATATAGTTATTTAATCGGTTCTAATTTTTTGCTTTCTTAATATGGTTTAATCTTTTTTTGTTGAATAGGCATTTTACCCAATTTTTTAATATTAGTGTTTATAATTGCAAATAATTTATTTCTGGAATACTTTTTGAATTATTGCATGAAATTTTAAAACTATTAAAGATGAAAAAAATAACAATCACCATAATTGTTTTTTGCATAAGCATAAATGTTTTTTCACAAGAACTTCGTAAAATTAATAATGAAGCATTTAAACGAGGAGAAGTGCTTAAATACCGTGCATATTACGATGCATGGATAGCAAATATCGGGGCAGGAGAAGCTGTTTTTACTATAAAAAATGAAAACAGAAAAATTGCTAACCGCAACACTATGCACATTGAAGCAATTGGAAAATCGAAGGGAGCATTTAATTGGTTTTTCAAAGTAGATGACAGATACGAAACTTATATTGATGAAGAAGCAATTGCTCCATGGCTTTTTATAAGACGTGTTTACGAAGATGGTTATGTTGCCAGTCAAGATGTTACTTTCAACCAATTTAAAAACAAGGTTTATTTTAAAGATAACAAGCTTAAACGAAAATCAACTTTAGATGTCCCTGAATATACTCATGATATTGTTTCAGCTATTTTCTATGCCCGCACTCTTGATTTCAACAACCTAAAAATAAATGATGAATTTCCTATACAATTTATGTTTGATGATACTGTATTTACTTCTAAAATAGTATATCTTGGAAAAGCAACACTTAAAATAGGTTTGGGTAAATTTAACTGCTTAAAATTTAAACCTATGGTTCTTACCGGTAATGTTTTTGATGATCCTTATCCAATGGTGCTTTATGTTACTGATGACAAAAATCATATTCCTGTTCTGGCTGTTAGTAAAATCTTGGTTGGTTCAGTGAAGTTGGAGCTGATAGATTACAAAGGATTAGCTAATCCTTTAACTTCAAAAATAAATCATAAAAAACATTAAAAAGTTTAGGAGCAGAAACAATTAAGATTTTTATGTCTGCCTGAATTCAATCCTTCCGAGTTTGAAACTATGGAAGGGTTTGTTTTTTGCTACTCTACAACAAACTTAAAATTCCTATAGAATTATAATATTCTGTTCTTGTCATACATTTCCATTCTGTTTGTTTTTTTATAAAATTATATTAAATATTATTGATACAGGCTCAAAGAGTATCTGACTATATTTTAATATATTAAATCTCTAAATGCATTATATTTTTATTAATATTATAAAGCATAAATTATTTTTCAATACCCTGTAACAAATTTAAATATTAAGCCGTCATAGAATAAACAAGAAAACAGAATTGTACGAATCCGAACAAAGAGAAATATAATCGAACATAAAAAACAAACAAAATGAAACAAAGCCGCTATAATAAACACAAAAACAAATAATTGCAAAAAGCGGCATGTAAATTGAAAAATCAATAAACAAGTATAACAAAAAAAATAAAAGAAATGAAAAATCTAATAATAATAATAATAATTTTTAGCTTGATTGAAACAAATGTAGTCAGCTCAAATAATGATATTCCTCCAACAGTAATTTTTGAATTAGAAGAAGAAGCTTATGTTGACGACATTCCTTTTAACACAAAAGAAGTGGTTGAAAAATATTTTCTTTCACAAATTGAATTAGAAGAAGAAGCTTATGTGGATGACATTCCTTTTAACACAAGGGAAGTGGTTGAAGATTATTATCTTTCACTAGTTGAAATGGAAGAAGAAGCTTATGTAGATGACATTCCTTTTAACACAAGGGAAGTGGTTGAAGATTATTATCTTTCACTAGTTGAAATGGAAGAAGAAGCTTATGTAGATGACATTCCTTTTAACACAAAAGAAGTAGTTGAAGAATATTATCTTTCACTAGTTGAACAAGAAGAAGAAAATTATGTTGATGATATTCCATTTGATACAGAAAAAGTTGTATTTGAACAAATGTATAGTAACCCTTCTGTGGAAATAGTAATAATCAATATTTTAGAAAATTTTAATATAGATATTGATGAAATTATAGAAGACGTTAAAGAAGCTATTGAAAACAGTAACAAGATTATTGAAGAAGAAAATACTAACAATGAAGTTAGATATCGTACATACAAGCTTATAAATCTATCATCATCAACGACAGGAAATTAATTTTCCAAATTTAAACAGAAAAAAAAAGACGAGTTTAGTTAAAGCATAGTATAAGAAAATATTGGCAAATAAAAGAATAAATAACCTCCAATAACCTTTATATAGAGAATTCACGATGAACCTAATCCTGAAAAAATAAAATATCTGTAAAATTTATTTCAGAGCTATTCCTTAGCTTATGAGAATAAAATTTTTTTATTTTGCAAAATTCTTCATTAAAAGCTTAAAATAATAATGGTACAAACTTTGCTACCATTTTGGAAATTTAATAAGTATTAATATAAATTGTTGATTTATGAAATGCCCATGTACTAAAGTACACCAAAAGATATAAATAATCCCGATATATATCGGGAGGGCATTCCATGTTAGATAAAGATAAAGTTTGTTAAGTTTAGTAAATTTATAAATAACACAATCAGTCAAATAACAAAATTTAAACACATGAAAAAGACAAGGTTAAATGTTTATATAATAATTTTTCTTATAGGTCTGCTTTTTTCTTCGGATTCATTTTCACAGGAATCAAGATATGGTACAGACAGTTCTTTAGCGGTAACTAATTTTTCTATATATAAAGAATTCTACAAAATGTATCAACAAAACAATGATACATCTTATCTTGCCGAATCTATAACTGCTTGGTTTTGGGTTTTTGCAAATGCTCCAAGAATCAGTCAAAACATCTATATTGACGGAGCAGTAATTGTTAAATTTCTTATTGACAATGAAAAAGATATAGCACAAAAGCAAAGCTATATTGATACTTTAATGATGGTTTACGACAGGCGGATTAAGTATTTTGGAAATGAATGTAAGGTGCTTGGAAGAAAATGTACTGACTATTATAAATACAGGAAAGATAGCACAGAACAAGCGTACAAATTAATGAATTACACTTTTAATAAATGTGGAAATTCTACAACTGCTAATGTTCTTTATCTTAACTTTCTTACAACAAGAAATATGATAAAAGCAAAAAAACTTGATACTAATATAATTATTGATGTTTTTAGCAAAACTGTTGATATAATTGATTTTAATGTTAAAGAAGGTAGGAAAGTAAAACAATTTGAAGGGATTGAAAAAAATATAATGAGTTTATTTGAACCTTTTTCCGATTGTAAAAAAATTGCTTCAATATATAAGAAAAAACTTGACGAAAATCCTGATGATATTAAACTACTCAAAAAAATAACCGAAACTTTAAACAAATTCAATTGCACAAACGAAGCAGTATATTATGAAGCTTTAGAAAAATTAAACTTTAAAGAACCTTCTGCTATAACTGCATTTCTCCTTGGAAAGCTAAGTTCAAAACAAGGGAAGATTAGTGTTTCAATTGGATATTTAAAAGATGCAGTAATTCTTTTTGATGATGAAAAGGACAAAGAAGATAAAATTGATTGTTATTTGTTGCTTGCCGAAAACTACTCCAAATTATCACAATTTTCATCAGCCAGAACATTTGCATTAAAAGCTATTGATTTAGACCCCAATAATGGATATGCTTATTTGCTTATTGGAGACTTTTATGCTCAAAGTGGAAAAACATGTTTTCCAAATGACGGCCTCAGAGAAAAACTTGTTTATTGGGTTGCTGTTGATAAATACAAAAAAGCTTTAAGTGTTGATGAAGACCCCAAAATTCAAGAATTGGCTAAGGAAAGAATAGCTACCTACAAAAGGTCTTTTATTTCATGTGATAATTTGTTCTTTTTAAATATTAAAGATGGTCAAAGTGTAAAAGTTGAATGTTGGATAAACGAAACAACTATTGCCAGATGTTCTAAATAAAAATACACGAAACAAAATATTGAAGATAATAAAAACCTATCCAGAGCTTTAATAACCTGCGAGGGTATATAATCCTCGTAGGATTTCATTTGATGACTTTCACATTTTTTAATTCTTCCTATAAATTACAAAGGATTAGCCAATCCTTTAACTTCAAAAATAATTCATAAAAAACATTAAAAAGTTCTGAAGTAAAAACAATTAAGAATTATATCATTGACAAAAATTAAATTCGTGTGTTTTAGTATATGTATCCTCCTAAGATAATCTTCAGAATCGAACTTTAATACGAATTAAAAATTCAACATAAACCCGATTTTCATTTATTCCTATTGAGTTATAATATTCTGTTCCAGTCATCCATTTCCATTCAGATAGTTTATTGTAAAAAGTATATACAAAATTATTATCTATTTTCGACCCTATTGACCCAATGGATACTCCGTAATTTTTACCATAATAATATTGTTCTCCGGCATTTATGCATTCAATTGCAACCACAGCACCATTTTTAGGAAAACTTACTGAATATTCTGATAAATCAATTTTACACCAATTATTTGGTTTTTTTGCAACAACAATGATATTGTTTATTAAAATGTCAGTCAAATTACCGTCCTCATCAATAGAATATACTCTAACACGAAAAGGAGCATTAAATTTGCCGTTATTAGTAATATAGACAGAAACCTCCTTAATAATACCTAAGGTTTTTTCGGGATTAGAAAAATATTTTCCTTGTTGGTTACCAAGTCCAAATTCTGACTTCCCAATTAATAAAGGCTTGCGTTTTTTTCCTAATAATAATTCCTTCTCTGAACTTTTTACGATAAACAAAGGCAAAACTATTGGGTCTGTTTCAAGGAGAATTCTGCTATCTTTTAATTTTATTAAATCGTTAAAACTAATATGTTTTTCTTTATATGATAAAGCATGAATTATTAAGGTATCATTTTGCAAATTATTTAACATTTCCTCAGGAATAGTCAAAATTGCAAATCCTTTATTATCGCTACTCGCACCAATATTATGATTTTTAAAAACTAATTGTACGTAAGGAATAGAGTCGTTAGAATCTTTACTGACAAAATTCATTGAAATACATAGATTTTGACTAAATCCAGTTTCCAGTTGAAAAAAAAGTATCAAAAAAAATAAAGTTATTATTGAAAGTGTTTTTTTCATTATACAAAAATAAAGATAAAAAGTACGGCAGCAAAAAACAATTAAGAATTATATCTTTGACAAAAATTAAATTTTTGTACTTTAGTAGTATGGAATTTATAAAAAATTGTATCTTTCCTGTAAATATTTGTTTTATCTAAAATTAATTCAATATGAAAACTAGAATTATTATCATCTTTTGTTTAATGGCAATAGTTGCTTTCTCGAGCAATTATTTTTACAAAACATCAATAAAAGATAATCTCCCCATCGAAAAATCTATCAATGAAAAAATCTCCTATGAAAAACTTTGGCACAAAGTTGACTCATTGATAAATATAGGGCAGCCAAAAACTGCTCTCGAAACAGTTTTAATTATTTATAAAAAATCAAAAGTCGAAGATAACTCTCCGGAATTCATTAAATCTGTTCTCTATAAAATGAGATTAAAAGCAGCTTTTGAAGAATTTCATTTTGTGAAATCAATCACCGAACTTGAAAATGAGATTAAAACAACTAAAGGTTCCCAAAGAGCAATACTTCATTCAATTTTGGCTGAAACCTACTGGAATTATTACAATCAAAATAGATGGAAAATACATGAACGTTCCCAAACAATTAATTTCGACAAAAAAGATATTGAGACCTGGACAATCAAAGATTTGGTTAATGTTACCGTGAAAAATTATAATTTATCACTAACAAATTGCTATGATCTGAAAAAAATCTCTTTGAAAAATTATGATTTGATAATTAGTTCTCAAAAAAATTCTAAAAAATATCGCCCGACACTTTATGATTTTCTTGCACATCGTGCTGTTGATTTTTTCAGTAATACAACTCCCGGAATTACCAGACCTGCTGACAAATTTGACATTAACAGTGAAGATTATTTCCTTGCATGGCAGGAATTCATAAAAATTAATATCGACTCAAAAGATAGCCTGTCGATGGAGTATTATGCAATAAAGATTCTCAAAGACCTTATTGAATTTCATGCTAAAGATAAAGACCCTTCTCCGCTTGTTGATGTTGATTTAAAACGCCTGCAATTTGTGAAAAACAAATCAACAATTGAATTAAAAGATAGTCTGTATTTAAAAGCATTATTAAATCTTTATGAAAAACACAAAGAACATGAAGTTTCAACAGATGTGATTTTTAAAATCGCTGAAGAATACAAACAAAGAGGAGAAAAATATAATAGACTAAAATCAGAAAAAAACCGCTGGGATAAAAAAACAGCAAAAGAATATTGCGAACTTGCAATAGAAAAATTTCCTAAAAGTGATGGTGCTAATAATTGTGGAGTTTTATTAAATCAAATTATTATTAGACAATTAAGTTTTACGACTGAATATGTAAATGCACCAAAAATGCCTTTTAGAGCATTGGTGAATTACAAAAATATCTCTGATGTTTATTTCAGAATTATTGAAATTGAACCTGAAAATGACAGAGGACTAATAAATAAATTAAGAGGCAAATCATTAATTGAAAAATACAAAGGTTTTACTCCTGTGAAAGAATGGGCAGTTAAATTAGAGAACGATGGAGATTTTCAGCAACATGCCGTTGAGCTCAAAATGTCTGAACTTCCTTTTGGATATTATGTAGTACTTGCCGGCACAGATAAAGATTTTACTTACAAAAAAGATTATGTTGCTTACAGTTCATTCTGGATTTCAAACATTAGCTATATTGAAAAAAGGAATAAAAACAATTCTTTCGATTTTTATGTCTTAGACAGGCAATCTGGAAAGGGACTGAAAAATGTTAAAGTAAGTTCACATATTAGAAAATACGATTCCAATAATAGAATCTACAAATACCCATTATCAAAAAATTATGTAAGCGATTCTCAGGGTTATTTCAAAATTTTATCATATAATAAAGGAAATTCTAAATATTTTTATCTCGATTTTAAGAATGGTAACGACCATTTTATTACCCAAAACTATTTTTCTCAATATGCTTTTGCTAACTATAAGGCACAAAAATCATCACGTACGCATTTCTTCACAGACAGGGCGATTTACCGACCCGGACAAACTGTGCATTTTAAAGGGATAGTGCTCCAAAGCGATGGTGAAAACACCGAGATAAAAGTAAATCATAAAACTACTGTCTATTTCCGAGATTACAATAATCAGGAAGTTGGAAAACAAATTCTCACAACAAACGAATATGGAACTTTTAGTGGTACGTTCACAGCACCATCTTCAGGAATAACCGGGAATATGACTATCAGAAATGAAAATGGCGCTGTTAGTATTTCTGTTGAAGAATATAAAAGACCAAAATTTGAAGTAAAATTTGAACCAATTAAAGGAAGTTATAAGCTTGGAGAAAAACTTACTGTTAAAGGAAAAGCAAAAGCTTATGCAGGAAATAATGTTGATGGTGCTAAGGTAAAATACCGTGTTGTTAGAACAGCACGATTTCCTTATTGGGGTTATTGGTGGAGAGGCTATCGTCCTTCGTCACCATCTATGGAAATAAAAAACGGTGAAATTGAAACTGACGAAAACGGAGAATTTGATATTGAATTCACTGCAATTCCTGACAAAAGCCTTGGCAAGAAATACAAACCGGTTTTCAATTATGAAGTCATTGCAGACGTTACTGACATTAATGGCGAAACTCATTCGTCAACAAAGAATGTTTCGGTTGGTTACACAGCCTTGATTATTAATGTTAATATTCCTGAAAAGCTTGATAAAACCAAAAAACATGATATTGAAATTAATACTGTGAACCTAAATGGTGAATTTGAAGCTGCTAAAGGTGAAGCTTATATTTACAGACTTGAACAACCTCCCAAAACTTATAGAAATAGATTGTGGGCTCAAGCCGATAAATATTTAATGACAAAAGAAGAATATTATGAAGCTTTCCCTAAAGATGTTTACAAAGATGAAAGCAATAAATACAATTGGAGCAAAAGTGCTAAAGTTTTTTCTCTCCAGTTTGACACCGAAAAAAGCAAAGAACTAAACATAAGTGAAATAATGGAACTTAAAGCCGGATATTATGTGCTGGAGATTTCGGCAAAGGATAAATACGGAGAGTTGGTAGAATCCAAATCATATTTCTGCATGTTCTCACCCGAAGCAAAACGAATTCCTGATAATTCTGTTGATTGGTTTAATCCATTAATAAGCAAGGGAGAACCGGGAGAGAAAGTCATGTTTAATATTGGAACAAAAGAAAAAGACGTAAAAGTTCTTTACGAAATTGAGCATGACAATAAAATTATCCATCACGAATGGTTGACTCTTAACGACGAACAAAAACTTATTTCAATTCCTATAAAAGAAGAATATAGAGGGAATTTTGTTTATCATCTGATTTTTATCAAAAACAACAGAAAATATTATCACAAACAAGTGGTAACAGTTCCTTATACAAACAAAAAACTTGATATTGAATTTGAAACTTTTCGAGATAAACTCAAACCCGGGCAGCAGGAAGAATGGAAAATCAAAATCAAAGGAAAAAATGGAGAAAAAGTTGCTGCCGAAATGATGGCTGCAATGTATGATGCTTCGCTTGACGCTTTCAGAGCAAACAATTGGCATTTTAGTATTTATAATTCCTATTATTCAACTATTAATTGGAACTCAAGTGCTTTTAATTCAATGACAAGTAGAGTACATACTGATTTTTATAATGTTGGACAAAAATTTCGCTATAAAAGCTATGACAAATTAAATTGGTTTGGATTTAGCCCTTACGGTTATTATTCTTATGGATGGGGTGGTGCTGGAAAAGGTGCTGTTATGTATGATATGGTTGAAGACGAAATGGCTGTTGAAGAAGATGCTGAAGCGGTGGTTGAGAAGATTGCTAAAATGCCTGGGAGACGTAAAAATTTGGCAGTACAAGTTGGTGGAGTAACTGATGTTACTAATAAAAACGAAGAAGGTATTTTAAGAAAATTGCCACCTCCTATTGAAGAAACTAATAAACCTACTGATTTCAGTAATGTAAAAATGCGTTCAAATTTCAATGAAACAGCTTTCTTTTATCCTCAACTTCAAACTGATGAAAATGGTGATGTAGTTATTAAATTCACAGTTCCCGAGTCTTTGACAAAGTGGAAAATAATGGGTTTTGCTCACACCAAAGATTTGAAATACGGACAAATCAGAAAAGAGCTTGTCACACAAAAAGACCTTATGATTATGCCAAATGCTCCAAGGTTTTTCCGTGAGAACGATAAAATTACATTTACTGCAAAAATTTCAAATATTTCAGATGGCGACCTCGAAGGTGAAGCAAAGCTTTTGCTTTTTGATGCTACCACCATGAAACCAATTGATGAGCTTGCAAAAAACACAAATATGATTGTTCCATTTTCTGCCAAAAAAGGACAAAGTGATGCTGTTAGCTGGGATTTATTAATTCCCGAAGGAGTAGGAGCAATAACTTACAGAATTGCTGCAAAAGCAGGCAGTTTCACTGATGGGGAAGAAATGGCTGTTCCTGTTTTAACAAACAGAATGCTTGTTACCGAATCTTTACCTTTACCTGTTAAAGGAAAACAAACAAAGAATTACACTTTCACAAAACTGGTAAATTCAGGCTCTTCAACAACATTGAAAAATCATAAACTTACTCTCGAATATACTTCCAATCCTGCATGGTATGCAATTCAGGCTTTGCCTTATTTAATGGAGTATCCTTACGAATGTTCAGAGCAGATTTTTAGTCGATATTATGCAAACAGCATAGCTTCTCACATCGTAAATTCAAGTCCTAAAATCAAGGCAGTTTTCGATAGCTGGAAAAACTTAACTCCAGATGCTTTGCTTTCGAATCTTGAAAAAAATCAGGAATTAAAAGCTCTTTTACTTGAAGAAACTCCATGGGTTTTACAAGCCAAAGATGAATCAGCACGAAAACGCAGAGTTGCTTTACTTTTTGATTTGAATAAAATGTCAAATGAATTAAGTAGGGCAGTCGTCAAGCTCGAAAAAGCTCAATCTTCAAATGGTGGCTGGCCATGGTTTAAAGGTGGTCGCGAAAGCAGATATATAACTCAACATATTGTAACCGGAATGGGACATCTTGATAATCTGGGAGTAACTGATGTTAAGAAAAACCAAAAGGTTTGGAATATGGTTCGCAAGGCAACTCTTTATCTTGATGATAGAATGAGAGAAGATTATGAGTATATGTTAAAGCATTATCCACAAAATAAAGACAAACAAAATATTAGTTACACTCAAATTCAGTATTTGTATGCAAGAAGCTATTTTAAGGATGATATTCAAATTTCAAAACGAAATAAAGTAGCCTTTGACTATTATTTCGGACAAGCCAAAAAGTATTGGTTAAGCCAAAGTAAATATATGCAGGGAATGCTTGCACTTGGTCTTCACCGTTATGGTGAAAAAGAAATTCCGGCTTTGATAATTAAATCCTTAAAAGAGCATTCTTTAAGTTCTGAAGAAATGGGAATGTATTGGAGAAATGACCGTGGCTGGTATTGGTATCAGGCACCAATAGAAACTCAGGCTCTTATGATTGAAGCATTTGATGAGGTTACAGACGACAAAGAATCAGTTGAAGAAATGAAAGTTTGGTTATTGAAACAAAAACAAACTACCGATTGGAAAACCACCAAAGCAACAGTTGAAGCTTGCTATGCACTTCTTCTTCGTGGAACTGATTTATTAGAAAGTGATAAACTGGTGGAAGTAAAACTTGGCGACCAAATCATCGACCCAAAGAAAATGGATAATGTAAAAGTTGAAGCCGGAACAGGATATTTTAAAACTTCATGGTCGGGTGGTGATATCAAACCAAATATGGGAAATGTTACTGTAACTAAAACCGATGATGGTGTGGCTTGGGGGGCTTTATACTGGCAATATTTTGAGCAACTTGATAAAATCACAACTCACAAAACTCCTTTGGAATTAAAGAAAAAACTCTTTGTTGAAAGAAATACAGCAAGCGGTCCTGTAATTGAACCTGTCTCTGAAAAATCTGTTTTAAAAATTGGAGATAAAGTTAAAGTTCGCATTGAACTCAGAGTTGACCGTGACATGGAATATGTACACATGAAAGACATGAGAGCATCATCTTTTGAACCGACAAATGTTATTTCAAGATACAAATGGCAGGGTGGTTTGGGTTATTACGAAAGCACTCGTGATGCAGCTACAAATTTCTTTATTCCATATTTGCGAAAAGGAACCTATGTTTTTGAATATACTGTTTTCGTAACTCATAAAGGTGATTTCTCAAATGGAATAACAACAATTCAGTGTATGTATGCTCCTGAATTTACTTCTCATTCGGAGGGAATTCGGGTTCAGGTGAAATAGATGGTATCGAATTGGGATATGTTCTAAAATTCATATTTAATCATATTAATTTACTTGTGGGCAACTTTTAACATCTATATTTTGTCTAAAGTTTATCAGGGAGTTATTAATTGAATTTAATGATATGAAAAAAAGCATACTTATTTTTACTTTGCTGTTCTTAAGTCTTTTCTTTATACTAAAGAATAACATTTTTGCAGAAGTTTCAAAATTTAATTCCAAACAAGCAAACAATTCAATTTCGACTAATAATGATGCTAACGGACAAAATGTTTTATTACCAATGTCAGGTAATTATTCAATTGGTGCAGACTCAACCAATGATTTCAGTTCGTTTACAAGTGCCGTTTTATCTTTAGTTACCAATGGCATTAGCGGCCCGATTACGTTTTTTGTTATGCCTGGAAATTATTCTGAACAGATTACTATTCCAGCCATTTCAGGTGCAAGCTCAACTAATACCATAACATTCCAATCTTATACTCAAGATTCATCCAGTGTTGTTATGAAATATTCTCCAATAGGTAATAACGATAACTGGGTTGTAAAGCTGAATGGTGCCTATTTTATAAATTTCAAAAATGTAAGCTTGCAAAACACAGCGATAAATGGTTGTAGTAATGTGGTAATTATATCTAACAATGCAAGCTTTAATAAAATCCAAAACTGCCGCATCATTGGATTTTATGGAGCATCATACCAGAATGCCAATTTAATAAGCATCTCAGGTAACAATAATTCAATCACTAATAATTTACTTCTAAATGGTGGAAATGGCATTTATTCTAATGGTGGACCAGGATTACTTATTAAAAGTAACATCATAGAAAACCAAGCTCATAAAGCATTGTATCTCTATTATCAAAACGGATTTAATGCTACAGAAAATATTATTACATCAAACTTTACTGGTTTTACAGCTATTGCTGTTTCTATTTGTACTCAAGCTATAGAAATAACCAAAAATGAAATCAGAATTAACGCAAATACTGCTATTGGAATTTTATTAAACTATATATATCCTACAAATTCAAATTATGGTTTGATTGCAAATAACTTCATTTCAATAACAGGTAGTGGTTCAATAGGAATTCAAAGTTATGGATCTAAATACCAAAATATTTATCACAACAGTATAAATATTTATGGAACATCAACTGGCAGTTGTTTAGAATTGAATGGCATGGCTCAAATGTTTGAAATCAAAAACAATAACTTTGTAAACACAGGTGGTGGTTACATTATATATATATTTGTTCCTCTTACTGAATTTAGTAGCGATTACAACAATTATTACACTACAGGAACAAACTTCATAAATTACATTAACAATATTTCAAGTCTTTCAAGCTGGCAAAGCATTTCAGGGAAAGATTCAAACTCAATTTCTATTAATCCACAATTTACTTCTGACACAAATCTTCATATTGGGAATGCTCTATTAAATAATACAGGCACATTTCTAAATGATGTTCTTTTCGATATTGACGATGAGTTACGGGATACTTTGACACCTGAAATAGGTGCAGATGAATTTTCTAAAATTCTTCCGATTCCAATTATCTCCTACATAGGAAACCTGACTTTTTGCGAAAATGACTCAATAGTTCTGCATACTCCTTATGTTGCAGGATATTCCTACCAATGGAAACTTAATGGTGTACCGATTATGGGAGCAAATGATTCGGTTTATTCAGCAAAATCTTCCGGTAGTTATACTGTAACTACATCTTATTTAAATAGTGTTCCAACAACGTCTTTACCGATTAATGTAACAGTGATGTTACCTCCACTGGATCTTGGTCCAGACTCAACAATTTGTGAGACACATCAAATTACTTTAGATGCAGGAGCAGGAATGGATTCATATTTATGGTCAACAGGTGACACAACTCAAAGCATTTTAATAGACTCAACAGGGATAGGAATAGGGAATAAAAACTTTTCCGTAATTGTAACACAACAAGGCTGTGTTAATTCAGATACAATAAAAGTTACTGTGATGGATTGTTCGGGGATTTCTGAAAATATAAAACCATTAGGAATTAATATTTATCCAAATCCTTCACAAGGGAAAATCAATATTGATATTCCCGAAGGATTAGACGGACTGGAAATTATTGTTTTCAATACAATAGGACAAAAAATATTATCTGAGCTAATTACAACTAAATCTAAAATCATAAAAACCATTGACCTTTCTGAATTGCCGGAAGGATTATATTATATTGGTTTAAAATCTGAAGAAAAACAAAAATTTGTTAAGGTGATATTGAATTAAATTTATGAAACCTGTTGACAATAATAATATTATTCATATATTTGAGAATTAATAATTATTAAACCAAAAACAGTTTTATTATGAAAACAATTTATCAATTAATTAAAAATGTAATTCTGGTGCTAATTATTTGTCTTAACTTTAATATTTCTAATGCTCAGAGTTATCTTATTGGACCTGCAAGTCCTGCCATTGGAACCAGTGCGAATTATACATCACATAATCATCAGGAAGTATTTAATGTTTTAAATTCTTCCGGTGTGTATATTGATAGCATTACAATTTATCCTTCAACAGCATCAACTTCTTACACTGTTTATGTTAAGAATAGTTCCAGCACAATAATTGCCAGCTCAACAGATACTACCACTGTTGGTGGAAATCAAGCTGAACGCATAAAAGTAAACCTTTTTGTTCCTATAGGTAGTGGTTACAAATTGGGACTTACAACCAGCTCTGTTGGAATGCTGAGAAACTCCACAGGTGCTTCTTATCCATATACTGTTCCCGGTGTTATGACTATTACCGGTAATACGTGGAATGCTGCTTTCTGGTATTTCTTCTATAACATAAGAATCAGCCTGCCTTCATCAGCAACCGATGCTGGTCTGACCTCCATGATTTTCCCAACAGACACAATTTGTAGTGGAACTAACGCAGCTACTGTAAGATTAAAGAATTTTGGACCTAACAGTTTATCATCTGTTGCTATTA
>Ga0307991_1001340_pt1 | contig 17184 bp, 17 predicted proteins | sample EllFjometagen131_FD_203146 | JGI IMG/M metagenome (GOLD analysis project Ga0307991, IMG submission 203146) | Marine microbial communities from Ellis Fjord, Antarctic Ocean - #131 | ecosystem: Environmental > Aquatic > Marine > Unclassified | place: Southern Ocean | collected 2014-10-08
TAAATTATTTGGAGCTAACCCTGCTAATTCTTCTGTAGCACAATGAACTTTCAATTCCATTGCCTCTTTGTAATAATCTTTAGCTAAAATTTTAATCTCCATTTTTACCTCATAATAATCATATTCCTTCCCAATTTTATGAGACAATGACAACAGGGAATCTTTAATTGTCAAATTAAACAATATATGACAACATGCACTATCGAGTTGTCGTTTTCACGCGTTTACCACAATAAGATTCTTTGAGAGCTCTTTAGACTTAAAATCATAAAAGAAGTGCCTAACACATGCACACACGCCAATATTTTGCTCCTATCGCAAACACTCCAGATAATTTTCTTGAGTGCCATTTTGTATGTACCAGTTAAGGCTGCCAACCTTGTACCATTTTCAACTGCCATTAACATCTTGACCGCTCCTTGACTCCCTCTTTCTTTCCCCGCCCTTACTTCACCCTATTTTAGCTTATATGTAGTTTATCAGTGGAACGTTGATCAAACTTTCCAGTTTGATTTTTAATAAGAACTTAATCTGGGAAGATTAAGCTACGTTTAAGAAATGTTGAATATTGAATTATGTCCGGATGTATCCGGATGAATCGTTGTCGGTCTTCTCACGTCTCACTGTATTTTTTATTAGGCTTATTGGACATATTAAGCACTTAACACTATGATTCATACATTTTTTGGCATAATATTTAGTAGTCCATTTCCCGCTCATTTCAAAGCTCCGCTTGGAATGCCTGCCATCACGTAGCTTTAGCGAAGGATGGAGTCTTTTCATCAGCTCCGCTGATAATTATCACTATATAAAATCTATCAAAACAGTTCCAGGACATAGAACTTATTGAGAGCTACAATATCTTGTACAGCAAAACCAATACTTTTTAGCATACTACCGGATAAATGATTGATGTCAGCAGAGCTGACGTAAAGACCCTCCTACGCATAAAGCTTCTGAGGGCAGGCACATTCCAAGCAGAACTTTGAAATTTGAGAACACAGGCAAATATTCTCTTTTCTATATTACTATTTTGCGTATTTTCGCGTTTTTAGCAGTTGAATATCTTCCTCTTAGGTTTCGGTTTATCCGAGTTAGGTTATATTAATGAAATATGATCAGAATCCGGCTGATTAGTTTGATTCTCGATTTTGTAATCTATTATATCAATTGTTGAAAAGGGATTTGGAGAATTATGGTCTTTATCAGACACTTCCACATAGGTTGAACAGCTAAAAATAAAAGCCAAGAGACCGATCGAGATTACTGTCACAATATTTTTGGTTACATAAATTCTCTTCTTCTCGGAATTTTCTTTTTCTTGTTTTATCATAAATCTTCCGTATCCTATTTCTGTTAAATCATTAAATATAAATTATTGTATCAACAAAAAAAGCCGCAGAAACTGCGGCAATATATGGTGGGCGTTGAGGGACTTGAACCCCCGACCACCTGCTTGTAAGGCAGGCGCTCTCCCAACTGAGCTAAACGCCCATATCTATTACTTTCACTCTATAAAAAAAAGTGGTCGGGGCGAGAGGATTCGAACCTCCGACCCCTGGTTCCCAAAACCAGTGCGCTAACCGGACTGCGCTACGCCCCGACATGTGAAAGCCAGTTATTAAGGAGCTCTTTTGAATGTCAAGAATTTTATTATTATTTTGAGTGATTTTGTGAATTTGGGGTGGAATTGCTCCGGACTTTGTGGACTTTGTGGACTTTGTGGACATAGATGACTTGGCAATATCACCGTCCTCACAAAATTCCTCTACGTCCTCTACGTCCTCTTCGTCCTCTTCAAAATTAACAACTAACAATGTAAGAAAAGAAAAGAATAAAACGCGGATTACGCTGATTTAGCGGATTAAGACTGATAAGAGAAGAAGGGAGGATTATTTTGCTATTAATATCAGTTGTTGAGAATTTTGTTGGACAGAGAGCCCGGAAAAGACACAGGCGGGGACGCCTGTGCTACGAGAGAGTGATAGCTTTATGGCTATATTTTCAGTTTTGATCTACTACTTTTTTTGAGGGAGAAGTACTTATCTCTTAGTCTATTCCTTTCATGGTCTAAATCTGAAACAACTTGATTCTTTGATTATCCTTATAATGGATTATAATCGCAGGAGGATTACTTTTAGGTTCTTCTTTTTATGGCATAGACTGAGAGTCTTTCTGCTACGTCCTCTGCTACGTCTGAGATGGCGGCAATTTTTTCGGCAAAGTAACGCATGTGAACTTTGTGACTGAAACGGGAGATCTCTTCGCTGTTGAACACTTTTCTTTTTAACTGTTCTTCCACGTCATCAGCTTCGTGTTCATAGAAATGTACTTTGTTTACGTAATCACTTACCATGCCATTTTCACGGAAGAAAGACCGGGTTCCCTTTACAAGCTCTTCTACTGCTTTGCTGGAAAGCTCTGCCAGCATGATAAAGTCAGCAAGGAGGAAGGGGGCAATTTCAGGGGTTTCAATGGAGAACTGTTCCAGTACTTTTTCACAAATATCCACAACGTCATCGAGAGTTTCGAGAAGTCCCAGCACGTCACCACGCGACTCAGGGATAAGCATATATGTATAGAGTTTTCGTTTTATATCACGGCGCATGTTGTCTGCTTCAGTTTCCAGAACACTAATATCCTGATAGTTTTTCTCAAACCGGTCCATATTTCCTGCCATGTAGCTTTTGACACCTTCTAAAAAGATCAAGCCTGCTTTTGAAACACTGTCCAGATAGCCGTCAATTTCACCTTCAAGCTTTTTTGTTTTACTTTCAAATAAATTCATATCACTTACTCCTTAACATTATTAATATATCTATCATAGATGAGACCATGTCTAAGACCATAGTCACTGACCGTAAAGTTATTTATTTTAAAAAATAACATAACTTCTTTTACAATCACAGTACCGGCAAGGATAATATCGGCTCTTTCGGGTCTTAGTCCATTTATGTTTTTCCTATTTTGAATACTGCATTGTGAATAGAGATCAATCTGCCTGTTAACTTCCTCTATAAAAATAATGGAGCCATGAATAAGAGCCGGATCATATTTTTGCATACCGTGCATCACAGCAGCAATTGTTGTAGCTGCACCTCCGACACCAACTAGATGTTCCACATTATTGAAAGCAAGCTTATCATTAAGAGTTTTGCGGATAGACATTTGCATTTCCAGCAATTCTTCTATCCTGGCAGGATCAGAGAGCAGAAATTTTTGAGTGAGCTGCACAGCTCCGATATCTAAACTAATGCTATCTGCAATTTTTCCGCAATAGAGAAACTCAGTACTTCCACCGCCGGAATCGAAAACAACGCGATTCTTATGATCTTTTCCCAGATTAGCAATAACAGCCAGATGTGACAGTCTTGCTTCTTCTTTTCCGGAAATCACCTTAATATCGAGGCCAAGCTCTTTTTTCACCTTATGGCAGAAAAGGTGACTATTGCCAGCAATTCGCAGACACATGGTGCCCAGGGCAGTAATTTCTGCTACATCAGCCTCTCTTGCAATTTTCATAAAGGAGCGCAAAACCTCAATATTACGTGTCATAGCGTCAGCTGTGATCAAGCGGTTTTTATGAAGGTCTTCACCTAATCTTGAGATATTACTTGTTTCCATAATAGTAATAACTTTCGCATTAACCACAGAAAACATAATGAACTTAATTGAGTTCGTCCCAATGTCGAGTACTGCATATTTTTTCATAGAGGGCAAAATAAAAGAAGTCTCAGGTAAGGTCAAGAGCTTTGGTTGATAGAGTGCATCACAGAATTAATTAACATTTGAGTGTAAAAAGCGGCAAAAATCCTTTGTACATTTTATTTAGCTCCTTAACCAGCTTTAAATTAAAGTTATTGACAGAATAGGGTAGATAATAAATTTATTATTATCCAAAGTAGAGAAATAGAGAATTTCTTGAAGTTTAGAAAGGTAAACAGGATACATAGTTATCGGAAACCACTGGAAAACAGTGGTTTCGTCATATTATAATGAAGGTGAAGGATGAAGGAAAGAATTGAAGAAATAGTGAAAGAAGCCTGCTTAGCTGAAGGTGTTTCGTTGTATGACCTGCAGTGGAAAGCCGTAGGACGTGGTAAATTATTGCTGGTAAGAATCACCCGCCTGGGTGGAGTTAGCATCAGTGATTGCCGCCGTGTCAGCAAGTTTATAGATAATCAGCTTGAGGAAGACGACCCGATCGAAGGTCGTTATAGCCTGGAGGTATCTTCACCGGGACTTGAACGGGAGTTGACCAAGAAAAGTCACTTCGTCAGTGCTATCAATGAAAGCGTCATGCTGACAGTGCATGGTAAGGAAGAAAATACTAAGGTGAGGGGTATTTTGAAAGAAGTAAATCCTAAGAGTATAATGCTATTATCAGAGACGGAAGATATGTTGGAAATCCCTCTGACTTCCATCAAGAAAGCAAAGATATTTTTTGATGCAAGCATTGAGCTTAAGGCTGCGAAACAAGCTGAGAAAAATAAGGAGTAATTATGAGCGCGAACTTAATGAGTTCATTAGCAACTCTGGCAAATATGAAGCAGATAAAAAGGGATGAGATCGAAAAGATCATCCAGGAAAGCATTTACAGTACTGTAATTAAGAAGCTTACCAGTGACAATGAACTGGAAGTAATTACAGATTTTGCCAGTAATACTATAGAGATCAGATTTTTGAAGATCGTGGTAGAACGCGATACCGGGATCGGTGAAATCAGTCTTGAAGAAGCTCAAGAGCGTAATGCTCATCTTGATCTTGATGACAAGATATCTTTCCGAATGGGTCTTATGGATTTTGAGCCTAAGATGATCAAGACGATCCGACGTTCAATATTGGAACGTATCAAGCAGCTTGAAGAAGATCGAATCAGAGGCGACTTTGAGCGTGAGAAAAATCAGATAGTGATGGGAAAAGTAACCAAGTCTGATTATAATGGATATTCAGTTGATATTGGTTATGCAGATGCACTTCTGCCGCCAGATGAACAGATAGATGAAGAATATTACAAACCTGGAGATCGCATTCGTGCCTTCGTGATCGATATTCGTAAGCGTAAGAATACGACATTGATCATTCTTTCACGAACCAGTCCTGAGTTTGTAAAGAAACTTTTTGAAATGGAAATACCAGAAATAGCAGATGGTTATGTGCTGATCAAGAAAATAGTCAGAGAACCGGGAATCAAAACGAAGGTGGCAGTTGAAGCGGGCAATCGTGAAGTTGATCCTGTAGCTGCATGTCTGGGACCCAAAGGTATTCGCCTTGACACGATACGCGGAGAACTTGGAAATGAGATGGTTGACATCGTTTTGTGGGATGAATCCCCAGAAGAGCTGATAGCCAATGCCATTGGTTCTGATCTGATTGATCGTGTATATCTGGCAGACAGAGGCAAATTTGCCAGAGTAATCGTGGAAGCCCATAATAAAAACCAGGCAATTGGTAAAAAGGGTAAAAACGTGAAACTGGCAGCTAAACTAACAGAATTTAAACTTGATATATATACAGAAGAAGAATTTGAATCTAAGATTGCAGAAGAGCGTCGTGTAACGAGCCATATCAGTGATCTGGATGGAATGACACCAAAGCTGGCAGAAGTACTGAAGGGATATGGCTACACGTCAGTGCAGGATATCTTTGAAGCCAGCATTGATGAATTATGTAATCTGGAAGGAATGGGTAAGAAAACAGCTCAGAAGCTGAAGGAATCGGCAGAGTATTTTTAATGCCAAACCAATCATCCCATGCCGGTCACATTCCGCAGAGACGCTGCGTGATTTGTCGGCAAAGTTTACCGCAACCGAGTTTATTGCGGTTTATAATGATCGAGGGCAGATATGTGTTTGATCCCAAGAGACAGTTACCAGGACGGGGGTTTTATCTTTGTGAACAGGAAGAATGCATTAGCAGGTTTGATAAATGGTTAAAGAAGCGCAAAAAGCGAAAATGACCAAATTACACAATCTGTTACAGATTTGTGCACGAGCAGGTCAATTGAAGACTGGTTACGACACAGTGAGCAAGTTAGTATCACAAAGACGCGCCAGAGTGGTAATAATGGCAGAAGATTTTTCAGAACGAAATAAAATTAGAATTATAAGAAATTGTAAAGATGCAGGCGTACCAGTTTATATTCTGGGAACAATGACAGGATATAGCGGTCTGTTTTCAAAACGGGCTATCGGTATATTAATGACGTCTGACAGAAATTTTGCCAGTGGACTCAGCAAAATATTAAAAGCTGACACCAAGCAAGCAACGGAGGTTTGATGGCTATTAGGGTTAGAGATTTAGCGAAGGAATTCAAGATTTCTTCGTCGGCTTTGATGAAGCACCTGAAAGATATGGGTGTGGATATTAAAAGCCCGATGAGTAAGATTGAAGACGATATAGAAAACAAGATAAGAGGCAGGTTTAATGCTGAGCGCGTGGCAGTTCAACAACGAGAACTCGACCGCCGCAATTATCAGCAGAAGATAGTTCAAACCCGGAAACGGGAAGTTGTGAAACCTGTGCCTAAAAAGCCTGTAGTAGTCACACCTAAACCAGAACCGGAAGCTGAGAAACCGAAGAAATGGATTGAACATCCAACCCGCAAAAGCAAAGATACGCAAGAAGCTCCTGAGCAGGAAAAAAGCAGTCGTACACAACCTCCACGACGTGCCGGATCCACTGCACCTCAGCGAACCAGAACAACCAATCAGGACAGAAGACCTGCAAGTGGTCAGGATAGAAGGCCTGCAACAGGTCAGGATAGAAGACCCACAAGTGGACAAGATAGAAGACCTGCAAGTGGTCAGGACAGAAGACCCGCAAGTGGTCAGGACAGAAGACCCGCAAGTGGTCAGGACAGAAGACCCGCAAGTGGACAGGATAGAAGACCCGCAAGCGGACAGGATAGAAGACCTGCAAGCGGACAGGGTCAAAGACCTACTGGCGACAGAAGATATCCTCCCAATAGAGGTAGAACTGATGGAAGACCACAAACTCAATCGAATTATAGAAAGCCGGGTGGAAATTATCAATCTGGCGGAAGAGGAGGACGTCCTCAGGGTCCTGGAGGAAAAGCTATTCCTGATAAGGCTCTGGAATTGTCAATTGCAGAAAAGAACAAAGCAAAAGAAGCTAAGAAAAAGAAAAAAACTGATTATGGACAAAAAGATAGACACTTGAAAGCAAAGATCAAGAGCTTTAAGAAAAGCGGAAGAGCAAAGAATGTTGCTCCGACCGAAGTAGAAGAAGCTCAGATTGCCAGAAATATTAAGAAAACGCTGGCAGGTGTTTCCCAGAAGAAAAAGAAATATAAAAAAGAAGATAAACAGGGAAACGTTCAAGATTCACGTCTTACTATCAACGAATTTACATCTGTTGCAGAGCTTGCAAAATTGATGGAAGTAAAACCTACTGACATCATTGCAAAATTCTTTGGAATGGGTAAAATGGTTACGATCAACCAGCGTCTCGACAAAGAGTCACTTGAGCTGATATGTTCGGAATTTGAATTTGAAGTAGAATTTGCAGAAGAATACGGTTCCGAGATCTTACAGAGTGAAGATGATGAAGAACGTGAAAATCTGGAAACAGAACCACGTCCACCAGTTGTTACCATAATGGGACACGTTGATCATGGAAAGACAGCAATTCTGGATTACATCCGTAAAGCTAATGTGATTGCCGGAGAATCTGGTGGAATTACACAGCATATCGGAGCTTATCAGGTGGAATATAATGATGAGCGCATAACTTTCCTTGATACACCCGGTCATGCCGCATTTACTGCTATGCGTGCTCGTGGTGCTGATGTTACCGATATTGCAGTCATCGTTGTGGCTGCTAATGAAAGCGTAAAGACTCAGACTATTGAGGCAATTGACCATGCCAAAGCTGCCGGAGTGACGATGATCATTGCCATAAATAAGATGGATCTACCGGAAGCAAACTTTGACCGTACAATGACAGACCTGATGAAACAGGGTTTATATTTGGAAAATTATGGTGGACAAACCCTTTGGGTTCAATGTTCTGCAAAAACCGGTGAAGGAATTGATGATCTTTTGGAAATGATCCTGTTAGCAGCAGAAGTGGCAGAAATTTCTGTACCGATTGATATTGCAGCTAAGGGTGTAGTTATCGAATCCCGCAAGAATGCCAGAATGGGAACCATGGCAACAATCCTGCTTCAGGAAGGTTATCTTAAGAAAGGTGACAACATCGTCTGCGGAGCTACCTACGGCAAGATCAGAAAGCTGGAAGATGAAAGAAACAAGGAATTGAAAGAAATCGGACCTTCTGATATCGCAGTGCTTTTCGGGCTTAATGCCGTTCCAAAAGCTGGTGATGTGGTAAACTTTGCAGAAACAGAAAAGATTGCCCGTCAGATATCAACAGAGCGTAAACTGATACGTCAGGAACGGGAAAATTATATGCAGAAAACAAATCTTGATAACCTGTTCCAGAAGATTCAGGATGCCAAGATGGCAGAGATCAAACTCATCATTAAGGCAGATACAGATGGTTCAGTGGAAGCTTTGAGTGATAGTTTTATGAAGCTCAGTAATGAAGAAATCACTATCAATATCATCCGCAAAGCAGTTGGTGGAATCAATGAAGCCGATGTGACACTTGCTTCTACGCTTGATGCAATAATTATCGGTTTCAACATAAGGTCAGCAAATGCCGCACGCAAACTTGCAGATGAAGAAAAAGTGGAAATTAAGATTTATCAGATCATATACGAGGCGATCCAAGACATCCAGAAAGCAATGCAGGGCATGATGGCTCCAGTGCTTCAGGATAAACTTTTGGGTAACGCTCGCGTGCTGGAAGTATTTAAAATCAAGAAACTGGGTCAGATTGCCGGATCACGTATCGAAAAAGGTTCAGTTAAAAGAGATGCTCTCCTCAGGGTATTCCGCAATGATATACTCATCCACACAGGTAAGGTATCGTCATTGAAGCATTACTCTGAAGACGTTGATGAAGTAAAATCCGGTAGTGAGTGTGGTATTGGAATTGAAAACTATAATGATCTCAAAGAAGATGATATTATCGAAGCTTATCAGATAATCGAGGTGGAAAATACTCTTACCTTTGATTAAAAGTAGCTGATACTGATCATTATTACGGGTTTACTGGTTTATAAAATGGAGGTATTATGGCTTCAATAAGAATTCAGCGTTTTGAGAAAGAGCTTACCAAGATCATCTCGAATGCTATCAATAACCGTCTGCATAATAAAAACCTGAGCTGGATCACAATTACAGCTGTGAAGCTGTCACCAGATCTTGCACATGCCAAGATATATTTTACTCACATTACCGAAAAGTCACATAGTTATTTGGCTAAAGAACTTAATAAAAGCAGCGGAGTGATCAAGAATGAAATTGCCAAGGCTAAGATGATGCGTATCATTCCAGAAATCAAGTTCTTTTATGATGATCTGGGAGAAAAAGCCGAGCATCTGGAAGATATTTTCCGTAAAATCAATGCTGAAAAAGAAATTGAGCAAAAGGAAGTTGACGATGCTGCTGAATAAAATTGATCAAGTAAAAACGACTATTAGTGCACTTTGCCGTCAACCCGGAAAAATTGCTATACTTACTCATAGTTTCCCGGATGGTGATGGTTTACCAGCCTGCGTTGCTCTCAAGCATATTCTTAGATCTCAAGGGTTTAAGAGCGATATAGTATTGGAAGCAAAAGCTCCGGCTGCCTTGGAATTCCTCAATATTTCCGAGCAGGTATTGATCTATGACGAAGAAATGGAATTTGCCACTGTATTCATCGTGGATTGCCATGAAGCTCATCGCACAGGTAAAACTGCCGTTCTGGCAGAAAAAGCGCGTTCTGTAATGGCAATTGATCATCACCAACAGCAGAATTTACAAAAAAACTGGTATTATTGCATCAAAACGGAAGTAGTTTCCGCAGGTGCTATCATTTTGATGGCATATCAACATGATCTAATGCGACTTGCACCCAAAGAAAGAAAATATATTGGCGATTGTTTTTATACAACAATACTTAATGATACAGGTGGATTTGTTAATAGTAATACCGATGCGGATGTATTCCGCCTCTGTGCGCAGATAGCAAAACTAGGTACTGATCCCGCAGAAGTCATGGAAGATTTCGTGCTTAGCAATCCTCCAATTCAGTTGCGTTTTACAGGTCAAGTGCTAAGTTCTATAGAACTTAGCAGCGAAGGTCAAGTGCTGTTTATGCATTCTTCACTGGCTCTAATTGAGCAAAATGGACTGGATTCTGAGGCTACTTCCAATATTACCCGCTGGGTAAAAGGTGCACAGGGTGTGAAAGTGACTATCTATGCTCGTGAACAGGAAAATGGTATTTATAGATTGAGTTTACGCTCCACCAATGTTAATTGTAATAAAATCTGCAGCAGTTTTGATGGTGGCGGACATATTAATGCGGCTGGTTGCAGCATTACAGGATCGCTGGATGAGGTGCGCCGGACTATTTTAGCCCAGGTGGAATCTGCTCTCAATGAATAATTTCGGTTTTCTGCTGATCGATAAACCTGAAGGTATCACATCTTTTCAGGTAATTGCAAAACTCAGAAAAATCACCGCCATTCGTAAAATCGGACATACAGGTACACTTGATCCTTTTGCCACGGGACTTTTGCCAATATGCATAGGCAAAGCTACGCGACTCGCTTCTTACCTTTCCTCCAGTAAAAAAACTTATATTGCACAGATCAAACTCGGTTCTAAAACAGATACAGGTGATAATACAGGAATAGTTACTGACCAAAAAACAGTTATGGAATTCAACGATGTGCAATTGCAGAATGCAATCGATGCTATGCTTGCACTTGAGGAGCAAACTCCTCCCGCATTTTCAGCTATAAAAGTTAATGGGAAAAGAGCTTATGAACTCGCTCGTAAAGGTGAAAATGTAAAACTGCAACCCAGACCTGTGAAAATTCACAGCTTTGAAATCATGTCCACAGAACTGCCTTTCATTACTTATAAAGCTTGCGTTAGCAAAGGTACTTATATTAGGGTTCTCAGCGAAACATTTGCTGAAGAACTTGATAATCTGGCTACAACTACTGCGCTGCGCCGCACTGAGATTGCTGATCTGCATATCGATAATGCAATTACACTTCCTGAACTCAATGCCGATAACTGGCAAAAATATTTGATCTCACCCAGAGATGTATTATCATTGCCGGAACTGTTCATCAGTCTGGCAGATGCAAATAAATTTTGTCATGGAATAAAGATCATGACAGATTCAAAATTTCTGACTGAATGCCTTGTTGTTTCGGAAAATGATACTTTTCTTGGAATCGCTTCAGTTTCTGAAGATGGTTTACTTTCACCCCGCATTGTATTTTCTTCTTAGCAGGCTTTTATGAGCTATTTTCATAAGCAAACCTGTCATTTTACTAATCCTGTGGTTACAATGGGTACTTTTGATGGAATTCATCTGGGACATCAAAAACTAATCAAAGAACTGGTAAAAAGAGCGAAAGCGATTTCCGGTCAGTCAATAGTTATCACCTATTTTCATCATCCTCTTGAGACGATCTATCAAAATCCCTTTCCATATCTTCTAACAGAAATAGAATCACGTGAAAAACTGCTCAAAGAACTCGGTATTGACTGTCTTTTATATCTTAACTTTGATATGACCATGGCTGCGATGGAACCTTTAACTTTCCTCAGAGATGTGCTCTATAAAGAACTCCAGCCAAGTGAATTCGTCCTCGGCTATGATACGCATTTTGGCAAAAACCGACAGGGTAATTTCGATTTTATGAAACAGCATGCAGATGATCTGGGCTATAAAGTAGATTGCGTGGAACCATTTCGGCTTAATGGCAAGATAGTCAGCAGTTCCTGGTGCCGTGAATATATCCGTGCCGGACGAGTTAGTGAATTACCCGCAATTCTAGGTCGTGCTTATGCACTTAGCGGCACAATCGTGCGTGGAAACCGCATTGGTCATCAACTCGGTTTTCCCACCATTAACCTTAAATGGAATGATCCCAATAAGCTCATCCCCAAGACGGGTATTTATCTCAGCAAAGTTCTGATTGCCGATAAATACTACTGGGGTGTGACAAATATCGGCTATCGTCCGACGGTGATTGATAAAAGTGACTTGACAGTTGAAACTCATATCCTTGATTTTTCACAGGAACTTTATGGTGAAAAGGTTATGATAACCTTTGAGAAAAGGATTCGTGAAGAATTTAAACTGAAAGATCGCGCGGAACTCATTCAATACATCAAGCAAGACATCGCTCAGGCGCGTATAATGATCTCAAACTGGAGTAAATAGTCATGTATTTCTGTAAGGAATGTGGTGCTGAAACTGCTAAATGGGCGGGGAAATGTCCCCATTGCGGAGCTTGGGATTCTTTGCGAGAAACCAAATCCGTAACTGGCAAAAAGAAACCAAAAACAAGTTTTGCAGACAGAAAGACCCCGCAAACTCTCGCTGAAATCGATATGAAACCCCAATTTCGCATGAAAACGTCTATTACGGAACTTGATGGCGTTATCGGCGGCGGTATCGTTCCTGGTATGGTTACGCTCATTGGTGGTGAACCCGGTATCGGAAAATCAACTTTAATGCTGCAGGTAGCGCAAGCTCTTGCACAGCAGAATCTGCCCATACTATACGTTTCAGGAGAAGAAAGCCCTCAGCAGATAAAGTATCGCGCCAAAAGGCTAAATTGTACTTCACCCAACATTCTGTTGCTCTGCACTACTGATATTGATGATATTGATAGCTACCTTAATCAAAATTCTCCCGCATTGATCATTATCGACAGTATTCAATCTGTGGCTTCCTCAGAAATTGACAGTACTCCCGGCAGCATTTCACAATTGCGCCACGTGACCACGCATCTCATCAAACAGGCAAAAGAAAATAATATTCCTTTCTTTCTGATTGGTCACGTTACCAAAGATGGTGCTGTTGCCGGTCCTAAGCTGATTGAACATGCAGTTGACACTGTATTATATTTTGAAGGCGAACAACGCAATCAACTCAAGATTTTGCGCTCTTACAAAAACCGCTTTGGCTCCACTAATGAGATAGGCATTTTTGATATGCAAAGTGACGGACTTCATCAGGTGCATGATCTATCACAGGTATTTATTGCCGGTGGTGAAAATTCCGCAGGCTCAGCAATCGGTTGTATATTAGAGGGTTCACGCGTTTTTGCCGCAGAAGTTCAAGCTCTACTTTCCGCATCATATTACGGCACACCTCAAAGGGTAGCAATTGGCTTTGATCACAAGAAACTGGCAATCTATCTCGCTATCATAGAAAAGAATCTTGCGCTCAATCTCCGTCAAAGCGATGTGTTTATCAAATTAGCCGGAGGTATCAAAACCGTGGAACCATCACTCGATCTGGCAGTAATAGCAGCAATACTTTCCGGTTTCAATGATACACCCCTGCCGCTTCATACTGCCTTCATCGGTGAAGTAGGCTTAAATGGTGAGATCAGGCCCGTAGCTCGAGGAGCTCAACTCGTATCAGAAGCCCTGAAAATCGGCTATCAGAACATAATAATTTCAGATAGAGAAAAGAACGTCAAGAAATCAGATCAGGTAACAAAGATAAAGAAACTCTACGAACTAAAGAAATTATTCTCCTGATTTCCGTGTAATTTCTTTACGTAGCTTAATCTTCCCAGATTAAGCTTTTAATTTAAATCAAACTGGAAAGTTTGATCTACGTTTAAATTCCCTTTATTTCCCTTTGCTCACAAGCTTACAATATGCAATATAAGAGTACAAAATCGGATAAGCTACTGTTATTCCCATAATTATATAAAAAAGTATTTTACCGATTCCAAAAAAATTGCCAACTACTCCGGCAATTGCAAAAAATACTCCACTGAGTACAAATGCCATACCTCCCACTCGATGCGTTTTGCGCCATACTTCTTCATGTGCCAGTGTCCATGGCGTTCTGATGCCGATGAAAAAGCTCGAAGGCAGTTTTGGCAACAAATTGCCCAGTAAAATGAAAAAGACTCCTACTATCACCCACATCAGTTCTGTGCCATCCCATTCAGCGTTACGCGCTACGAGCAAACTAAGTAGATATATTGCACTGAACATCAACATAATTATATTAGCGATCATCGGGAGTAGTTTATCAAAACGCTTCGCCTGTTCTTTATAGCGTGGCGATATTTTAGGGAAATATATAAAGAAAGCAAGGAGCACAATAACAAATCCCGGCATCATTATCAATCCCTGCGTCTTCCCCACACTATTATCGATATCTCCATTAATATTCCAGTGAATCGGAATCTGAGCATCCTTAGGCAATGGTAAACCAATCACCAATCCCAATACAATCGTAACCAAAACAATCACAATAGCCAACTTAAATTTCCCAAGCATAATTTACCTCTTTATTTGAATTTATTCTCATTTTTCCACAATCTCAAGCTATCGAGTTAAGACTGTATTCCGAATTGACTTGAAAGCATTTATTATTAAATCCTACCAAACAATTTTGATACAATCTCATCGCTCCACTAATTTTTTCCCCGAACATTTTTAACTCTATATAGCTATACAATTCTGCTGCTATCACAGCACACATTGACACGGTCAATGTACTCCAAATCATATAATTTCCATAAAATAATATATCACTTCTTCTAATACACTCGCATTCAGGAAATATAATATAGAATTACCCTGACGCTCTTTCTCAACAAGTCCGGCTTTATACAGAATGCTCAGGTGTTCACTCACAGTCGGTCGTGAAACTTCCAGAGCTTCTGCTAATGCAGAAGGATACATCGCTTCTTTGCGCAAAAGCTTAATTATCTGTCGTCGCCGCTTATCAGATAATGCCTTAAAAACCTTATCATTGATCATACCACTTTTTCTCCTAATTAGTCTCTTGACTAATTAGTCAAACACCTAATTAGCTGTCAACACTTTTTTCACCAACACTTCAATATTCGAGTCCCAATCCGAACGAAGTGAGTCTGGGGCAATCAAAACTTAACCAGTCAAACACATTATCTAAATGCTTAAAATCTTTACCTTTATCTATATTCACAGGTTTATCACAGCCACAACATGGCACAATCTAACGAAATTCTGTTATATTGTTCTATGTTTTCCCACGAACAAAGCTTTCTTTATGTATTTCTTAATATGATGGCAATTTATGACAAAGTTAGAACCTATCAAGGATATGGAAATTAGACCATAATAGAATAGAAGTTTTGCTGTATTTTTCCCATCATTTAGTTCGTAGAAATTATTTATTTGTAGAAAACGACAAAAGTGACATCCACCCCCACCCCAAAATCGGCTGCGCCGATTTTGGGGTGGGGGTGGCGTGTTTTTGCACATTTTTCTACAAATAAATATCATCTACGATGATAGGAAGAATAATTTATCCAATGTTAGATTGCCTTATATATCTGACCTTGAGAAAAATTCAATTGGTTCCGTTATTGAACATACTGCTTCTTACTGGAAATATAAGAATGGGGTTTTATAATCTTGATATGGTAATAATAGTCGGATATCGTGTGAATGAGACGTGAGGTGGGGAATAGAATATAAGTCTTATAAGACCTATAGGACTTATATTAGTGGATAATTCAACACAATGAGAATCCCTGCACGAAAACATAAGTGCATGGATATATTATTTTTACTTCAAAAGCATAATATTTTTCATCAGAAACTGCCTGAATAGTTGCGTAATCCTCTGGTATATTTATAGTCACTGCATTTAAACAAACCGTGAAAAGTAAAATAAATAAATAAATAGGAATCTATACCAACCAATGTCTGCGATGCTGTACTCAGGATTAAGAAAAGCGACAAGCTCCACTCAACCCACTATCTTGATTCAATCTACCCGTTTCCCTTAATCAATCCGCAGTATCGTCTTAACTCAATAATCCTTTGACCAATATGTTATAGAAAAGGTGACAAAACAATACTTTTAGGCATTAATCTGGGAAAAAACTTGCCTGATTGAACTGAATTCATAAATACTGCATTAACAAAAATGTGGAGGCAAAATGAGAAAGATAATTATGATTTTACTGGTGATAGCAATGTTTTTACCCTTAGTTGCCGAAAAGATTGGTGGCGTAATACTTCCCGATAAACTCACCCTTGGCGAAGAAGACCTTATCTTGAATGGCGGAGGAGTGCGTAAAAAAGTTATCATTAAAGTTTATAGCAGTGCTCTTTATTTGCCTGCCAAAAATAGTAATGTGGCAAATATTCTCGATGCCCAAACTGCAATATCTGTTCGTATGCACTTCATTTATAAAGAAGTTGATCAGGCAAAACTGATTGAAGCCTGGAATGAAGGCTTTGTAAATGGCGGATTTCAAAATCAGTTTGCTGTTGAGATAGCGAAATTTAATAAAATGTTCAATGCTCCGGCAAAAAAGGGTGACGTTTATGATATCGCATATCTGCCGGCAAAAGGTTTGCAGGTTATCAAAAATGGTATAGAAGTTGGCACGATCAAATCTCCGGGATTCAGAAAAGCTGTATTTTCTATCTGGCTGGGAGAGAATAGTGCATTGCCAAAACTCAAAAAAGCAATGTTGGGGAAATAAGCTGATTGGCAGAAATTAAGTATAATATACTTCATAAAAAGGTTAAGAATGCGAGCCTGAGAATAATCAGCAGCACTGAAGTTCGTGTAACTGTTCCAATCGCTTATTCTCAGAAGCTGATTGATAAACTGATAAGCGAAAAGCAGAACTGGATCACGCAAAAAACGGACTTGATGGTTGAGCGTGAAAAAGCGGTAGAAATTGATCCAGATGTTTTTCCTTTAATGGGTATTGATTATAAAGTTATCTACACTCCATTTATGTTTACGGACATCAAAATTGACTATAATCGACATGTAGTTAAAACTAAAGTAGATATGAATAATCTCAAAGTTAGAGCTTTTTTGTATAGAAAGTTAGCTTACAAGTTTTTAAAGCCCCGGATTCTTAAAACTGCCGAGGAAGATGGTTTTCCTTTGAAAAAAGTCATCATAAGAGGTCAAAAAGCGAAATGGGGCACGTGCAGCAGTTTAGGTAATATTTCTCTTAACTGGAAACTCATGATAGCTCCCGAATTTGTGATTGATTACCTTATAGCTCACGAACTCATGCATCTGAGATATATG
>Ga0307991_1001341_pt1 | contig 17181 bp, 15 predicted proteins | sample EllFjometagen131_FD_203146 | JGI IMG/M metagenome (GOLD analysis project Ga0307991, IMG submission 203146) | Marine microbial communities from Ellis Fjord, Antarctic Ocean - #131 | ecosystem: Environmental > Aquatic > Marine > Unclassified | place: Southern Ocean | collected 2014-10-08
GTGCCGTATTTCGTATGATAAAGGGCTCCACTCGGACAGACCTTCACACAGGCCGCATCGGTGCAGTGCATGCAGGCATCATGCCTGAACAGCCAGGCAACTCCGCCATTGCCATCGGATATTTCCTGAAACCTTATGATGTTCCATGTGTTTGGCTGAAGATCAGGCGGATTCTGATATGTTCCGGTGTTGGAGGTCTGCTTCGCCGGTAGTTCATTCCACTGTTTGCATGCCAGCTGGCAGGCTCTGCAACCGGTACATTTGGAAAGATCACACAGTTTGATTTTCTCAGACATGACTTACACCTCCTTCCTTTCGACATTTACCATGAAGGCCTTGCTCTCCGGTATCATGGTATTGGGGTCTCCGATAAACGGAGTAAGGATATTGGCGGAATCACCAAAGGTAAAGACCTCCGGTTTTTTGTCACCATGCACATATTCTCTCATCTTAGTAGTAATCCAGCCGTAGTGCCATGGAATTCCTACCTGATGGACAATAGTGCCTCCGTTTATATTGAAGGGTTTAAACCTCTCCGTCACGATCGCCACGGCATCGACCTGCCCCCTTATGGATTTCACGGTGACTATCTCGCCGTTTTTGATCCCTCGCATTTTTCCAAGTTCAAGGCTCATTTCAACAAACATATCGGGCTGCATCTCAGCAAGCCATGGACACCACCTTGTCATCAGGCCGGTTTGCCAGTGTTCACTGACACGGTAGGTTGAGCAGACAAAAGGAAATCTAGGATCGCACGTTGCCCTCGCGTCCACATCTGTTCCCGTTCCTTCCTTGTCCCATCTCTTGATCGTGGGATTGACCATCTGAGGTGACATCATGTTCTTTTCAACGGGGCATTCCAACGGTTCATAGTGCTCCGGGAATGGCCCATCTGCCAAGCCGGGCCCGAAGATACTGCCAACACCATGAGATTTCATGATGAAGGGTGGCCTGCCAGAACCAGGTGCCGCAACACCGTCCGGAACATCGCCAACCCACTTGGAACCGTTCCAGAAGATAACGGGATGTTTTTCGTCCCACGGCTTGCCTGTATCAGGATCAACAGAAGCGCCATTGTATATGATCCTGCGGTTTACAGGCCAGCACCATGCCCATTCGGAATAGAGACCGATGCCGGAAGAATCTTTTCCTCCGCGACGCGCGGCCATATTGCCTTTTTCCGTATAGGAATTACAGTAGAGCCAGTTTCCGGAAGATGTTGAACCGTCATCCTGCAGATAAGCAAAACTGGGAACGAGGGTGCCTTTCTTAAACAGCTTGCCTTTGACTTTAGTATCTTTCAGGAAATAACCATTTATCTCTTTGGCTATATAATGCGTGTCCAGATGCCGGATCTTGCCGTCTGCGCTCTTGGGTCCATAATCCCAGGTCATCTTGGCGATGGCCTCTTTCAGCGGACCGCCTTCCTCTTCGTACAGTTCTTTGATTCTGTAGTAGAGCTCGTTGATGATCTCACCATCGGGCATCGCGACACCTGGAGAATCAACAGCCTTATATCTCCACTGCATCCAGCGTCCGCTGTTCGTTATGCTTCCCTCCTTCTCAATCGAAGCAGCGCATGGAAGCATGAAGACCTCTGTCTTTACCTTCTTCGGATCCATACCCGGGCCTTTCCAGAAAGATCCCGTTTCACTCTCGAAGATATTTACATTAACCATCCAATCCAGCTTTGTCATAGCCTGTCTGGTCTTGTTGGAACTGGCGCCGCTGCACGCTGGATTCTGCCCCCACGCGAAGAATCCGGTGAATTTATCCTTATACATTGCGTCAAAGATACTGAGCCACGAGTAGTTCTCACCGTCATCCAGCTTGGGCAGATATGAGTAGGCATCTTCCAGGGAAACACCCGTTCCGTAGTGGGCTCGTAGAAGACTTGCCGAATACTTCGGATAATTCTTCCACCAGTTAAGGCTCTTGGGTTCATCCGTCCCGGGCGTATACGCCTTGTTATACGCAGCCAGGGTTGGCAGGGACGCCTTGGGAGTCTTCAAATATCCGGGAAGAATATGGAAAAGGAGGCAATGATCAGTGGAACCCTGGACGTTGGACTCACCCCTGAGGGCATTTACTCCGCCGCCGGCAACCCCCATATTTCCCAGCAAGAGCTGAATAATGCTCATTGTCCTGATATTCTGTACACCGACCGTATGCTGGGTCCACCCCATTGCATACATGATGGTTCCGGCTTTCCCGATTTTACCGGTACTTGAATATTCCTTATAAACCTCAAGGAGTTTCTCTTTTGGTGTGCCGGTAATCCTGGATACGATATCCGGATTGTACCGCGAATAATGTTTCTTCAGAAGCTGGTAAACACAGTTGGGATCCTGGAGGCTCATATCCTTTTTGACAACGCCGGCCAGATCCGTCTGAAAAGACCAAGAAGACTTATCGTACTTGGCGTCTTTGAGACCGGAGAATACACCGTCATTGTCTCCGGGGAGTTTGAAGTCGGGATTTACCAGGAATGGGGCGTTGGTATAGTGTTTGACATATTTTTCCTGGATGATATTGTTATCCAGAATATATTTGATCATACCGCCCAGAAAGGCTATGTCACTTCCCGATCTCAGGGAGGCATAGATGTCGGCCTTCGAAGAGGTCTGCGTGAATCGCGGATCCACACTGATCAGCTTTGCGCCGTTTTCCATGGCCTTTGTCACATACTTGAATGAGATGGGATGATTGGAAGCCGCGTTACTTCCCATAATTAAGACACAATCACTGTTTGCAATATCATTCCAGTGATTTGTCATTGCGCCGCGTCCGAACGACTCTGCCAGAGCCGCAACAGTAGCGGAGTGTCAGATACGGGCCTGATGTTCAATATATACCAGACCCAACCCCCTCAAGAATTTTTGATAAATGAAGCATTCTTCATTGTCCATGGCAGCGCTGCCGACCGATGCTATGCCGTCGGTGCGGTTGACCATCTGTCCACTGCTGTTTCTTGTCACGAAACTGTTGTCTCTGCTTTTCTTTACATTTTTGGCAATCTTGTCAATCATCCATTCCCAGGATTTCTCTTCCCACTTGTCGGAATAGGGTGCTCTGTAGAGTGGCTTGTCAAGTCGATTCTTGTTCTGTGAGAGCTGGTAAATGGATCCGCCCTTCGTGCAGAGAGAACCTCTGTTTACGGGATGGTCCGGGTCTCCCTCTGTGTTTATGACTTTTCCGCCCCTGGTGGATACAATAATTCCGCACCCAACCGCGCAGTAAGGACAGATTGTAGTGGTCTCTTTAGCGTATTTGATTTTTAATGGCTGCGCGTGAGCTGCCACCGGTTTCAGATTGATGCCAATTCCACTCGCCATTAACGCGGTACCGGAGATCTTTAAGAAACATCTTCTGCTAACATCCATAACAAGCACTCCTTCCTTAAAGTTTTGATAAGAACATTATCGCTTAATTGTTCCCCTTTCCAGACATGGGAGGCACAAACTTTTCTAATTATACCTATTGGACATTCTTTATGAAAGGTATTTTTAGAAGAAGCGGATCGGAGAACTTGATACTAATCAATGACCAATATCAATATTACGGATAGTTCGTAGCAATCACGAAACGAAATGTCAAGATTATTTTATAAATATATTTTGGAATAAGTAGATCGGAAAAGAGCTCTTGAAGGCTTTGTAAATCCTTATTCATCGGGACTGAGCTTAGCTGCATCTTTCCCCGGCCTTCGCCGGGGCAGGCTTATTGGGGCGTACGTTAAGTACGCCCACTCCTCATGATCTGCGTGCCTTGGATTTGTCACGACATGTCGTGATTACTTGGCCATCTAATTTTGACTTTTTAGGAGTTCGTCATCTCTTAATGCTCTTCCTTCTCGGCATATCCCGTAATCATAGAGATGAAATCAGCAAAGACGGTATGACCCGTAGTTGCAAGGTAGATATGGGCGATAAAAAAGGCTGTAAATATGATAGCCATAATGTAGTGGAAAACAGCCACAACCTTTAAGCCGCCAATAAAAGAAATAAAGGACGAAAAATAAGATGGGTAAAGATACAGAATACCGCTTATTAGCAGGAGAGGCATCATAAAAAACATGAATTGAAAATAGGTCGCTTTCTGCAATGGATTAAATTTGTTGTCCTCAGATGGAGAATAGGGATGGGGTCTGTTTTTGAAAATATCATAAGCATAAAATTTCGCCTGCACAATCATGCCCGGATGTATATCTTCCTTTCTTAGAAGATAGTGTGACACGCGTCTGGAGATCAGATTGTACAGTAACCACAGGAAGAAATCACAGACCAACAATATTCCTGCCCAATTATGTAAGGATATGGCATTTGAAAAACTTCCAAAAAGATTAGTACTATCCGGCCAGTGTATCTGAGCGCCGGATAATATTAATAATATAACCAGGATGGCGTGTATCCAGTGCCATACACGTTCGGTGATTGGATGCAAATAAATTTTATCGGACATTTTATTATTTTCTCCTTCTGCTGATGAATCTCAAAATGCCGTGTATCCCACATCCCGCAAATGTTAAAATTATCAGCAGGATTCCGATAAGATCGAGGGCCGGTATCCGATTGCTTCCCACAACATAATTGCCCTTATCGATAAGTTCCTTATTCGTAAAGCTCCAGTTTGTTAATGAATATTCAGGAGTTCCTTCGGCTGTTGTCAAAAGCACACTGTTTTTCGCATGACACTGCTGACAATCTCTTATGGGAGATTGTAATGAAGGATTGTGGCATGTCAGGCAATCGACCTTCTTTAAATGAAGTTCGGGTTGTTCCAGCCAGTTATGCCTCACAGACGGAGCGGGTTTAAGAGGAACAAAAACATCCTCGTTTGCTTTGACTTCCCATGACTCAGCGTCTTTCTTTGTCAGGAAAAGCTTGTTATTTCCATGACACGCAAGGCAGGTTTCATTTTGCGGGGTCTTAAGTTGAATGTTATGCGGCGTGGCAAATTTCCACGTTGGCGCTTTGTCCATATTTGTCAAGGCATCCTTGACATAAAAATCGAAAAGGCTGGGGCTTACTGGTACGTGGCGAACGGTCACATATTTTTCCGGTCTGTCCTCAGTAGTTTTGGGACGCAGACCTATCTTGAAATCCATTTTTGAGGGAGCTGTTTCAAAATAAGGTTCGCCCAATTTGTTTTCGCCAACATGACAGCTGTAACAGTTTTTGTATGGCATGGAATGGCAGACCTGGCAGCTTACCTTACCCTGGTGAATAGCATGATCTGGGTGCACAAGATCTTTACCCTGCTTATCAGCTTCCGTTTTTTCAGAGCCTGCCATTTTATGGCAGTCTTCACATTTTGCCCGGTTTGCAACTTCGTACCGGTCGAAAGGCTCCTCACTCATACCGCTTCCGTGCATTTCATCGCCCGTGTGGCATGCCTTACAAGCCATTTCATGCTCAGTGTGGTGGACGTCAGCCGGTATTCCCTCATTTTCTCCATGAAATTCTTTTCCGACTCTACTTCCGTGGCATGAGGTACAGTTCGTCTCGACGGGAGGTGTCTTCTGGAAAAGATGTCCATCTATGAATCCACCCCCAACGGATTCAGGACGGCTGACGTGACACTGGCCGCAACTGCTGTGGCATGCCGAACAATTTGTTCCCATAGCATCGTCAATCTTGTCACGTACACAGGGATCCGAATCTGCTCTGAGGTATATCTTATTCTTGAAAGGAGCAAGGGTTACATGGAGGTTAGTTTTATTTTTTCCTGTTATTTCCGGGTGACCACCCTCGTCATCCATTGCATGGCACTCGCCGCAAGTCTTTGAGGGATCGGGATACGTAGGATCCCTTACCACTCCTTCATGCGCTGTCTTATAATCGTTACTCTCGGGATTACCGCCGTGACACTTTTCGCAGGACACCTGCCCGTGCACATCTTCATCTTCATCCAGGAAGTCTGTGTCTATCTGCACCTTTTCGTATGGCTCCAACGGAGCCACAGCTCCGCCTCACCCTTCGCCTTTTGATTCGGCAGGCTTTTCCACATTGGGTTTTGCCGCTTCAATGGCCGAGGTAATCTTAAGAAGTTTTTTCAGGTTGGTATGACATGATACACAACCGCATTCTTCGGCACTGGCAAACATGACTGAATTAGATAAAACAAAGACAAAAACGGCAATGAACATTACAAACAGTTTTGATACGCTTCTCATACCCGATGTGCTCCAGCTATCATCTATTTTTTGTACCCAACCATTCAAGATCTCCAGCCATATAACAAATTATGTTGATTGAAATCAACATGAAATATCAAAAAATATTGCAAGGGAAAAATATTTCTTCCTCAACATCATATCAAAGATAGCTGTGAAGGCCGGCAAGAACATAGTTAACCCCGAGATAAGTAAAAATAACGGCAATAAAGCCGATTATTGAAACCAGAGACATCTTAACACCTCTCCACCCCCTGGCAAGGCGTGCATGAAGAAAAGCACCATAAATCAGCCACGTAATGAGCGACCATGTTTCTTTTGGGTCCCATCCCCAGTACCGTCCCCATGCCCTGTCAGCCCACGCCGCCCCCGTAATAATACCCAGCGTTAACAATACAAAACCGATTGATATCATTTTGTAGGTTACTTCGTCTAAAAAGGGTGCATCGGGAAGCATGTTTGGTTTCATCTTAATCTTTAGCAGACAAAGAACGCTCGTTCCAAACGCGATGGTAAAACAGGCATAGGCGAGAAAAGAGCTGATAACATGACTTATCAGCCAGTTGCTTTGAAGGGCGGGGATGAGGGGTTGGATCGCGCAGTTTACATTGCCGGACAGGGAGGCATACGCCAATATTAAAAAGGCGAAAAAAGCAGACAGGACGCCAAAGAGATTGTTCCAGTATCGTTTTCTTATTATCAGATAAACGAAAATAATGGACCATGAAAAAAATACCAGTGACTCGTAGAAATTTGAAAGGGGCGCGTGTCCTATGCCCAACTGGTACGAATGAATCCAGCGCATGATTATCGCCGACGTCTGGAGTATTAATCCGGCGATAGTGATTATCAATGCCCATTTATCCACAGATTTCTTATTGAAAACGATAGAAATAAGAAAAACAAAGGCAGCTAAAAAATAGGTGAATGTTACTATACTGATAAGAAAAGTATCGTTCATTTTATTTTACTCTACTGTAATTTTCCCGGTTAGACCTTCCAGCTTTTCCTCAAAGGTTTTCCTGTTCTTACTAACACTGGCGGCAATGGAAATTTCATATTTATCCTGCGAACCTGAAATCTTCATCCATATCCTCTTATGGGTGAAAAACAGACTCAATATGAAACCCATCATAATGAGACAGAATCCGATCCATACAAGAGGAACTCCCGGATCTTTGCTGACCTGAATACCCGTATAATAAAGTCTGCTGAAGCTATCCAATGTAAAGGTAAAGCCACTCTTTTGCTGTTGATTGATATTGTGCCCATTCTGAAATATCCAGAATATGTCGTGTTGTGCCTTCCCCGGTTCAAGTAAAACTCCCAGCACCGCAGGACCCATTCCACCGTGATCGGTTACAAATCTGGCTATTGCGAAAGAAGCATTGCTACCCGGGAGAGAAACTTTCTTCATCATGTTCAGTTTCAAAACGGTTTCGTCTCCCGTTCCGTTGTTTTTTGTAACGACCTTAAAATCGCTCACGCCTGCAATACCATATGTTGCCTGGCAAAACTTCAGTCCCTTATAAATAAAGGGATGGTTCACTCTAATTGTTCCTGAGTCAACTTTCTTTCCATCATTCATTATTGTTAAATCGGTTTTGTATTCTTTCGGCATGCCTGTTTCATAGAATTCGACAGTGAAGTCATCGCAGCGAACGTCAAAATCGAGTTTTTTCGCTCCTTCTCCTCCAAACAGTGTGACTGTATCAGATTTCTCCCCCTCAACAATATTCATCTGACCGTGAAACCCCAGGATGGTTCCTATCAATCCACCAGCCAGTATCAGAAGAATGCTGATATGAACAAAGATCATACCCAGTCTTGAATATCTCCCCCTTTCCGCGAGAAAATAGATGGTATCGTTTTTGACAGTCTTTACAGGGGTTCCCACGAGGGATTTTATGATTATCTCTGCATGTCGCTCAATATCTGACAGTTTTTTCTGACTCTGGAATGTTTTTCGAATCTGCGATGATTTGAATACTGTGTCATCAATCTCTTTTTTCTCTGGGGAAATCAGTCTGATAATGCGGGGGACCTGTTTGAATGTACAAACAATAATATTTATTGATAACAGGGTCAAAAGAGTCGTAAACCACCATGAGTGGTACATGTCGAATATATTGAAAAATTTTAAGGCAGAAAATACACTGGGACTGTAGAGAGATTTATACCTCTCCATAGGCAGGCCCTGCTGGATTATCGTACCCATGATCGAGGTGACTGCCAGAAAAAGAAATAAAAAAATGGTGAGCTTTACAGAGGAAAATAATTTATGTAATTTTTTAATCATACAAGTAGTCCCAAAATGGAAAAATGCAATACCATAAATTTGAAAATGGAGTCAAGAATTAAGACGGTAAATCAGCGGTATCAAGCCTTTGCTTTTGTTGAATTGCTTAACAAAAATATCAAGGTTTATCAATGTTTACATTGGAACGGCGTGTATTTGCCAGTGTGCGATTGTAAAAAAACATCATATCAAGAAATATAATTTGCTTTTTTTAAGAAATGTGTTAGAAAGTCGCCGTCTGGTTAATACAATAAATTTTCGGAGGTACAAGCGTTATGAGTAAACAAATGTTTATTAAAAAGAGTTTAGTTGTTTTCTTTGTCTTGCTTTTCACTCTTTCGTTATCCTCTTACTGCCTGGCGTATATGACTGAAAAGGATTTTGTAAAGGAAGCTAAGGAAACGATAACGGAAATATCAGTTGCTGACGCCAAGGCAGCGATGGATGCAGGGAAGGTGGATGTTATTCTTGACTGCAGAACAGCCAAGGAATTCAAGAAAGGTCATCTTCCAAAGGCGATGAATCTTCAGCGCGGTCTCTTGGAATTCAAAGCAACAAAAAAGATTGCTAATAAGGCTGCTTTGATAGTTGTTTATTGCAAGTCAGGTGGTCGTTCATCTCTCAGTACCAAAACATTAGGACAGATGGGATACACAAATGTGAAAAGTATGGATGGTGGCTGGAAGGCATGGGTAAAGGCAGGATATCCTATAGAATAATAGAATAGGAAATAATACAAGGTATTAGAAGGGAATAGCTCTTTTGGAGGTATTCCCTTTTTTATTTTTAATGATTGCGGATGATCTGGCACTATAATATGATGCTATCAGATTTTTGTCTGGTACAGATTGGCTGCAAGATTCGAAACCCTTGCTTTTACTTATATGGTTTCTTTCAGAAGGACAGCAGAATGATAAAGATGGATGACATATCCTGGCACATCCATGAGCACTTGCACGCCCGAAGCAAAAAACTTTATGTGGAAGAGGCAAGGATAGGCCTGGGTTATGTTGGTGTGTTGCTGGAGGGGGACAGACCGGGACTGTCTGCCCTGCTGAGGAATGAACTCCCCCCTGGTTGCAGGACCTTCAGTAAAGCAGGAACACTGGCAGGTTCTGATGCTTCAGAACTTTTAGGCCTTCTCGTCAATGGCAGAAACCCCTTGGAAAAGGCGCTGGGTCTGGCCACAGCAAACGCGATAATCTGCCCTGATATTGCCGAAGAGCCGGAAAGAGATTCCATAGCTCTGATGGAACTGTCCCCCGCGGACACGGTGGCCATGGTGGGATATTTTGGCCCACTTGTGGAACGAATAAAGAAAACGGGAGCAAGACTCCACATCATAGAAAAAGATCCAAATCGTATGGAAATCCCGGGCCGGGAAGAGATATACAGCATCTTTGAAAAATGCAGCGTAGCAATTATTACCGCCACTTCGATCCTGAATAACACCATTGAGGAAATTCTCAATGGCCTCGGTAATCCGAGACACGTAACAATAATGGGACCCTCAACACCCATGTTCGGCGAGGCATTCGCCCAAACACCGGTAACGCATCTCAGTGGATCCGCAATACTGGATTCCCGCAAGATCATGCAGGTTATATCGGAGGGTGGCGGCACGCCTGACATGCGCCCTTTTCTTAGGTTTATAGACAGGCGAATCAAACGCATAAAACGTCCGGAGGAAACATGATCCCTGTAGTATCTTTTGTAGGCAAATCGGGTTCCGGAAAGACCACATTGATCGAAAAGATAATACCGGAACTGACACGGAAGGGCTGGCGTGTGGCCACAATCAAACACAGTAACCGTGGATTTGACATCGACCGCGAGGGAAAGGACAGCTGGCGCCACAGGAAGGCTGGCGCGCGGATGACTGTTATGTCATCACCCGAACAGGTTGCCGTCATCGAAGATTCTGAAAGAGACCCTGGAATAGGAGAGCTGAGAGACAAGTACATCCATGATGTGGATATTATCCTTACGGAGGGATTCAAGGGGAATCCATATCCAAAAATCGAGGTCTTCCGCGCCTCCCTTAATCGTGATATGCTCTGTTCCGAGGAGGATAATCTGATTGCCGTTGCCAGTGATAAACGGTTGAAGGTTAGTGTTTCCTGTCTGAACATTGACGACGCCGAAGGAATCACACAGCTTATAATAGACCTGTTTCTGGGCAAATCACAGAAGGAACGCTGATGAATGACTGAATTCGATTATCTCAAGATCGCAAAATGGGCACTCATAGTGTTGGTGGCGGGCTTCATAGGGCAGTTTGGCAAAAGCCTGGCCAAACATTTTATGGAAAAGACCAGGCTAAAGAAAAAGAGTTTGGCTGGCAAGACTGAAGAAACAGTGCATACTACGGGCAGTAGCCATATCGAAAATAAGCCCGGAATCAAAAAACCACAGCCGGGCGCCGAACAGGTTATATCCCCGGAAGAAGAGGCCAAACAGAAAAAGAAGCTGTCAAAAGTGCTGGCAAAGCAGAAGAAGAAGGAGTCAAAGGTACTGGAAAAGCAGGGCAACCTTTAAATCTCCGCAAGATTTACCCATATACAAAACCATCAATTTTGTCATTCCCGTGAAAACGGGAATCCAGTTTTTTCAAGTGCTTATCCTTCTATGGATTCCCGCTTACGCGGGAATGACAGACTTTTTACGATAACGTCAATTTTGATACAGTCGTAAAAAGCCAAAATCGGACTTTTTGCAAATCTGTCAATCTTTAAAAACGAAGGGTACCCTTATCCATGAGCGACATCAAAGATCGGGACATCATACTTGATTCAATAACCGATGGCGTCTTCACGGTGGATCACGAATGGTGTATCACCTCGTTTAACAGGGCGGCTGAAGACATAACGGGCGTGCCGCGTGAAGACGCTATAGGCCAGCTGTGCAAAGATGTCCTGAAGGCCGATATATGCGAAGGGGATTGCGTTCTCAGGCAGACGGTGGCAACAGGCAAGCCCATAAAAGACAAGGTTGTTAATATCATAAACGCCGGAGGGGAACAGGCCCCCATCAGCATATCCACAGCCCTGCTTAAAGACGCGGATGGGAAGACCATCGGCGCTGTGGAAACATTCAGAGACATCAGCCTCGTCGAAAAACTGCGCAAGAAGATTGAACAGAAATATACCTTCGAAGATATAATATCAAAAAATCACAGGATGTATGAACTGTTCAATATACTTCCGGACGTAGCGAATAGTCTGAGCACTGTTCTGATTGAAGGAGAAAGCGGAACGGGGAAAGAACTCTTCGCGAGGGCGATACATAACCTTAGCCCTAGAAAAAACAAACAGCTTATCATAGTAAACTGCGGCGCCATGCCTGACACGTTACTGGAATCAGAACTCTTCGGCTACAAGGCCGGGGCGTTTACAGACGCGAGGAAGGATAAACCCGGACGGTTCAGGCTTGCCGAGGGGAGTACGATATTTCTGGATGAGATAGGGGATATCTCCCCGGTTCTTCAGGCGAAACTCTTGCGCGTGCTGCAGGAAAAGACCTATGAACCCCTCGGAGCGGTGAAGAGCGAGCGGGCGGACGTTCGTATCATAACCGCCACCAACAAAAACCTCTTTGAAATGGTACAGCAGGGAAAATTCAGAGAAGATCTCTACTATCGAATCAACGTACTCAAGCTGGAGCTGCCATCCCTGCGCGAGAGAAAAGAGGATATTCCCCTGCTTGCCGACCATTTTATCAAGGCTTTCTGCTCTGTTCAGAACAAGGCTATTGATGGAATTACCGACGAAGCCCTTGCCTGTCTTATGTTATACGATTACCCCGGTAACATAAGAGAGCTGGAAAATATTATCGAGCGCTCCTTCATAATGTGTAAATCAAAGATGATTATGCCTTCCCATCTTCCCGAACCGGTTTGCGGACCCGGTGTCCTCAGTCATCCGGAGAGTATGGAAATAACAAGTCTCAAAGATATGGAGGCTGTCTTTCTGACAAACGCATTGAGGAAAAACAACTGGAACCGCCTGAAGACAGCGAGAGAACTCGGCATCCACAGAAGCACCCTTTTTCGAAAGATAAAATCCTTGGGACTGGAATTACCTGGTAGGACTTCAATTCATTTACATAATTCAGTATAGATATTAACCGTTAACGGTTCACAGTTCACGGTTTTCCCAATAAACTATGCAACGATTGACTTCGATCGATGCGATAGGACCAACGATTGAAGCATTTTGAATGTTGATTTCAATGCTCCGTTTTTTCAACCGTGAACGGGTACTTTTATTTATTCCACACATAGGCAACAGGCTCACAGGGTTTTCTCGAGCATTATTCCAAGTATTGTATCGTCTACTTTCGCCATGCCAAGTTTGCTTATTTTGCTTAGATAGTAGATTGTTTCCTCCGCCGTCTTTCCGGTAAAGCCTTCCATTGATGTAGTTCCATAATCATTCATAGCCATATAAGCGGAAAGGATTGCCGAATCTGTGGCAGTCGCTATTTTTAAAGCACATCCCTCTTTCGCGCCATCGCAAAACATGCCCCCCAGATTGCTGATTAAATTATTGACCGCTAAAGTAATTTTTCCCATATCTCTCCCATATTGCTGGTAAACAATAGCAGCGGCAGCACCTGCTCCTGCTGCTATTGCGCATACGCAAAGTGGCGATAAATCACCGGTAAAACGTATTATATAGCTGTTTGTTAAAAGAGATAAAGCAATACTTTGAACGATCTTTGTCTCTTCAATCTTGAAGTATCTGCCGACATTGTAAGGAATCAGGATAGCAATAATTCCCTGGTTTCCCGATCCTCCGCTGGACATCACCGACAGGTTCAGACCGGACATTCTGGCATCTGCGGCTGAAGTGGTAAGTATCTTTGTGGAGGAGAATACATCATTTATAAGGTATCCTTTCTTTACCGAATCGGAAATATAATAGCCGGCTTTTTGCAGCTTCTGTCCCGCTTCGGAGACTTTCAGATTCATATCGATGCCACGCTTGATATGATCATAATCTTGATCATCTATGCTCTGGGCCAGATCAATAAACTCAGATATCTTCATATTCTTCAAAACTTTTTTATATTCCTGATCTGCAGAACTGTTTTCTCCGGACTCTTTCTCAAAAAGCGTTTGATTGTTTTTTTCCAAACGGACCAGATTCATATGCGAGTCTTCTATCACTGCCCTAACCGAGTCATGTGCGGTTTTAATAAAAACTTCAATATATAGTCCTGTTTTTGACGTATCATAACTAATCTTTGCTTTTCCTGTATGAATCAATTCCTTGGCCTGCCCTATTATTACATCGCTAACGGATTTCAGGATTTCCATCTTCAATTCAGGTTTTCCGATCAGAGCTCCCAAAACGCCGGCAATTAAATTTCCCCTTTCTCCTCCTGTATTCGGAATGGTGACAGCAAAGCCGTTCTTATAAACCCCGGGATCAACCTTTATTTTTAGCTCTTCAATCCCACCTCTGATTTCTTGAGCAGCAATGCCGGCGGCGTACGCAACTGCAATAGGTTCGGTGCAACCTAAAGCAGGGAAGACCTCGTGTTCTAAAATTGCCTTAAGAATATTCATCTTGGCCTTTCTTCTATTTTATGAACATATTCCATCGATTCGCAGTGGTGTTTTGTTGAGAAAACGGAAGCTCTTTCGATTAGAAAGCACTGTCAAGAGGTGGAAGCTTCGATGTTTTAATTTCTGCTTCAGAAATAATTTCCGGTCCAGGCAATAACACCAACCAGATTGTATCATCTCTACCGTCCAACTTTATTTGTCATCATTTCGTTTCCCTTATTGAACTTTGATGTGTTTTTCAAGTGCTGCCCGTAACTCATCGCTGATCAATAATGCTTTTTTATGTTTATAATCAAAATAAACAAAGGTTGTCTTAGCGATTGCTGATATTGTTCTATTCTGCTTCAAATGCTGGATTAGAGAAAAAGATGAACCGCCGATTTGTTGTACTTCAGTTTCTATTATTACATCTTGAATATGATTGATTTCTTTTAAACATTCCATTTCGAATTTAACAATAACAGGTACAGATTCATCAGGTTTAAGCTCGGGCATGAAAATCTTATAAACTTTTTCAGCAGCCTTTTCGAACCATGCAGGCAATACGGTAAATCCGATATGACCGGCGACATTAGCCTCGCTGAATCGTGGATGAATAGTTTCTATGGACATATGCTAAATCCTTTCCATGTTTCTTACAGCAACATAATAAAGATACAAAATTGTCTGCATTTTCCATGAATGCTATTAGCATCATTCATCGATCAAAACAATCTACACCTTATATCTGCAAGCCCAATCGGCACAGGGAAGGCGTGTTGCCGCCGATATCCAAAACATTTGAGAACCGACAGTGTTATTTTTTCATATGATCATAACCATTCCGTGTCTATTTAGCCATTGTCAGGGTGAGTAAGTTTATCCAAAATATCTTCTACTGCTTTAACAATCAAGTTATGAGCAGGATAGAAGGATTGGTATGGTTGTGATGCATAAGAGAAGTCCGCCAATTGTTCGAGATTGATGCCATACTGAATAGCCATTGTAATTTTATCTACTTGATCTGCAACGGGCTCACCACTAATGATTTGACCGCCGACTATTTTATGAGTTTCTTTATCAGCAATTAATTTCAATCTTACTTTTTTTGCGCTTGGCATGATTGGGAAAGCAGTAGTAAACTCTGCGTAGCCTATTTCCACATCGAAGAATTTTCTTGCCGCTTTCTCAGAAAGGCCGGTACCTCCAATAAAATAATTGTTTATTTTAGTAGCCGCCCCATTAAAAAATCCCGGATAAGCTCGATCGTTTTTACCCAGAAGGTTGTTTGCCAAAATCCTACCCATCGGGACAGCGTTTGTGGCAAGCTTACCAGAAAGCACCTCTCCTGTAATTCCACTTGTAAATTGACAGCAGTCGCCAATAGCATAAACATCTTTCAGGTTGGTTTCCATTTTGTTGTTGATAACGATACCGTCTCTTTCAATTTGTAAATCAGTATCTTTAAATAATTCGACACTGGGCCTCATTCCTACGGCAAATACGACAAGACCCGAAAGTTTATTCTCATCAGCTTTGCTACAATCATCTAATTGGTTAAAATGAATAGTTTGCATGTTTCCAAGTAAAACGCCTTCAACCGCTTCAGTTCCTTTTAATGCTGTCACTTTATTTTTCAAATGCAGATTAATTCCGGATTTAATGAGTGATGTCTGAATTTCTTCTGCAATTTCATAATCAACCATATTCGGCAATACGAATTCTTCCATGTCAATGAGATGCGTTTCTACTTTTCGCTCATTCAATGCTTGAGCAAGTTCTATTCCTATAGCTCCCGCTCCGACAACAACTGCTTTTTCCAAACCATTATCAACCAGGCCTATTATTTCTTTGAGGTCTTCTTCTGTTTTAAACGTCATAACGCCTTTTAATTTGTGTCCCTCTACAGGAGGCATTACCGGTGAAGCACCTGTTGCAATAACGAGCTTTCCGTAAGCAAATTCACCGCTTTCTTCAGTTTCCACAGTTTTAGCATCAAAATTCACTTTTACAACTTTGTCCCTTATAAGCTCAGCTTTTTCATCAGTAACAACAGCATCTTTCTTAAGAGTTTTTTCTAATGATAACAACCCTTCTATTGCATAAGGCATCGCACAATATATCATCGAATGGTCTTCAGGCCTGATAATACCAACTTTCATTTTGTCTTGAATATTTTTGGCAATTGTGATTGCGGCAGGCCCACCACCAATGACTAATAAATCGAATTTATTCAATTTTCTGTTTCCTTTCTTATTCTTAAAGTTTTTATTTCTTGATCTTCTAACTTAGTTTTACGGGTTTCTGCAAGCAGATTAAAATTATTTTTCAGAGAAACTAACAGCTCATCAATGTTTTAAATCTCAGAAACAACCGGACAAATCTTTGTTTTCATATTTATTTGCTTAAAATGAGGACTCATCTGGCTTGCAATAATGACAGCTTCGTAAAAAGTGAAATTCGGCGAATATGTCATTTCGACCAGAGGGAGAAATCTTATCTTTTTAGCATGTTACGTTTATAAAATTTCTCGTTTCACTCGAAATGACAAGCTGAGGAGTCTTTTTACGAGTGCATCATACTTCACCATCAAAAAAATTGTGATAACCGACAAGCTCCCAAAGAACCCGTCCGGCAAGATTCTCAAGCGGGAGCTGAAAGAGGAACTGCGGTAGTAATCTCTTTGGTACCTTGCCAGTATTTTAAAATATGACATTTCATTTTGTTGATATAAATTCACTCAGGTCTGAATCCAGTATGTTTTTAAGCTCAATAAAATTGTCTTCTCTGGTTTCCGTGAACAGAAAACCGAAGACAGGATATTCCTGGAAATCAATTTTTCTTAGATCCATTGGCTTTTCAAATTTTGAAAGCAACTTTTCATAATTAAATGATGTAATCTCATCTACATCTACTCCGGTCGAATTGTCCAACACGATAATACAAAATAGTTTCCCTTCTTTTCCCTTAAAAATTTCGGACCAATCAGGCTTTTCCCCCGTATAATAGTATAAGTAAGGGTTAAATCCATAGGCCAGAAAGGATATATCCGCGGTAGTGCACCAGCCACCAAACCGCATCGGATTAACTTCGATAGGCAATAAAGTACCATTGGTGTCTCTTCTAAGCTCAATATGTACAGGAAAGTTTTTAACC
>Ga0307991_1001342_pt1 | contig 17180 bp, 16 predicted proteins | sample EllFjometagen131_FD_203146 | JGI IMG/M metagenome (GOLD analysis project Ga0307991, IMG submission 203146) | Marine microbial communities from Ellis Fjord, Antarctic Ocean - #131 | ecosystem: Environmental > Aquatic > Marine > Unclassified | place: Southern Ocean | collected 2014-10-08
TGTTTGGATTTTCCGTGAATTGACTATGTGAGGAGCCGTGTGCGTAAATAGCGCAAGCACGGTTCTGAGAGGGGCCGGTAACAACGATGGGGATGGGGCAAGACAGCAGTCACGTAGTAGCCGCGTGTGGCAAGGCGTCATTAAAAGACTCGTTTGTAATGTTTTGTTTTCATAGGAGAAGCCGGTCTACTCGACATCTTGAATTAATTGTCAAGATTAAAGATTTGACTCTTAGCCACTTAGCCATTGACCCTTAGCCATACGTTTTGAGCTTTTAAAATTGTTTGCCCAAAAACACAAAAATTAGAGATAAGAACCTAAATCAGCGGCGGGATGATGGCTTTGCTTCCATGAAGTTTTGCTTTTACCAATGCGGTTAAAGCAAATATCGGGTTGGTCGCTGAAAGTTTAATCGGGTTGACTTTCATGTGTTTGCACAAAGCGTGAATGGTTTCTGCCAGGTTATTACAGCCGTTACTGAACGTTACATTTTTTTTTCCGAACCGTCGCTGCATCTCCAGGCCATAATCCTGGATGGCGCATCCGCCGGCAATGTGGATTGCCGGGGTGCTTATTTGATTGATCAGATCCGGATTGATGTCTTTTCCCATCAGGATGGTAAAATTTCCTTTACCGTTATGATCACAATAGAAAATCTCCACAACGGTTTCCGTATTTCTCCGGCATCCTTCCATGCAGCATCGTGTTTCACCCCTTAAAATGGTCAAATCCGGTGGAAAGTATTCCAGCAGGTTATGCGTCAGCTTCTTTTTTCGCGCTTCATAGAGGGGGCGGTTGATAATTTGAATATTGTCCATGTCTGCGGAACTGATATTTGTTTTCTTGGACAAAAGCAGATGAGGGACGTCTGCAATGTCAAATCCCATAAACGAAGCCCCCACAATATCGGTTGCCAGCGGGTCTTTTCCGCCGATCAGGCAGTCCATGGGAACAATGCACTTGTCTGTATTTTTTTCCGCAATATAATGACCGTGATTGGTTGCGATCAGCGCGTCAACGATTACAAAGTCAGGTCTTAAGATGCGGTAAATATCGGCGAATTTCTGGTGAAGGTTAAAATTGTGATCGGCGATCCGGCTATGTTGATGCACCAGGCCAAACTGATTTTTAATGGAAAGTGTTACCTGGGACATGGAGTGTGTCTTTAATTTGGGGATTGAAATATAGAGATTTTGATCAGCCTGTTCAATCAGCCGTTCATAGACAAAAGATGAAAGGTCAATAAAGGATTTAAGCCCTTCCAGGTAAACCGGAATCGCTGGTGTTTCATCTAAGTATACGGGAATGGCCCCGGTTTCACGGCAGACTTTTTCCATGCCCGTGACCATAAAAACCAGTCGGGTGATATTGCCCTGGGTCGAATTTTCAATCACGTAAATATCATTGGCACCATTTTGTTGGAGATACAAAATAACCTGCCGCAGAACCTCCGGGTCGGTGTAGGCGTATTTTTTTAAATCCACCCCATTGACCTTGATGTAGACATCTTTGCTCGATTTTAAAAGGGCGCGAACACCGCCGAAATGTTCAAAAATTTCCTTGACGGCGTGATCGATTCCGTTTTTGGTATCTGTGAAAATAACTTGATTTTGTTTATTCATGACAAGGACCCCTTTCACGTTTAATTGAGCAAATGTGATTTCAGCTGCATCCGGGCGTTATTATAGCCTTCGTCAATCAAGGTATTTGCCTGGCGGAGAGAGAAATTGAGCAATGATCGAAAACCAAGCATGCGGGTCGGTGCGGCCGTTAAAATTTTTGTGCCTTTTGCGGCAAGCTGTAGCTGAGGAGAATTCGGTAAAGGGGTTTTATGGCAATGCGCATCCGGGTTGATCTGCCACGACGCATCAGGCAACGAGTTGGTATATGAGCCGATCAAAAAATGTTCAAAAACAAGTTCAGCAACATCCATGGGCGATCGCGGTTCTCTGGTATTGAATGCACCCACCGGAGAGTGCAGCACAACGATAATTTCTTTCGCCCCCAACTTGAGCGCCGGGGCAATCGGCGTGTTAACCATCAGTCCGGCATCCCAATAGGGGACATTGTTAATATACTGCCAGCCAAACAGACCGGGAATAGCGCTTGCCGCCATAACGTGTTTTAGTTTAATCGCCTGTTGGTTAAAATATTCAATCTGACCGGTAATCATGTTCAACGTGCTGATAATAATTTCCTGCTTGCTGTTTCGCAAGGCATCAACGGTTATATTTGCCTCAAGCAGTTGTTCCAGGGGCCGGGTGTCGGACATGGGGGAGAATTGACGGCGACTTTTCAGGGAACGGAGTAAAATCGGCAGCGTGATGCGGAACATTTTTTTTCGGCGATACGTCTGCCATAGTCGGGTCATCTGATCGATTGACATGCCGGAACCGTATGCCACGGCATTAATTGCGCCGACAGATGTCCCACAGATCAGATCGGGCGTCCAGTTAATTTCATTAAGGTATTTCATGACGCCGACTTGAAAAGCGCCCCTGGCACCGCCGCCGGATAGAATTAATGCTCTTTTCATTTTGCCTCCGAGTGTATTTTAAATATTTGGAATATTTCAATTTAGTCTATAGATTTGTTTATGTCAATTCGGTTGGTATAAAAAAAATAATTTTTTTGAAAAAAAAGCTTGACAGGGATAACGCAGTGCGTCATATATGCCATAACGCATCGCGTCATAAAAAATAATGCGAGGCATTACTGAATTTTTTAAATTTACATCGGATCGATTTTAAATTTACAACGGATCGACAAAATTAACGACGTATCATATATTTTTAATCAATAACTTTTTCAGGAGGGTAGAACAATGGCGAAAAAACAAGTAAAAAAAGAAGACGCAAAAAGCAATGTGATCGTGGAAAAATTTCAGAAGACGTCTGAGGTTGTCACCGAGAAAATCAAAGACTACAATGAGAAGTACCTGGCAGAAACCATTGAGAAGGGAAAGAAAACTTTCAAAGAGTACAATGAAAAATATGTTTCCCAAAATATTGAAAAGGGTAAAGAGACAATTAAGGAATACAATGAGAAATACGTGACAAAAACCCTTGATAAAGGCAAAGAATATTTTGACGGCCCTTATAAAAAGGTTACTAAAACCGTTGACGAAGTCCTGGCAAAAGGCCGTGACATGGAAAAAGACGCTCTCAAAAAGCTTGATGAAGTTGTCGATAACGGTAAAAAAATCATGTATAAAATTCCTATGGTTGAAACCGTTGAGAAGAAAGTAACGGCTAGTCTGAATTCTCTGCCCGGTTTTATTAATATGCCGAACAAAGGTGAAATAGAAAAATTGACCATGGCAATGCAGGCTTTGAATACCAACATTGAAACACTGAAAAACCAAAAAGCGGCATAAAAAAATTAAACCGACGGCGGCACACTTTTAAGGTGTGCCGCCGTTTTAATTTAAATGATCTAACAGGTATTTTATTTTTAGTTTTTTTATGATATAGATAATCAAATTTCTTTTAAATACATTTTTTTAATCATTTTGAATTAATGCACGCTAAAGGAGGTCCGGATGTATACGATAAAAAAATATGCTAATGGTCGATTCTACGATACTGTTATAAAAAATTATATTACACGGTCCCAGATTTCTGAATTGATTCGTTCCAGAAAAAAGATCGAAATTGTCGATACGAAGTCCGGAACGGATATTACAAAAGAAGTCGTTTCACAGATCAAGGCCAAGGAAGCAAAATCCGGTAAACAAAAACCCAAGTCAAAAGCAGCTTCTAAAAAAACAAAAAAAGATTCAGCCAGCTATATCGTGCAGCTTTTCAGAAAGGGTGGCGACACGCTGTCTGATTATGGTAAAAAATATGCCTCCATGTGGCAGGAAATGCTGACCATGTCAAAAGACGAGATTGACAAGATTGTTAATCTGCTGGTCAAGGATAACAAAATTTCAGAATTTGAAGCCACAAAGCTGAAAAAAGAAATACTCAAATACCGCAATAATATTCAAAGCTGGATTACAAAGAATATTGACCATCGGATCAATGAAGTCCTAGATAAAATGAACCTGGCCAACAGGGACCAGGTGGTGGCGCTGACGACTAAAATTAAATCTTTAAATAATAAAATTTTAAAACTTGAAAAAATAAAAAATTTAGCCAAATCAGTGAAGCCAACGCCTAAAAAAAAATCAGCGTCCAAAAAAGCGAAAAAATAACCATATAAAATTTTTCCTGCTTTTTTAATGTCAGCCAAGACCAAAGCCAAGACAAAAGATGGACTCCGGATCGCCGGAGATAAGAGAGCCAGCATTGCAGGTTCATCTGTTACAAAAGAACCTGTTGACTCATGGCTTGACAGATTATTGTCCCGTCGATTGGTTTTTGTGATGGGGAAAGGCGGCGTGGGCAAGACAACCATTAGTATTGCCCTTGCATCTGTTGCTGAGCGCCTGAATAAAAAAATACTTCTGGCGGAAATCGGGGATACCGATGCCATTGGAAGACTCTACGGGAATAAAACCCTGACAGAAGTTCCCCTGAGATTGACGCAGCATATCTGGGGCGCGCGTGTTGACCCCAAAGCTGAACTCGAAGCCTATGTCCGTGCGCATGTCACGCCCGGATTTATTGCCGGTAAAATAATACGCAGTCGGTTGTTTGAATATCTTTTTGATGCAACCCCCGGCTTAAAAGAGGTCATGTGTCTTGGCCGCTTGTGGCGATGGGAAAAGGAAGAAAATAGTCCCGCCAGGGCAACCTATGACCTGATAATTGTTGATGCGCCCGCAACCGGTCACGCGATGAGCCTTCTACGCCTTCCTGATTTATTGATTAACATGATTCGGGTAGGCCCGGTGGCAAACCAGATACGCGGCCTTCAGCGTCTTTTGAAAAATCGTCAAAAAACCAGTCTTGTTCTTGTCTCTCTTCCTGAAGAACTTCCGGTCAATGAAGCGGTGGAATTTTATTCAATGGCTGAAGATACACTTGATATGCCGGTTGCCGCCACATTTATTAATTGTGTCTATCCTGTTGCATTTAGCCGGATGGAGTTGCAGCAGATGGCGTCGATTGAAAGCAGCGCTCGGGATTTCCCTTTTTCCGCTGTAAATAAGCTTATCGCAGCTGCCAGGATTTTAATCCGTCGGCAAAGCGACCAGCAAAAACATATTAAAGAAATTCATGCCAAATCAACCGGCCACATTCAGGAAATTCCATTTTGTTTTACAAATGATTTGACAATCAATCAAATTCGAGAATTGTCGTCTTTTATTCGTCACCATCATTAGAAGTTTTTAAAAAATATCGATGACAGCTATGTTAACTTGTATCAATGCGCCTGACGGTCCTGAAATTATCGTATGCTGCGGCAGCGGCGGTGTCGGGAAAACAACCATATCAGCTGCCATCGGTTTACATGGTGCCTTGTCCGGTAAAAAAACAATTGTGTTGACGATTGACCCGGCAAAACGCTTAGCAGATTCTCTTGGTTTAAAAAGATTTGAAGCGGATGCGCAGCAGGTGCCGGTTGAAAATTGTATTGTCGGTAAAGATTCCCCGGGTTCGGATGCCGCTTTATATGCCATGATGCTGGATGCCAAACACACGTTTGATCAATTAATTGCCCGATACGCCCCTCCTGAATTCCAGAAAAAAATTTTAAAAAACAGGTATTACCAGCATTTGTCGAACAATATGGCCGGCTCCCATGAATACATGGCAATGGAAAAGCTTTATGAAATATTCAATCAGAATGAATATGACCTGATTGTTTTGGATACGCCGCCCAGCCGACGGGCACTTGATTTTCTGGAGGCGCCCCAAAGAATGTTGAATATCCTCGGTCATAATTTTTTTATGAGGATGTTTAAACCCTATCTAAAGGCCGGAAGATGGGGGGTCCGGTTTTTGAATATTTTCGCATCGCCGGTTTTAAAGGGTGTCAGCAAGGTGCTTGGGAAACAGGTTTTAGATGATTTGTCGGGATTTATGCAATTGTGGGATGATATTATGTTTGACGGTTTTAGCCGCCGCGCTACCGCAGTGAAAGAATTGCTTGCCGGAAATAAAACGCTGTTCCTGGCTGTTTCAACCCCTCAACGGTTACCCATGGATGAAGCTATCTTTTTAAGTAAGAAATTGTTGCTCAATGAGATGCCCTTTGGGGGATTCATTATAAACCGTGTGAACTTTTGTGATTCGGATTTAGAAAAACAGGGATTTGACCCGGATAAGGTTTTTGAAAATACACGTATTGATCCGGGATTGAAGGAAAAGTTAATCGCTGCCCATAATAATATTCTAAAAATGGCGGAAAATGATGCCCGGTCTGTTAAGCGTCTGATTGATAAGACGGGGTTAGAAAAAAATGTCTTGCAGATTCCATTTGCAGATAGCGAAATCGTGGGCTTGAATGATTTATATCGTCTGTCCCGCTTTTTTACCAGATAGATCAAAGGAAATTCGATCTATCTGATAAAAAAAGCGAATGAGAAGAAATATCCTTCGCATTCGCTTTTTTTATATCCGTTACATAAAAGTTATCCGGCTGAATTTTTTTTGTCTTTTTTGCCGGACCCTGGTTGCAGGTCGGCAAAATTTTCGTATTTGTTCTGGTGAAGCGTGCAGTACAGGGAATCCGTTGCTGCCCGGTTGTGACATTGAGCGCCGGCACGAGTAATGGCCTTACATCGTATTGCCTGAATGGTACCGCCTTTGGTCTCTTCTTTGGTTATTGTGGCCGTATCCTGAAAACGGTCATTGATAATCAGCGGGTCCTTTTCTATCTGACCGGCACGGTACATGCCCAGCAGCATTCGGTATTCCTTTTCAAAATTATTTAAGATTGCTTTCGGGTCATGCACAAGGCCAGTATCCGTGGCGATTCCTAAAGAAACATTTCCGTTATAGCTGATAATACTGATTCCAAGACCCAATCCACCGATACGGGGAACCCAGAACATGATATTTTTAATTTTTTTGTCGGCAAAGAATAATGGTTCCCGGGGGCCCGGTACATTGCTCATTACGCCTGTTGTTTTATTGGCAAATATAGTGGCGCCTGTTTTTGCAAGCTTGGCAGATGACACGCCAAGCGCATTTAATAAGACATAAGCAATCGCCGCATCCGGGGCGTCTTTCAAATCGTTGAGTCGGCGCTGCACTTCCCTGATCCGAAGCACCGGATCATCAATATGCACCGGCAGAGAGACAAGTATCAGACTGAACTGATTGCCCAGTGTGATTTCTGCTTCCATCGGGCGGATGTTGACCGGCATCGCCATCCGGATATCCAGATCCCCAACCAGATTGTTGGATTTCTGGAGGTATCTTCTGAGCGCACCGGTTACCATTGAAACAAGAATATCATTAATTGTGGCGTTAAAATATTTGCCGATGGATTTAATATCCGGAACCGAAACCGGATCACTAAACGCAACGCTTTTTCGAATGCCAAGCTCGCCTTTAAAGACGGTTTTTTTATCCGCCGGCATCAGCAGGATTTTGCTGATCACCGCAGTGGCATCAACAGCGTATTTGCCCACTATTTTTGCGCGTTTAATTATATGCGAAGGGTTGGTAATGCTGGATTCGATCTCTTTTGATATAAAATCGCCGACTTTTAAGGCCCGTTTTTTTGCCCGGTTAATTTTTTTAAACGTCTTTTCAAAAGGCGAAAAGAAATTATAATCTTCTTTTTTTCCTTTTAATTCACCGACCCTGTCGGTCCATATGGCATTCGGCTCCAAGTCTGCCATGGAAAGCAGAACACGGATCAAAGCAATACCGTCTCCGATACAGTGATGGATACGAATAAATAATACAGATCCGTTGTCCAGGTAATTTTCAATATAATGGGCCTGCCAGAGTGGTTTTGTGGGGTCCAGCGGGGTGGCGGTTAAATCGCTGATCAGTTCCTGGAGTGCTTCTTTGTTTCCCGGAGACGGCAACGCAATACGATGCAGGTGAGATCGAATGTCAAACTTGGGGTCCAGTTCCCAGATGGCATTTCCCACACCGCTGATGGGCCGAACCACCCGCTTTTTAAAACGATCATAACATAATAAACGGTTTTTGAAAGTCTCAATTAGACGATCAAAGTCCAGGGGCTCATCAAATTGCAGAAAACCTGTAATGACCATCAGGTTTGTTGGGTGATCCATGTGAAGCCAGAAATTATCAATGCTTGACATGATTTCAACCTGTTTTTTCATTGTATGCCTCCTTAAAAATTTTAAACTGTATTTTTTATTTATTAGCAGAGGTTAATAGTGAATGCAATCTGAAAGTTAGGCTTAAAAGAGTAAAATGGTTAAAAAAGCTTGACACTTATAACGCGCAGCGTCATATTTAATCGTGTCCGGGGAGAGGAAATAAATATTACTTTGCTGGTTTTTTTATTTCCGTATTTGTTAATATTTTAAATTGATTTTCTGTTTTAACCTTTAGAAGTAAAATGTATTTTCAGGAGAGTGTATGCATTTGATAAAAAAATACGCCAATCGAAAGCTCTATGATACAAGCGATAAGCGTTATTTGACAATGGACCGCCTTGCAGAACTGATAAAGTCTGGCGGAGAGGTTTCAATTATTGATAATGAAACCGGAGATGATCTTACGTCTTCTATTGTCTCTCAATTGCTGGCAAGAGAAGATTCAGATACAGATAAAGCGGTACCGTCGCAGGTGCTGATGCAGATGTTGCGTAAAGGCAGGGGGACGCTTTTCGGGTATGGTAAAAAGTATGTTTCCCTGTGGCAAAGTGCTTTAACCATGTCAAAGGATGAAATAGAAAAACTGGTTAACAGCCTGGTTAATGATAAAGAAATATCAGCATCAGAGGCGAAAAATTTAAAAGATGAAGTTTTGGGTTTTGCAAATAATCTGAAAACGTGGATTATTGAAAATATTGATCAGCGGGTTTCGGAAGGACTCAAAGTAATGAATCTTTCATCCAAAGATCAGGTGAATGAGCTGACCAAACGGGTGGATGCGCTCACCCGGAAAGTTAAGGACCTGGAGAAGAAGTAAATATCAATGGGCATGAGTCTCAAGGCCAGGTCAGAGGTTTTGACTGATAAAAAAAATGAGAGAGCTAAGTGACTAACGTTTGAAGTGACTAAAGTTCATGACTGCGCAAAGGGCGCGATCATTTTTAATAAAAACAGATAATGCCGTAGGCATATCATTGACTTTTGTCACTTTCAACTTCAAATGTCCCGGGGTTTTAGAGAAATTTATGCCAGAGATAATTCAAAGTCGGGTGCTCTGGAACCGGTGTTTTACTTCCATTGTCCATCATGATTGATCAGATTGATTACCCGGGCTTTTGGGGTAAGGATTTCCGGTGACGGAAAGAAAAAAGTGATTGCTGACCAGACGCCTAAAAATGCGATAATTCCGCCGGACATCATAACGATCAGGCCGCCGGCACAGCCAGTAATTGCGCCAATACCGATTAATACCACCAGACCGCCGATGATAAAAGCGATAATACTACTGGTAAACAGCATTAATTGAAACATATGTGTCCTTTCTTTTACCTTTTAATTCCCATCTGGTCTTTTACCCTTTAATTTCCAGCTGGAATGGTTTAAATTAAAAATCTTTACGGTTTTATTGATTATCATTTTAATAACATGAAATTATTATTACATCAAACGAAAATCATACAGGAGTGTTTAAATGGGGTTGTTCAGTTTTTTAAGCGGTAAAGCACCGGAAGAAATCGAAATTATTGGAGATAGGTTTTTTAAAGCGAAAGAATTCGGGGCGGCGAAAATTGAATATGAAAAAGCGGTTAATAAAGTGAAAAGCAAGTTGCCGGAAAAAGAAAATTTGATACAGCGACTTTACGGAAAAATTAAAAATTCAAAAGAGGCCCTGGCACTTGCCCATCAGCAGGACAGCGAGCACCTGATTGAGAGTCAAAACTATGCTGAAGCGGAAGATTTGCTTCAACTTGCCATGGAATTAACGGAGAATATCAATTTAAAAGAAGAGATTAAAATCACATTAAAAAAACTGTATCAGGATGTTGCATCAGATCATCCGGACGATACAAAAATGTTTATGTCAGGCTCCGAACCATTTCCGACGGCTGAAGAAATTGACAGTGATGAAGAATATTTTTCGATTTTATGTAATGCCCTGCCCGAAGATGTTAGGAAAGCTTATCATGGCTATGATCAAGCATTTAAACAGGGCTTTATTGCGTTAAATAATGGTGATTTTGAAGTGGCTGTGAAAAAGTTCACGGATTCAATGAATACGTCTGCGATTGACCAGCCGCTCGTTTTATTGGAACTTTCCACTGCTTTGGTGAACCTGGATCAATATGACCGCGCCCGGGATCTGTTAGAGGATTTTATTGAAGAGAATGACCGGGAAGTACGGGCATACCAGATGTTGTGCGACATGTACTGGGTGATGGGGAGACATGATGAAGCCGTTATCCTCATTGATCGGTGTCCGTCATCCGTTAAGAAAACCTTTCCCATTCAGATGCTTTTGGGGGAAACCTGTTATCAGATGGAAAGATTTGATGAGGCAGAATCCCTGTTTATTGCTTGTGAAAAAGATTTTGGCCAAAATGAGATTATCTCCCGTTCGTTGGCAAAGACGTATGAGTCAATGGGAAATCTGGAAAAGGCCCGTGATATTTATATGCAGATTCTCAACGGCTGCACCAAGTGCGGTGTCCGGTCTGACCCGTTTATTCTGAGAAGGTATGCGGAGCTTCGTTTTGCTTGTAATGAAAGATCAACACCATTGCTTGAACTGTATTTGTCAATCCTGCAGCAGGATCCGGACAATAAGGATGATTATTATCAACGGATTTATGCGCTGTACACGGAAATGGGCAACACAGAAGAAGCGGCAAGGTATCAGTCTGCTTAATGATGAACCATTTGCCGAAATCTGAATTCGTATCTCACCTGATCCGCATCAATAACCTGGATGCGTGTGATGTTGCCCGGTTTATTTTTTTTCCCGGCATGCTGTTTGGGTCAAAAAAAAAATGGTGGGGAGAAAAAGGGGTGCGCGGGTCTTCGCACGAAGGCTTGGATCTGTGTTTTTTTGAAAGCGCTGGCAATGAAAATTTTCGCATGGATGAAACGACGCATGTCCCCATGCTCTATGATGGCTGTGTGGAACACATTACAGATGATTTTTTAGGTAAAACCGTCATTACCCGACATTGTTTTGATGATTCGAATCAGCCGGAAATCCTGTCATTGTATGGACATCTGAATCCGGATACAAACCTGAAAGTCGGTGATAACCTTAAAGAGGGGCAAGTGTTTGCAAAAATCGGGGGATTTGCAAACCAAAAGAAAATTTTGTTGCCCCACATACATATTTCCCTGGCAAAACCAGATTTGCTGCCACCAGCCAATTGTCTGGAATGGGAGTTTCTGAATACCGTGGACCGGTCCGTATTTATTGACCCGTTAACAGCAATCTCTCCCAAATATACGATTATTGAATATGATGATGGATTGGATGTATCAAAGATATTTACCCGGTGCAGTCAGGTTAACTTCAAAGCTGCATCCACAATGGGGAACCCGACTCCAGATTAAATGTGCGAATAAAAAAGTTGAAATCGCAGTTGACCAAATTCGTACCATTAGCAAACAGAGAGTAAAAAAAAGAATCGATAAATTATCAAAGATCAAAGCCGCTCAATTACGCAAGCTCATAACTGATATGTACGGAGAATAAGATGGAAAAATTGATCATTGAAGGACTGGCGGAACGTGATGGGGAAGATATCGGCATTTTAGCCGGAAACTGGCCGCTTGCGCCGGAGAAACCAACATTGATATTTATTCCCGGGGCAGCCTTATCCAAGGAATTTTGGGCAGCCCAGGTTGAAGATTTGTCTGATATTGCCAATACCATCGCCATTGATTTGCCCGGCCATAAGGACTCAAACGGTTTGGCCTGTGAACAGATATCCGATTGCGCCGAATTTGTGAGCCAATTGATTGAACAGATTAAAGTACCGAACCCGATACTGTGTGGATTAAGTATGGGCGGCGCGGTGGCTCAGGAGTTGCTGATCACCCGGCCGGAAATGTTTACGGCAGCCATACTGATGCATACAGGTGCCCGGCTCAAAGTGTTCCCGTTTATTTTTGAAACCATTGAAAAGGATTATGCCCAGTATCTTGATGTTGTTGTTGATTTCTCGGTCTCAAAGAAAAGTGACAAAACAAAAATCAAAGAAATATTGAAAGGGATCGCCGTAACGGATGCGCAAGTGGCGTTAAACGATTTTACCGCCTGTGATCAGTTTGATGTCATGGCTCGCCTGGGCGAGATAAAGACACAAGTGTTGGTGGTTGTTGGAGATGAGGATCATATCACGCCGCCCAAATACGGAGAGTATTTACATCAGCATATCAGCGGCGCTCAATTGAAAACAATTCCAGAAGCCGGGCATCTTTCTCCCATTGAAAAGCCGGAAAAAGTGAATCAGATCATCAGAAATTTTATACAGAAGGCGTTGTAAAGAAGTTGAGGGAAATCCCTGACGATTTTTTAAATCAAACTGATTTTTTTACGCAAAGGTACAAAGACGCAAAATTAAGCTTTTATACCTTGTGTCTTTTGGTTGGCGCCTTTTCGTAAGAATATTTTTTTGTCACCAGCAAGGTGTGAGTTAGGAGACTATAGAATAGATGGGCATTGCTATTTATCCGATCCGTCTTGGGCTTGACCGTTGCTACATTATCCAGGACAAAGGTGTCATTATGATTGATGGTGGATTTCCTCAGGAGTCGAGAGCCTTCAGTCAGGCGATCTCAGAAATTTCAATCCATTCCAGTGAGATTCAACTACTTATTCTCACCCATGGGCATTTTGATCATGTAGGTTCAGCCGGTGACATTAAAGAGATCACCGGTTCCAGAATTGCCATACACCGCGCAGATAAGGAATGGGTTGAGAGAGCCCTGATAATAGTGTGGCCTCCGGCCGTGACAACCTGGGGCCATATTATGCGTGCGGTACTCAAGCCGCTCACGCCGTTACTGTACCGTTTTCCCGCAACCCCGGTTGATGTGGTTATGGGAGATGAGGGGTTTTCCCTGGATGAATACGGAATCCCGGGTAGCGTAATTCATACCCCATGTCATACTGCCGGATCGGTCAGCGTTCTACTGGAGACAGGCGATGCCTTTGTGGGATGTATGGCACATAACAACTTTCCATTCCGCCTCAGCCCTGGGCTACCAATTTTTGCAGAGGATTTGGAGCAACTACGGGAGAGTTGGAAACTGCTATTGAATCAAGGAGCAAGAACGATCTATCCGGCGCATGGCGAGCCGTTTTCGGCTGATATTATTCGAAGGGGCTTGTCGTAAGGGACAGAATCAACGCCCACTATGCGCCAAAAGTCGCGTCTGGCAGGTACAAAAAATTACGCCGCAATCTTGTTATTTTATCCTTGACGAGGCACTATGGGCGAAAGCGTATTAACGCGGGGAACCGGCTTAGGCTCTTTTCTGGCGAAAACTTTGATATCGTCTTACCATCGCATAAATGGCCATGGCCCGTTCTGTGGTTTCGAAAAAAGGTATCCCGGCCTGGCAAAATTGATGTGCCAGATCCGAATCAAACCCGGGGATGTTCACAATGATAAACGGTTTTCCAAACTCTTCATGCGCCTGAATCATGGATTCCGTATATAATTCATTTGTTTTCCGATCCAGCCCGACCCCGATGACGACCACGGCATCCACACCCGGGTCGGTCGCCAGAACACGCGCGGCCCGGATATAGATGTCTATTTCCAGAGAGGCTGTCAGTCCGACATCCACGGGGTTTGAAAGACTTGTACCAGTTTTTGGAACAAAATCAGATAATTGTAAGCGTGTTTTGTCCGAAAGGGTTGCCAGTGTTAATCCTTCGTCACCACAGGCCTCAGCCGCTGCCACAGCCATCCCTCCGGGGCCGGACAAAATGGCGATTCGATCACCGATACCGTCGCCAAGCATGGAGAACCCCATCAGGGCATCTGTTAAAAAATCAAATCCTTTAACCGAAATAGCGCCTCCCTGTCGTACAACCGCTTCCCATATATGTTTCTGACTTGCCAGGGCGCCTGTGTGAGACGTCGCGGCTTTTTGTCCTTCCGGGTTTAAACCAACCTTCCATAAAATGACTGGTTTTTTTTCAGTCGCTTTTTTAAGGGCCTCTAAAAAATAAGGTCCGTTTCGGATGCTTTCCAAATAGGCGCCGATGACACTTGTTTTTGGGTCATTCCCCAAATAGGTAAGCATGTCAGCGCTGGAAATATCGCATTCATTTCCCAGGCTCACTGCGCTGGTAAAGTAAATACCCTTTTGCGGGGCAATTCGGCCAAGAATATTGGCGAGAGAACCACTGTGAGATATAAATCCGACCGGTCCCGATTTTTTCGAAAGCCCGGGAAAGAAGGAGAGGCCGGATTCCGGTACATATAGTCCCATGCAATTCGGGCCGAAAAGCCGCATGCCGGAGGAATGCGCCACCTGGGTTAATGCCGCTTCCAGCCGACGTCCGTCCGCTGTTCCGGTTTCTTTGTATCCTGCGGTGAATAAGACCGCTCCTTTAACCCCTTTGGCCGCACACGCTTTGACGATCGGCAGCGCTTGATGGTGTGGCACCAGGATAATTGCCAGATCGACAGTGCCGGGGATTTCTTCAATTCGTGGATAGGCCTTAAGCCCGTCGATCTCTTTTGCTTTGGGATGAACCGGATAAATCCGGCCAGCATATTTTAAATCCAGCAGGGCCATGAGAAACAGTTTGCCAGCTTTAAAGCCACGAGGAAGTCCGATAATCGCAATTGACTCAGGGTGAAAAATTGCGTCCAGCTGCGCTACCAGTTTATGTGTTTTTTTTATCATCGTTTACCATCGATTTTTTATCTTTATGAAGATTCGAGTACGATCATGGCATCAACAACGATGCCCCTGCCTTTTGAAATAATAATGGGATTGATATCGATTTCGCAAATCATTTTGTTTTCAATGCCGATCTGTCCGATGTGGATCAAAATATCACTTAATTGTTCACGGTCAACGGCCGTCATCCCTCGGAAGGCATCCAGTATTCGGTTGCCCCGGATTTCGTCCATCATCTCAAGGGCATCTTGTCTGCTTAGAGGGGCGATTCGAAAGGTAACATCATTGAAAATTTCTGTAAATATCCCGCCGATACCGAACATGACGGACGGACCGAATTGATGATCGCGGATCATACCGGCAACCAGTTCTCGTCTTCCCTCAATCATTTCCTGAACAATAACAGCGGCATTATTCCCCGTCATACTATTCTGAATATTATTAAACGCTGTTATTGCATTTTTTTCACTGTCAATGGCTGTTCGAACCAGGTTTTTTTCAGTCTTATGGGCGATTTTGGCATCGCATCCTTTTAAAACCAGCGGATAACCGATTCTTTTGGCGGCGTTGATGAGATCGTTTTCATTATAAACCAAAAATTCTTGTGTGACCGGGATCTGGTAAGCGGACAAAACCTGTTTTGACTCGTATTCCGAAAGCGTTGTTTTTCCTTTGGACACAGCTTTTTCTATAATGTTCATTTCAGATTCCCTTTACTATCTAAGCCTTGTAACAGCAATGATGTCACGTGATTCGCCACCACTTCAGAATTATTGTGTTCCGCTTTGCCCCCGGGTAGAAAAATCCGGATTGGCAAGGTCTGGTAATGATAGGCTACCAGGCCGAATATTGAAATGGCCAGAAGGTGAGAATCGTTGTCCGGGGCCAGTTCTTTTGCCATACGGATAACATTGCTGAAGAATTTTTGAAAAACATGGCCTGCCAGTAATTGAAGGCGTGTTTCATCCCCATCACCATCAAGAATTTCGCGATGAATCAGTGAACTGAAATCCGGATCTTCCTGCATGAAATCACAGATTCTTTTGATAAACATATGCAGTTTTTCATGTACCGGAATATCCAAGGTAAGAATTTCTGATAAGATAAATTCCCTGGAGGAAAATGCCTGCCGTACAGCAGCAACATATAATGTCTGTTTATCCGGAAAATGGTGATACAAGGATGCGGCATTCATGCCGATCTCTTTTGCAATCTGCCGCATGGAAACCCCGGAAAAACCGGATTTGGCAAAAAGGGGGATGGCCTTTTCCAGAATATCTTTTTTTGTTTTAGGGTGTTGCGGTCGCATATTAAATTTCTCCTGAGGCCCTTTTTAATCGCATGATTGACAGACCAAAATCATAATATGCATTTTCATAATTGACCCGGGTGTTGATGCGCAAAGCTTCAGCATTGAGCACATCGGTATTGGTGCCCACGCCTTCCTGGTATCGGTTTCTCGAAACATTCAGGTTTTCATCAGCCTGTTTTAGAGCGTCTTTGACAACCTGGATGCGTTGCCTGCTTTCCTGCATTTTAAGCCATGCATTGCGTACCTGAAGCCTGATCATGGATTCAAAATCCATTCGCTGCTCTTTAACCGAACCGGCCCGTTTTAAAGTCGCGCTGCTTTTATGTCGGGCAATGTTTCCGTCAAAAATGTCCCAGGACAGGCTTAGATTGGCTGACCATAAATCCTCATGAACCTGGTGGCTGTTTTCAGTGTATTCGGTCCCACCGCTTAAAAGAATCTGAGGGCCGGTGATCGCTTTCTGGGCAGCAGCACTTTTTTCAAGCGCTTCTATCTGTTTGGACAAGCCCGCCAGTTCTGCACGCTTTTCAATGGCCTGTTTTGTGAGGGCCTCAACAGAATCTGTGGGCGCGGTAAATTTGAGTGATTCGATATCAACCGGCGTATCCAGGGAACGAACCAGTATTCGGTTGTATGCGGCTTTTGCGGTATCCAGCAGGTTGCGCGCATTCAATTGTTTTTGTTTTGCATCGGCTAAAGAAACTTTAGCGGCGAGCAGGTCGTTGATAGCCACCATCCCCTGATCATAGAGGTTTTGAACATCATCGGCAATCGCTGTCAGACTTTTGACATGGCTTTTTGCTACTTCAACCTTTTCCTGTGAAAGCAGGACCGCGATATAGAATTCTGCTACCTGCAGTTTGATGTCCTGGGTCAGGACTTTTTGTTGGAAATCAACTGCTTCCAGATTGGATTCAGCCGCTTCAATGCCGTTGGTAATCCGAAAATGGGTGTAAAGGGGAACTGATATTCTGGCATGGTATGTTA
>Ga0307991_1001343_pt1 | contig 17159 bp, 17 predicted proteins | sample EllFjometagen131_FD_203146 | JGI IMG/M metagenome (GOLD analysis project Ga0307991, IMG submission 203146) | Marine microbial communities from Ellis Fjord, Antarctic Ocean - #131 | ecosystem: Environmental > Aquatic > Marine > Unclassified | place: Southern Ocean | collected 2014-10-08
GAAACCCTGACCAGTACATATGTCCGCTCTCGCAAGGCAGACAACTTTATTGTTCCTACTGGACTTTTTTTCTTTGCTTTGCGATCTTGCGGCAATTCAATCCCATGGTCAATACTATTGCGCAAAAGATGCACCAAAGGATCCGCTATCTCATCAAGAACCGTCCGATCAAGCTCTATCTCTCCACCCGTAACTTCCAGATTTATCTGTTTTTTTTCGCTTCTGGCAAGATCGCGAACCATGCGTGGAAAACGGTCAAAAACCTGAGCCATAGGAATCAGACGCGCCTGCATCACCTCATCCTGCAAATCACTGGTCAAGCGGTCTATTCTCGTTAAAACTTCGGTTAAAGACTCAAGCTGATGTGTCTGAGCTATCTGCAGTAAGCGAATCTTGGATATAACAAGCTCGCCAACAAAATTCATCAGCTTATCAAGCCGCTGTGTACTGACTCTAATACTTTGTATTTTTTTAAAGTTTGACTGCTGCGACCCGCCTTCAGCCCTGTTCTTATTAACAGCTGCAGTAACATTAGCTTCAAGAATGCTGTCCTTTGCCTCAGGCAGGGTATCCAAATCCACTACATGCCTTATGACAACCTTCTCGACCTCCATCACCATTTTTAATACAGCTTCTATCTTTTTCTTTTCTATATTGCTCAAGAAAAGCAGGGAAAATGTATCCTTAAGTCTATTAACTTCCAGGTCTTCGATAGAAGGAGAAGCTTTTATAACTTCACCCATCTGTTCAAGCTTATGAAAGATCATAAAAACACGCACTGATTTTAACTGACAATCAGAGCTAAGATGAATATCTATAATATATGTTTTTAATCTTTTATCTGCACAAACATTGTTTAGATTCTGCTTTTCCAGAGAAGTCAGGCTGATCTCTTTTGCTTCTTCTATTTTAGCCTGCTCTATAGACGCAATAGACGGGATTACACTTTCAAGTTTAACTATAATCGCATCAACGTCTAATTTTAGATCTTTTTCTTCTTTAACTTCTTCCAACAGCATTTGAAGCATATCCAGGCAATCAAACAAATTGTCAACAACCTCTGTCGTAATGCCAATCTTCTGGGTTCTAAAGATATCTAAAACGTCTTCCATCTTATGGGTCAATTTCGTAAGAGCCTCAAAACCCATTGTAGCTGACATGCCTTTTAAAGTATGCGCACTGCGAAAAATCTCGTTTAAAATTTTTAAATTCTGAGGGTCTTTTTCTAAAACAAACACAGCGTTATTTATTATCTGCAAATGCTCTTCAGATTCGGCAACAAATAATGCTCTGTATTGCTCAACTCCCATGGGTAAAATCCTTTTACTTGATATGCTTTATTATTTCAAGACCCATATGCGATATCGGTATAACTTTATCAATAATACCTGCTTCTATCGCTGCACGCGGCATCCCATAGACAACACAGGTGGATTTATCCTCAGCCAATGTTATCCCTCCAGCATTTTTAATATTTCTCATGCCCTCTACCCCATCCTGCCCCATCCCTGTAAGTAAAACACCGATGGTTCTTGCCCCGAATATCTTGACAACAGAATCCATCATCACAGTTATCGAAGGACGCACTCTATTAACTTTTGGCGCCGTATTAAGTCTTATAACCACATCATCATTTTTCATTTCCACTAACATATGATAATCACCAGGAGCTATATATCCGTGACCAGCCTTGATGATATCTCCGTCTTCCGCTTCTTTTATGTCAATCTTTGTCAGCCAATTTAATCTTTCTGCCATCGAACGGGTAAACCCTGCCGGCATATGTTGTACGAACAAAAATGCCGACGAAATATCTGCCGAAAAATAAGGCAGGATTTCTTTAATTGCTTTAGGCCCTCCGGTTGAAGCACCTATAGCCACGATATTACTTAAGCCAGCAGAGACCTTTGTTCGTATGGCTGGTGCTATATTTTTAAACATATTAAAAACAGAACGAATTCTCTTAACATCTACTTTGCTGGCTGCTTTTACCTTGCGTATAATTTCCTGATCAACTATTTCTATATCAAGTGATATTTCGCCGCTAGGCTTATTTACAACTTCTACGGCTCCAAGCTCTAAAGCCTTTAAGGCATTAGACCCTCCCGCAGCCACATTTGCGCTTATAATAACTACCGGGGTCGGGACTTCATTCATTATATAAATAAGTGCGGTTAATCCGTCTATATCCGGCATTGATAGATCCAGGGTTATTACATCCGGCTTCATTTTTACAACTTTTTTAATAGCTTCTGCGCCGGTTTTAGCGTAATCCAGAACCTCAATTTCCTTATCTGTGCTCAGGATATCGCTAATTCTTCTACGCATTAAAGCTGAATCATCAACAATAAGTACCCGGATCATAGCATTTTCTCTCCATGCGCAATTGTTCTTACTTTTACATCACCTGTTTCTAAGTAAAAATAAAGCGAGCGCCCATAAGATCCGCCAACATCTTCAGCAATTAGTCTAAGTTTCAACTCTTTCAATACTTCTTTTACTTTTTCTACATTGCGCGCTCCAATATTAAAAACTTTATTTGTTTTTACAAACCCGAACATATGTGCCCCACCCATGATTTTAACTTTTACGAATCTCCTGTCTGCACCAAGCGCTTCCATTTTTTCCAAAAGGTCAGGGATCGCAGTATTAGCAAATTTTGCTCTATTAGTTTTATTTTTTACCGATTCGATATCCGGCAGCATTATATGTGCCAATCCGCCTATTTTGGCTTTGGCATAATATAATAGAACTCCCACACAGGAACCAAGCCCTAATGAAGTAAGAACAGCCGGCGCCACCGCCACCTTCATATCAGCCATGCCTACATGTATTTCATTTGTCTCATAGTCCATTGATTATACTCCGATTGCAGATAAAATTGTTTCCAAACTACCTGGATTTGGTAATAAAAAGAAATGTCCTTTTACGCTTTTTTCAGCATCAATAAATTCAGAATCAATTAATAATGCATACTCTGTAACTGCGGCGAGCTGGATAAGGATATCGTCGATCAATGCCCCGGCCATATCCATTACAATTCCTGGGGTGGAGGGGATCAACCCCAACTGGGTAAATGTAGTAAGTGTGTTTAAATATGCCCCAGTCAGTATGCTTCCGGCTTCTTTAACTGCCGATTGATCCATTTCTGTGAAAATTCCGCCATCGTCATTTTTTCCGGTTAGCACCCCGGCAAGAACACGTGCATCCTTTTGAGGGAAAAGAAGGAGAATTACCCCGGGTGCGTCTCCAAAAACCTGAAAAACAACTCCAATAACCAACTCTTCGGCACCGCCGACAGCTTCAGGCACAGAGGATACAGGAATAAAGTCAACATGCGGCACATTCATCTCAATCTTTTTGTTAAGCAATTGAGACAATGATGTGGCCGCATTCCCGGCGCAAATATTGGCCATCTCTTTTAATGTATCTTTCTGTCTATCTGTTAGAACAATTTTATCTTTTGACAAATTATAAACACCCCTATTCTAGGCAACCATAAAAAAACAATTTAGTGGTGTTTTTAAGTTAACTTTCCAAAACACGTTTTGCCGCTTCAAGCACACGTGAAGGCTGGAACGGTTTAGTTACAAAGTCTTTTGCTCCGGCTTGAATTGCCTCAACTACTAAGGCATGCTGCCCCATCGCACTTACCATAAGGATCTTCGCCTTACTGTCTTTTTCCATTATCTGTTTAACCGCGCCGATTCCGTCAATATCGCCCACTTTAGGCATAACAATATCCATGGTTACTAATTCCGGAGAAAGTTCACTATATTTATCCACAGCTTCTTTGCCATTTTCTGCCTCTCCGGCAATCTCATATCCTTCTTTCTTTAGAATATCGCCAATCATCTTACGCATAAAAACAGCATCGTCAACAACTAAAACTTTTACTCCCATGTTCTTACTCCTCCCTTTCCTTTTTTATTTTTCTTCTTTTTTAAAACTATCCTTCATTTGGTCAACATTTTTTGATATATGCTTGATCTCATCAGTGCTGAGCACTTCATTCAAATCAAGCAAAATCAGCAATCTATCTTCACTTTTACCCACTCCTCTTAGATACTGTTCATGAACCTCGGTCTCAATAAGAGAAGGGGTATCTTCTATATTATCCGCGGAAAGCCTTAATACTTCAGAAACTGAATCCACAATCATTCCCACGATATCATCTCCAACTTCCACAACCATAATCCTTGTAGCATCTGTCCTTCCTGTTGAAGGCAGGTCAAGCCTCTTAGCAAGATCAATTACTGTGATTATCTGTCCTCTTAAATTCACAACCCCCTCGATAAATACAGGTGCTTTTGGCATACGAGTAATAGAGACAAGTTTAACGATTTCCCTTACCTGATTGATTTCTACTCCAAATTCCTCGTCTCCTATTTTAAAAACAACCAACTGCACTTCTTCTTTTGATCTTCCAACATCAGCCATCTTCAATTCCTCCTCAAATCAATATAACCCTTGGCCTGCGCTTTAAGCATCAAGTGTCATTTTTTCTACTTGATCCCGGCTTATTTATCTTTTAATTTAAACTTGCCTACCAGCTCTTGTAAATCCAAGGACAACCTTGCAAGTTCTTCAGCCGAAACAGTCAATTCTTCCATTGAAGCTGTCTGCTCCTCGGCTGAGCTTGAAGCCTCTTCTGTTGCCGAAGCTGATTCCTCAGCAACTACCGCAACTTCGTCTACAGCCTTAACAATCTTCTCTGAATTAGCAAGCTGCGTCTCTGTAGCCAAAGTTATTTCCTTTACCTTTGCCGCAGCTTGCTGCGCTGCGTCTATAATTTCAGTTAGAGAATCAGAAACTTTCGACACGATTAAAGCTCCCTCATTAACTTCTTTTGTTCCTGCTTCAATAGACTTGACCGCTTTAGGCGTTTCAACCTGAATCCCCTTGATCAATGCCCCGATTCTTCTTGCTGCCTCAGCTGATCCTTCTGCAAGCTTACGGACTTCTTCAGCAACAACCGCAAAACCGCGCCCGGCTTCTCCAGCACGCGCTGCTTCAATTGCAGCATTTAAAGCAAGTAAATTAGTCTGGTCAGCAATATTTGTAATTGTCTCTGTAATCTGTCCTATCTGCTGGGATTTTTCACCCAGAGACTGCACAATAGCCGCGGCATGGGAAACAGTAGTCGTAATTTTATTCATTTTCTCTACCGCTTCACTTGTAGCCACTCCGCCGCTTTGAGCCTGACTAAGTGATTTTTCAGATGACTTAGTTGTCGATCTAGCATTCTCAGCAACTCGCCGCACAGAACCGGACATATCCTCCATTAAACGAGAAGTATCCTCAACTCTTATGGCCTGAGTAGTAACACCCTTGGCAATCTTTTGGATTGTGGCAGATATTTCCTCCGTAGAGGCATTCATCTCCTTTGAAGATGTTGATATTTCCTGAGCAAAACTTGACACCTTGGAAGCAAGATCCCTGATACGGCTAACCATATTATGTACATTATTGATGATGGTATTATAAGAACGGCTTAAGATACCTATTTCATCTTCACTGCTAAACTCAACAACTTGTGTCAAGTCTCCCCTGGTTGCCGGCACGCTTGCCTTCACAAGTTTTTTAATCGGAACAATAACAAATTTACGCAGCAATATTAAAACCCAAAGACTTATTACAAGAATGCCTATAAGCGCAATTAGGATTCCTCTTAATCGCATTACCTTTATTGCATCCATAACCTTATCCATCTTAAGATCTACTCCTAAGATACCCAAGGTTGCATTTTTTTTACCATGACAACTATAACAGGCAGGCTCATTCTTAATAGAAAGATATGTGTTAAAAACTTTACCCTTGCCTTGACCTGCCTCAACCATACTGCTCTCTTGGAATTGGCTACTATTGCTCTTGTCTGTCTTTGCAGTTAGCGCCTCATAATTAACAAATGTGCCGATCTTATCCTGTTTAGTGCTCCGTTTGATCTTCCCCTCATGATCCGTAAGATAAAGATGTGCAATATCTCCCTGGTCACCCATATAATTGAAAATTTTCTGTACTACATCCTGGTCTCCCTCGATCAGAGGATAACGAATCGCCTTTAAAATAGTATTTGCTAATGTACTGGATATCCTTTGCTCCTGTCGAAGGAAATGAGTACTCTGGGACGAAACATTGATTATCGTCATCAGCCCCAAAATAACAAACAAGGCGATCCCGACACAAGACAGGATCTTAAGCTCTAGATTTTTCGGCAGAAATTTAAACACTTCACCCCCTCTATTTATTCGCACTGAACAACTTGCAAAAAAATAACTTATGATATGTTTTATCATACTTAAAAAAGCGCAAAGTGTCAAGCAGAAAATCCCACATAAACCAAAATGTTTATCAACGTAAAATGTTTCATTGCAAGGGCATCAAAAATCAGCCCCGGCTCTTTTTTTTGCCATAAAAATCAAGAAAAATCCAGCTAAAATTCTCTTCTTAATCTAAAAAAATTTTACAGTTTAGCCCCTAATTATCCAGCCTTTCCAGTATAAAAAAGCCCTTGCCGGATTAAACCGGCAAGGGCTTTTTTATTTAATAAATCAGTCTTAGAACTTCACTCCAAGTTCAAGCATGACCTGACTTGCTGTTTTATCACTACCGCTAGCATAAGAGTTTCCTGGAAAAAACCATGCCAGCTCTAGGCCCATGCTTACATCTTCTGTATAGGCATATCTTCCTGCTAAATCAAGCTCTTGCCCTGCTTCATCGTCATTAGTTCTAGTACCTGACGCAGCCACAGCTTCATCCAACGTATACAGCCAATATGCCGCGCTCACAGTAAGCCTATCAGCAGGAACTGCGCTTGCTGTAAGAGCAATTGCGCTGATATTTGAGTTTGGATCATATATGATGCCATTGCACTGGTCTTCAAACATTGCCTGCCATTGCTCGTAATCACCAGTAGTCTTGCTTGGATCCTGGCCGCTGCGATATACATATTTAAGGCCAACCTTTGGAGAATATTCCGCATCAATCGCATAATTTACGTCCAAATCCATCGCCATAGCATCCAGATCTCTGCTTACATTTGCTGTCGGATCTATCATGTAATCGCCCTGCTGCAAAGCAATGCCGAGTTTTGCGAACAATGATTCCATTGGTTCCGCAGTTAACACAGCTGCCAAAGTATTAAAATTAACCGCGTTTGTGCTTCCGGTTATAGGTGCTGTATCCGATGCATCCAGACCTGTGTGTCCGCTGTCCGGTTTAGACCAACGCACGTTAAACAAAGATATATCCAAAACTGTGTTCATATCATCTTCAAAGCTGTAAATACTATTGATGAAATAAACATCTGCATCATCATTGCTGGTCAATGAGGCTCCCTCTTCATACTTAATTATTCCTAAACCCAATGTGAGCGGCTCATAATCCAGTGTTCCGATAATCGCGTCAAACGCTTTATCATCATCATAATCTGATCCCATTAGATTAGAAGCTGTCCCAGTGCTACCGTCACCAATAATAAGCCTGTCTGCTATCGAAATAGGCATTTTACCAATTTTTACGGTTAAAGGAGAATAAAGCATTTCCTTTAATGTGATATAAGAGCACTGTAATGCAATGGTGGTGCTGTTACCAGCCCCAGAAACATTCCAGTCTCTTTCATTTGCTATTAAAATATTAGCCGCGACATTGTCTGTAAGGTCAGCAGAAACGCCTAACTGTGTCTGAGTATTATACCAATCTCTTTCTCCATAAGCAGAAGTGAAATTGCCTGCCTGAAAATCTCGTTCTGTTCCAGAGCCAGTCGTGCCATAACTGTCACGATAAAATCCTCTAACAACAATCGATCCGGTTACCTTAATATTCTGCACTTCAGCCAAAGCTGGCAATGCAAGCACTGCAACCATACTTAATGCTAAAACCATAATCAACATACGCTTCATATTTATTCCTCCTATTTTTTATTAAAAACTCATTATCCCTAAATTTATTTAACTAGGGCTATGGCCTGCTTTTTTATTTGCTATAGTTCCCTAGATTATTTTTTTTATATCATCTATTATCATCATACGTCAACAACTTTTGACAGCTATTAACCCACCCCCTTTTTCGCCTAAATTAAAGTCATATATGATGAAATTTACTTTTATTAAATAAACTCAAAATAATATGTCGAGTTTATTTGTTATTATTCCTAAAATAGCATCAATTATATTTTTTGTCAAGACAAAAATCTGATTCCTGCTAGAAACGGATGATCCTATGCGTTGTCATGCACAGATGACATTCAAGGCAAACATTCTTTTCTTTTGTTGAAGTCCCAAGCCGCTCTCTTTGTACAGTATCCCTGGAGTTTTTTACATGCGCTCCGCCTGGGCCATGACAGGCTTCACATTGTTTTCCTGCCAGATAAGGCGTTTTTTCTGCTGAAATAAAACCTTTAGGCTTTCCAGCTCCAGTAGCATGGCACCTAAAACATTCAGGGTTGTCCTGTTCTCCACGCATTTGCAATATTTTCCAGGTTTTAGAATATTTGCTTTTGATTTGGTCCGCATATTCCTGAGGATGGCAGATCCTACATTTTTCAGCGCCTACATATGGGATTATTTCTTCTGCAACAGGCTCTTTTGCCGGCTTTGGCCCTGACGCGGAGATGATCGGCTTTGGCCCTGTCTCAATAGCAGCAACTGACTGAATATTTGATGACTCCTGAGCAACCGCTTCTGGGGACACGGCAGAAGTTACTACAGCCGGGGCAGACTCATCCGGACTTTTCGGCTGAGCACACAACAGACATGCCCCAGACATTAAGGCAAAACACACAAAAACAAAAAACAAACTAACCTGAAATAAATTAATTTCCTTTTTAATTAACGCCACTATTTCCGGAATCTTTCCCCTCAGCTCCCGTCGGAATGCCGCCCTCAAGGACTAAGATATACTTACCTTTGAATTCCTCAGCCACATCATAAATAACATCAAAAGCCTTCTTGCCTGTTGCAGCTATTAAAGTCGGATGATAACGCATGCTTATTATATGAAATAATACCTCAGCAATTTTAAGATGAACTGTGTTCAGCAAGGATACAGAGCATCCATTACAGCCTGCTCCCTACAGCCAGATAACCGGAGGCTTGCCCTCATCATCTGCCAATGCATCAATTATCGTCTGATTATAAAAATCGGTTATACTGGCTATCATAGCCGTAGAGCCAAATATCTTTAGGAATTGTGCGGGTAAGCTTCAAATTATTTCACCTCTTTCCTCTTTTAAAAGAGCTCAAAACTTATAAATAATTTTATCTGCTAGATATAGACTGCCTAGATAAATATAGCTTACAAATTTTTATCATAACCCAACCTCCGCAGAAAAGCCGTATCCCTGCGCCAGTTATTCTGTATTTTAACCCTTAATTCCAGGTACACCGGTCGGTCTAAAAAGACCTCTATTTCTTTGCGTGCAGCAGTGCCGATAGCTTTAAGCATTGTCCCGCTTTTGCCTATTACAATTTTTTTTTGCGCCTGCCGTTCTAAAAAAACAGTTGACTGTATTAATGTTTTCCTGCCTGGGTTATCTTTAAAGGTTTCTACTTCAACCGCCACTGAATGCGGAACTTCTTCACGGCATAATTTCAAAACAGCCTCACGGATAAGCTCTGCGACAACAAAGCGCTCATTTTTATCAGTAAGCTGCTCCTTTGGGTAATAAGCAGGGCCGTCCGGCAAAGACTTTATTAACTCTTGCATCACCTGTTGACAGTTCTCCCCGGTCTGGGCGGATACCGGAATATACTCATTAAATCCGGCAAATTCCGAGCACTGTTTCATAAGCGGCAGTATATCTTCTTTTTTCAATGCGTCTGTTTTGTTTATTAATAAAGTGGACCAGCGGCAGTTTTTCAAAACATTCTTACCCTCAAGCATCCTGAATATATGTCTATCCGCTGCGGTTATTCCGCAGAGTGCATCAATAATAAAAATAACCGCATCCGCATCAACTCCGGCGCTTATTGCACTGCGCATCATATGCTCACCAAGCTGCGTTCTCGGTTTATGCATGCCCGGAGTATCGACAAAAATTATCTGATAATCGTCTTGGGTCAAGATACCAAGTATCGCATTGCGGGTTGTCTGCGGTTTTTCGCTTACTATCGCAAGTTTTTCTTTTAGAAAATAATTAAGCAGTGTTGATTTACCCACATTGGGTTTTCCTAAAATAGCCACATACCCCGATTTGAAACCTTTGTCATTATTCATTTAAAACATCATCCTTTTTCCACGTTCTGGTGGTTTTAATTAGTATTGTTTACAAGACTGCGCGCATATCTTACACCGCGAATCACACGGCTCTACATGTATATTGACTTTATAATTTTCAAAATATTTATTCAATGATCTTTGCAGGCTATGCACAAGTTCATGGGAATCTTTGATGGTCATGACCTTTGAAAGCACAATATGTAAGGCCAAAAAATCTCCGCTTTCATTACTAAGTATCTCCACCCCATGAAAACTTATAATCCGAGAGAAACCTTTTATGACCGTCTCAAGAAGTTTAAAATTCTTCGAAGTTTTTTTCCTCTTGCCTTTTTTTAGGTCAATATGTACAATCGGACTGGACCTTATCTGCCTGGCAATCTGAGTCTCAACCGATGTTGCTATTTTATGAGCGCTTTGAGAATCAAGTGAAGCCTCTACCTCCACATGAAGGGATATAGCCATAAAATTTCCATAGTTATGGACAACAACATCATGCACCCCCTCAACGCCCTCAACCGCTTTAGCAATATGCCTGATCTTATTCTGCAATTTTTTATCCGCTGCCTTGCCCAACAAGTCAGCTGTTGTCACTTTTAACAATTTCACGCCTGTATAAATAATATACAATGCCACCAAAGCACCAAAAAGAGCATCTAGTTTAAATATGCCGTACATAGAGCCGGCAATCGCCCCAATTACTAAAAGCGTTGATATCGCATCACTGCGATGATGCCAGGCATCTGCAAAAAGAATGGATGAGTTTATTTTTTTTGCCAGAGAAAAAGAAAAACGCGCCAGCCATTCTTTGATCAGTATGCTTAGACTTAAAACAATTATAATAAATAGATTCCCTTTAACTTCTTTGGGCTGAGATATCCGCATCAATGAAGCCTGTAAAATTTCCACGCCGATCATACATAAAATAACAGCGATGATCAATGTCGCAATATTTTCTATACGCCCATGCCCAAAAGGATGCTCTGCGTCTGCAGGTTTTTTGGATATCTTAAAACCCCATATCACTACTGCAGAAGTTGCCACATCAGAAACTGTATGCACAGCATCAGCAATAATGCTAATACTTGCCGTCATGCTTCCCAAAATCATTTTAACTATAAAAAGCAACAAATTAACGCTAAGGCTGATCCAGCCTTCCAGATAACCGAAACGGCTTCGCACCTGCGCATCGGTTACATCGGCATTTGTAAGCTTTGCTTTTTCTATTAAGAATTTTTTTAAATCAAGTTTCATAATATCTACAAAGTTCCGCATTTATTATCGCCTGAAAATTTTAATGCTTTATTTTTCGCAATACTCTTTACTCTTCGATCAATACTGATTTACTGTTTACCACTTTGATCCCCTCAGATTCAAGAAGTAAAGTTAATATGCCCCTGCCTTGTACCAGCCTGGACTGAAAAGTCCCATCATATATCGTATCCACAGCGCAGCAGACACTTTTGTCCTTTAAAATCGCTAATTTAATTTTATTGTCTTTAGCTATATTCAAAGCCTTGCGGCAACCGCTAAGTATGGCTTGCGTAATATCATCTCCGACCAGGTTTCGCACCTTAGCCTGGGAATCAATCACCAACTGGGCATTCGCGCCGGCTATTTCGCAGGCAAGCCTGGGCGTAGGTAATCCGCCCATTACTTCCGGGCACACAGCTATTATCTTGCCCTTTTTACCCAACTCAGCAATAATCGGATGCAGCCTATGTTCCGCGTTATAACGGCATTTCTCTCCTGCTAAACAAGCGCTTACTAAAATCATCTTTTTATACCCCCAATTAAACTTTGTGCATATTTTCAAAAAGCATATTCTGAGCATAATCCTGCGCAAGCATAATCCGGCGGGAAACCGGGCTGTTAGAAAAAAACATTTCTTCGAAAAAAGACACCGCTTGCTTTCCCTGGGCACCTTGCTGTGTATCACGGATTATTAAAGAAACAAATGCTTCCGGTACCCTTGAAAGACGCAAGGCATCTAAATCATTTTCCTTGTTCAGTTGCCGCTTAAAATAATTTACGGCAAACCAGATAGCAACAAAATAAACAAAGAATAATCCCAGGAGAACCGGCAATGTTTCAATATTAAAAATAAATTCAAGACCAAAGTTATCACATGCCGGGGCAAAACTAAAATGCACAAGAAAGAATATTACCAACATGCCTATGGCCTCAATAAGCGTTTTTTTCCAGATATAACCTCTCTGATTCTTAGCTATTTCCAAAGCAACCAAAACTTCAATTTCCTCCGGAGCATATTTCAACACCGCGTCACTTAAAATAAGCTGTCTTGAATCATCTAGCCCGACAATAACCGCTTTAGCCTTACTGTCTTTATATATAAAAATTCTCAGAACCCTTAACCTGGCTCCGTCAAAGAGCTTCATAATGCGGGCATAAAGCCGCTTATCAGAGAGATCCTGATGACGGGAATAATACGGAACCACTAAGTTAGAAAGCAGATCCCATGCATTAAGAACAACAATGGACAATACCGTCATATGCACCCACCAGAAACCCAAATTCGTCTCTAGAAAAAAATAGATTACCTGCACGCCGATGAGCAGAAGAGAAAATGTTCTTATTTCCTTTTGAATCAGCCCCTTTAGCCATATCTGGAATTCTTGTTTTTTATCTCGCAGCCGATTCTCAAAAATAAATCCCTCTAAATATCTCAAGGGAAATATAAAGACAAAATAGAAAAAATAAAACAAAAAGAAATAAACTGTTATTACAATAATAGTATTGCCGGTAAAATTTGCTATGCTCTGCCGCAGGGGACGAGAAAAACTATAAGACATAATAAAAAAGTAAAAAAATGTAAGGGCAAGATTAAAACCAAAAAACACATTTTTAATCTTAGAATGGAAATCATGAGCTCCAGGCATTATTAGCTTTCCTTTGCTTTGTATAATTCGCTGCGCATCTGATTAAAGATAGAAATATATTCCTTTGAGCAATAGTCAGGATAGGTCCAGTCCCAAGGCCTAAATGTCTTACCCCTAAAACGAAGTGTCACTTCCGCAAATATACCCTTGGTTAAATAAATCCGATGCTGATGGTCTTTTGTTGTCGCCAAAACAAGTTTTGAAAGGCTTAGATATCCTGGGTCAATATTCACCGACCTTTTTTCATAATCTGAACACAAGGTACTCTCTAATAAATTCGTATATTGCTTTATATCAGGCAAATCTTCGGGAGAGATTAAGCGCTCAAAAGACAGGAACTGGCGTTTTAAATCTAATCCCATTTCCTTATTGTAGTAATCTGTATAAGTGAATTCCAGAACAACACTTTCAAAATCAATCCTACCGAATTTAATTAATAGGCTTGCTTTTACTTTATCAAATAAATTTTCTTTTCCGATAAGACCGATGATTAGTTTTACTGATTCATGCTGGCAGATTTTGCCCATTTTAAAAACCATGGATTAAAGGGTAAAGTTGTTTTAGAAATAAAAACGATCATCTATTAAATGCTATTGCAATTTATAGTGCTTTTTTATTTTTTCCAGATCATCCGAGCCGAATCTTTCAAGAAATGCATCTGCTATAACAATTGCCATCATGCTCTCACCGATTACACCCGCAGCAACAACCGCGCTTATGTCCGAACGCTGCACAGAAGCCTTGGCATTTTTTTTTGTCTTTATATTCACACTCGGCAAGGGACTGCCTAGTGTTGCAATCGGCTTCATCGCACACCTGGCAATTATAGTTTCTCCGTTACTCATGCCGCCCTCAAGGCCTCCGGCATTATTTGTTCGCCGGTAAAAACCTTTGGCCTTTGCATATGTTATAATGTCGTGCACCTGGGATCCAAGTTTTGACGCACTGGCGAATCCGTCTCCGAATTCCACTGCCTTTACCGCGGGAATAGACATAAGCGCTGCTGCCAACCGCGCATCAAGCCTGCGGTCATAATGTACATAGCTGCCAAGCCCCACAGGGACATTTTCCGCCTTGACTTCAAAAATACCTCCCAGACTGTCGCCCTGGATTCTTGCCCTATCTATTTTTTCGTTTATCTTTTTCAAGCTTGTTTGTCCTCCGACACTTATCCGGGTGCTTTTGATTCTGATGCCGAATTCTCTTAACAATATTTTACAGATTCCGCCTGTCCCAACCCTGACAACAGTCTCACGCGCTGAGGCTCTTTCTAAAACACAGCGCATATCAGAAAATCCGTATTTTATTGCTCCGGTTAAATCCGCATGACCCGGTCTGGGCTCGCTTATCTTAGGCAGCTCATTTATCTTAAAATCCCTATTTTTAATCAAGAAAGAAACCGGACTGCCTAATGTCTTCTTTGCTTTTATCCCGGAGATTATATGGATTTTATCTTTTTCTATCTTCATTCTGCCGCCTCGCCCATATCCAAGCTGGCGTCTGGCAAGCTCCTTATTGATAAATTCAACATCAATAGTTAATCCGGCCGGCAGCCCCTCAAGAATACCCGCCATGCTTTCTCCGTGCGATTCACCTGCACTCATAAAACGTAACATCCTTAACTCCTTTTTTAGCGTATAGCCCCAAGTAATCAGCGTTCAATCTTTCTTTTCTTTGTTTATCACGCAATACGCACTACACAATACTCAATACTTTTTATACATAGAATAAATACTTTAAAATATTATTGCCCCATAAAATCACGAGAAAAGTAGCCAGAGACAGATAAGGGCCGTAGGGAATAACCTCCGACCCCTTGGTAATCCTTGCCGTAATTCCGACTACCGCGCCAAAAAAAGGCGCCAAAAAAAATATAAGCAATGTAAGCTGCCAGCCTAAGACAGCACCAATCATTGCCAGAAATTTAACATCGCCTCCGCCCATACTTTCTTTTTTGAACAATATTTCTCCAAATTTTCCGATTAAATATATGCTGCCTCCTCCGACAAGCATTCCTAAGAGAGAATATACAAGTGCATGCATGCGCAGCGAAGTATGATGCAGCTGGGGAAATATAACTGATAAAATAATCCCAATCCCCAAGCCTCCCAGAGTAATTTCATCAGGAATGATCTGAAAATCAAAATCAATAAAAGTTGCCACCACCAAAACACAGATAAGAATACTATACACAAAAAAATAAGCAGACAATCCAAATGCTCCGTACAGAATCACCATCAATGCCGCGGTAAGAAACTCAACAAAAAAATAGCGGAAAGATATTTGTTTTTTACAAAAACGACAACGGCCCAAAAGCATCAGATAACTTAACATTGGAACATTGTCATACCATAAGACCTGCTTCCGGCAATACGGACAAAAAGAACGTTTGGGCTCATTAACTGACAAGACACAAGACTTATCCATTATATCAAAAATCTGTTTTTTGCTTTTCATATATTTGCCGGCAAGAGCAAACTCCTCAATCTTTTTCCCTTTCCTGAGCTTCTTGAATTTCCGCTCGACAAATCCATCCCCATCAATATACCCGGTTTCGATCAGATCCTGCCACAGCTTATCTGTATGCTCAGGATCTCCCGTTACCCTCAAGAAATCCGCCTTTTCAACTTTTCCGGAACGAGGCATACGATAAATACAGACATTGAGAAAACTGCCAATGAGCGAACCAAAAATAAAAATCATGCTTTTAATTATTATTGCTGACATTAATTCATTGCTCCTTTTAATGCTTCAAACATTATATCCTCTGGGGCATCAATACCTAACCAGTGTTCAAAAGCAAGCACTCCCTGATATAAAAGCATTTTCAGACCATTACGACATCGCAGGCCCCTATCCTTAGCCAGCATGAGCAGCTTAGTTTGAGCAGGAGCATATATCAGATCATAGACAAAAAGATCTTTATGCAACATTTGTACTGGAATAAGCAGCGGATCATTATCTTTCATGCCCACTGGCGACGCATTAACCAGCAGGGTTTTATCATAAAGGTTTAATGAATCAATTGTATCTACCGCATAAGCCGTACATCCTGAATCCCAGGAATTAACATCATCTGCCAATGCCTCTGCCTTTTGCCTATTAATATCATAGACAACTATTTCCCCCGCTTTTTTTACTTTCAAAGCATAGGCTACAGCTCTTGCAGCTCCACCGGCTCCGATAATACCCACCTTGTCCGTGATCACATCCATATCGGTTAGATGACGGGCAAAACCGGAAAAATCAGTATTAAAGCCTTTAAATTCATTGCCATTGTGGACACTGATAGTATTAACCGCTTTGATATCATTTACCGCCGTAGATTTTTCATTTAAAAATTTCATCACCATCTCTTTATGCGGAATAGTTACATTAAACCCGCGCAGATCATCATATGAAAATTCTGCACCGCTAATATCTCTTAAGGGTATGATCTTGTGAAAAAAATACATCAGCTCTTGCGGTTTTATTTCAAAAAGTCTATATTCAGCATTTATTCCTAAATGAGTGAAAGCGGCATTATGCATTGCCGCCGAAAAGCTGTGCTTAACCGGATATCCAATAAGTCCATATATTTGCTTTTTATTTAATCCCATATTAACCTGACTTTATGCGCTATTTTAATCTTTAACATGTCATTAAAGCCTTATTGATTTTGGCTTCTTGATTTTAAACAACACCCGGTTTATTGCATTAAGATATGCCTTGGCTGAGGCTTCGATAATATCAGTACTTGCCGCCCGCGCTACTATTTCTGCCTGATTAATCCTCAGCTTTACATTCACCTCTCCCAGGGCATCTTTGCCCCGGGTAATCGCCTTGATAGAATAGTCCAGCAGCTTTGCTTTAATGCCGGTTATTTTTTCGATTGCTTTATAACAGGCATCTACCGGGCCATCACCTGTTAATGTCTGCTTAAATAGCTTTTTATCTTTTTTTAATATAATCGTTGCCTTGGGCTGGACCCCAATGCCTCCGTAAAAATCAAGCCCGACAAGACTCCAAACCTGAGGAACTTCTTTCATCTGCTCTTCCACAATA